>Ga0209353_10001735_pt1 | contig 12252 bp, 17 predicted proteins | sample LauGreSpBDMM15SD_2_FD_187561 | JGI IMG/M metagenome (GOLD analysis project Ga0209353, IMG submission 187561) | Freshwater lake microbial communities from Lake Michigan, USA - Sp13.BD.MM15.SD (SPAdes) (version 2) | ecosystem: Environmental > Aquatic > Freshwater > Lake | place: Lake Michigan...
GATGGATGTGTCTAACGTAGTCATAGATGTGTCTAACGTAGTGATAGGAGACCTAGAAATAGACTCAGAGTCAACATTATCTTCTAATATAAAGGATAATCTTGTAGAAAACTCCCTATCTACAAAGAGTGTTCCTGAAGTGAAAGAAGACCCTGAAACGAAACAAGAACCAGTAGATGAAGTCAAAGAAGAAACGAAAGAGGAACCAGTAGATGAAGTCAAAGAAGAAACGAAAGAGGAACCAGTAGATGAACTCAAAGAAGATACTCTTCCTTTGTCAGAACCTATTAAACCCTCTAAGAAGAAGAAGAAAAAACGTTAATTTAGACAATATTTAGACAATATTTAGAAATATAAATACGAACTTGTTTTGATTGACATGCACTCAAGTGATAATACAAATGCTCACAACTTTGAACAAACGTTTCATCTAAAACCAGGGGCAAATGTAAGCAAGACAATGCGTGTAAGGTCCGTTGTCTCGCCTCTTCCGGAATCAGTTTACGTAGGTTTTTATACTCTCCATCGTAGCGTATACCTTTGAACAATTTTGTTTTATACATGGCAAATCCATTAAAAGCAGATTGACATGGAACCCATTCTTCACAGTTTTCCAATCTACATACAACATCTTGTTTCATGCATTCTACCACAGCTCTAGAGTATCTAGAAAACCCCCAACAATGATGTTGAAAAGGTGGATACATCAAAGCCCATATATCATAATAGTCTTTACGATTAAACGTTAACATGTCCCAGTCGTCTCTTCCCAAATAATGTTTTAACAACAGGATATTCCAGGGTTCCGTATTGACATCGTCGGCATCTATTATAAAATGAGTTTTCACGTTCAATGTTTCTAGCTTTTCCAGACAAGCATTTCGCGCATTGGCAATACGGATGGTTCGGTGACGACTTGGATTGTCTATTTTTAAAAGATGCACCGGAAAAGAACTCTTTGTTTGATATTGTTTTAATATTTTTTCGGACGTGTCACTGCAGTTGTCGTAGGCTACAATCAAAACAAAATCATCAAACAATGAACGTAAACGGTCCACGTTTTTGAAGACTTTTGCAAGATATGGAGCACAATCCCGAACAGTCATGCAACATGCCATAGAAAGGGTTTATTAAATTCTTTATCTTTATCTTTATTTTATTTCTAAATTAGATTAAAGAACCTACAATATGAATACAAATGAACTCATTGGAAGAGTACTCCGAGTTTGGAAATATGTGTGAACAAGCGGTTCGTATAGACGATGTGGATACGATGAAATGGCTAAGTCTCGCACGAATCAAACAAAGTATAGAATACGAAATGTCACAGCTGGTGTATTATATGGAACGTTCCAAAATCAATCCAGACTGTATTCCTTTGAGGGAAATGCATCGTTTGTCTATTCTGAATAGTATCACGGAACTAAAAAAAACAATTCATGCCTTGCAATTCAATCATTAATCCGTTTAAAGATAAGGTCTCTTTCTTTTTATGCGAGTCCTATCGCTAATAAGAGCTTCTGTTTGTAACCCCCAATTATTTTCAACTCCGAAATGTACAGACTGTATTTATTACGAGAAACGAGACCACCCGTTTACCAATTGTCTGAGTAAATGTAGACGGTTTGGAGAGAGAGATAGTGAAACAGGTAGAATTACTTATGAATATGCAGATTTGTGCAGGAAGAGCGAACATAAGTGTGGTCTATTGGCCAAGTATTTTGAAGCGAATAAATAATAAATAATATTTAAAAAGTTTTACTTACTAAATATACATATAAATGCGGTTTCTTTCTTTCCTCTTTACAAACCAATGTTTGTCGTGTAAGCATTTTACTCCATTCTATTATGAAAATACAATGGAGTTAAGTACTTGTAAAAAATTCAACGACCGATATGCAGACATGTGCAGGATGGACGAAGGAAAGTGTGGAAAAGCAGCGAGACATTTTTTGCCAATGAAGGACAAGAATAAGAATGAAATGATTTCTGAACTATCTAAAAGCACTTAGCTAAATAAAATGGATTCCTCTCTATTCTTTTGTATCTCTATAAAAAAATGGAACTACATCAGCGAATACAGGAACTACCCAAAGAACTTCAATCTGCGATATACGAATACAATGCAGAACATAGGATTTATACACGAGAACTGAATCGTGAATTGAGAGAATTGATTTATCCGCCTTGCAGAGTATGTCGTACCCCTTTCAAGAACGAATTCTGCGGGCTAGATTATTTTATCATTTATAAATATAAAATATATAGTCATTGGTGCGATATCAATTGTTTTGACGAAGACCACGATTCTCGTACAAAATTAAAATGCTTGGAAGCGGTAGACCGTTATATGCGAGAGAGAACGAAGTAATTCTAACTGATGCTCTTGGTAAAGTTTTCTTTGGCATAACCAATGATGGCACAGGCTATTCTTTTTCCTGCATTTCCAGTACGGAGGCTTTCTTCGTCGCCGATGCCTAGGTCGTCTTCGTTTTCGTGAAGAATGAGACCTCGGCCAACAATATTGCATTTGGTCCCACGAAGTCGGATACAATCGTCGTAAAAGGTACGATGGACTTCTCCTTTTAAATTGGCTTTCACGTTTCCTAAATCGCCTACATGTCTTTCTTTGGAATCAGGACCGCCATGTTTGGTATGATAGGGATTAAAATGGGCACACATGCTCATACACTTGTCGGTCAAATCACCCGCCTCATGGACATGAAATCCATGTATCGTATTCGGTTCAAATCCTTTTAGATGGATTTTGATTTCCACACCTTCTTCGCATTCGGTAAAGTAAACCGTTCCTTGTATGTCTCCAGAAAATACGGCTACGGCTTTCATTGGTCAAGAATACAGGTTTCTATTTATATCACAATCACTCCTTATAATGTCCTTGAATAAAATTGATTGGCCTTCAATAACTTTCTTTCTCTATAGAAAAAAGCAAATGAATTCTCTGGAGATGAAAGGCATGATTCGGTACTGTCACCCACAGACGCCGATGTTGGGTATTTTCCGAACAACCTGTTGTCCGATCAGAACCCGCGAATCTCACAAGAAAGCCATTATTGCGCGCGACAAGGGCTGTTTCCCAAGTATGTTGCATAAAATGGTTTCCAAGTTCAAAGCCTATCGCGCGACTAGGCGTTTACGGATTCAAGCCATCCATAAGATTTTGTCCAAGGGTTTGTTTTGTAACTATTTGACTTACTTTATCATGGATTTCCTTTCGCATAAAAAAAAGGATAATATTCTTATCCCTCCCTTGATGTATTATCCCATGGAAATTTCTGAGACAACGTCCATTCGTCAACGTTTCCTTCAAATGTCTGGACGACTGATTTACTTAGGCTATGCGGGACTGGTCCTTCCCGAAATAGAAGATTATGAACATGAACTCTACTTGAGCTTTTGCCACAAACAATTACATCCAAAAATCACGGCGATGTATCACCAGCTGAACCAGAAAAGAATCAAGAACAAATGGCGGATTATATTCTCTTATTTACAAACACTCAACTCCTTTGGAGTGTACGAACTTCCATTGTATCAAACGGGCGACCGATGGGACTATTATTGCAGCACGAAAAGGATAAGTATTTACTTTGATAAATGTTTGAAGCTGAGTCGTTTGAGTCACGAAGAGCACGAGTTGATACAAATGTGGTTTAGCTACTTGAAGCATTCCATGTATTGATACTTTTTTATACGGTAGGTGTATATGCATAGAAGTCAATCTAGAAGTCCATATAGAACTCGTTCTAGAACCCGTTCTAACCAATCTATAACCCGTTCTAGAAACCGTTCTAGAAATCAGTCTATACCTGAACCAAATCAGTCTATACCTGAACTAAATCAGTCTATACCTGAACCACCAAACTTCCCGCCTAGTTTATATCGTGCGGGAATTGAACCTGTATCAAGAGAGGCAGCAGAACGGAGTGACCCAGAAGCATATTCAGCGGAATCCTTAAGTGGTTTCTTAACGACTGAATTATTAAATTATGAATTTGGTGATATGTCAATAGAGCCTCCCGATTGTTTAACAGCACCATTAAATGAATTGGAATTCAACCCGGAACCAAACAGACCGCCAAACGCACCGCCAGATGTTGAAGCGTTAAAACGTTCTATATCATCATCGCAGGATGGAATTCCTATCATGAAACCAAGTATATTTCGTGCAATTAGTGGAATAGGTGTATTAACACCTGAAATAGACAAGTTAATTAAACAAGCCTCAACTCTAGGAGTCACTCTTAGATTCCCCAAAGGAACCACTTCATGCCGTCATCTACAACTGTTGTATCTCGTATTTCCATTCATGGAACATTTTCCACCAGAAAAACATGACCGTCAGTTATTATCAAAAATCTGGAGAGCCGCTATAAAGTTTAGTAAAGAATTGGATAATTTTTATACATGGAATAAGGCAGACGCTACAAATCCTGATGTATTTGACCCATCCACATTTCCAATGGAGGATGGCGTATATCCTATGGGATTAGTAAGAAATGAAGGTACTCACGTATGTCATTATTTTTTACTATTGGTAGAAAGAGGACGTGCTTATATATATTCTGCTTATGGAAGCGATTATGTACGTATGTATCCAAAAAAAACTCCATTGGATTGGGGAAGGTTTATTGCTTTTATTGGTGCAGTGAATACATATAAACCAGGTCATCCAACCGACAGAAATGACTCAGGCTGTAGAGACGGTGCAGCACAAGGCATCGTAGACCAATTTATAGAAGATTATTTTTTGAGTAGCGGGGATGGAAATACTTTAACCTATGTGGATGAAGCCGATGACGAAGAAAAGAAAACGACTATTTCGGAAGCAGAAGGTATAAGAGAGGAACTAAAAACATATTCAATACCTTTTCAAGTGATTCATTTTGACCAACTCAAGGCACAATTAAAAGATGCAGTAGATAGGGCATTTACACGAGGAGTATTTTCAGGAGGGAAACGGACCAAACGCCGAACAAAACGCCTACGTTTAAAATTGAGAGTCCATTCTTTCTCTACCAAACTGAAAAGATGACCACGGACCAGATGTATTACAGCTGGATGATTTGCGTGATTAGCTCCTATGTGCTTTTGATAGTCCTTTCTATCTACGTTCGCTACCTAGATAGAAAGGTAATCCGATTAAAAGACCACGACTCCATTGTCTAAAAATTGAAGAACTTCTTTTATATCTTCTCTTTTGAAAAGATGAAAGCGGAAACGACTTCTGAATCACATACAAATTGGATGCATTCAGATACACTCTATTATGTATGGGTGTTCTGCATCGTGGCTACATTTATCACACTCATCGTGTATGCGATTATTGCTGCTATATAAAATTGATGATAACTGTATCCAGCATATAAGATAAAAGATGGACCTCTTCTATGATGGAATCATTTTATTTATTTTTGGCTTTTCAGCAGCATCTTTCATCCTTTACCTCCGATTTTCTTCCTACTGCAGGAGAGCTTCTCCCGAGACAGAGACCATTTAAAATTGACTCCAACCGATTGAGCTAGACGATACGTAAAAGATGTTGGATGTGGTCCTCTTCTACGTTTTCTTTAGCTTTTTGGTCACGTCTCTCATCGTTTCCTTATATATGTTATATCTTAATTGCGTTGAACTTCGCATGTTACAACGCAACACGTATAACTCATATATGAATATGGTACAAGGTATAGAAGACTATGAAGAAAAGTATGGCAAAGAAGATGTATAATTATATTCGTTTCAAATAGTCTTTGATTTTTTTACGGTCTTGTAAAGCAATCTCCATGACCCGTTCCCGTAACACTTTGAGACTTTGTGTACGGTCGTCGTCAAAATGCTTGTTGTGGTCTATCACATAACGAGGGGTACCTCCTTCGTTCGTACAGACATGACCATTCAATTTATACGTCAATCCTTGATAGACAAAGTTATACCAGTCGTCACATCCCCAATTCACGATAGATTCTGGAAAATATTGACCAAAGATGTCCATGTGAGTACGCGAGACAAAGGACTGTGTCAGAATGCGTCCGTTTTCATTGTCAGGTCCAGTCAGACCCAGATTTCGGTGAGATTGGAGTGCATGTATGGATTCATTGACCCATCCAGGTGTACGAAAAAAAATATCATCTCCACACTGATAAAAATAATCACATCCCTCGTCATAGGCTTGTTGAAACAAATGGTTCCACATTTTGGTGAGATATCCTGGTTTATCCGTCAGCTCTACCCATTGAATCGTCAACATGGAATCAAACACACGAAGATACGCTTGTTCTTCTTTCTTAGAGAAAATGCGGTCATTCTTGTCGTAGCCAATATAAAAGACATATTCGTGTCCCGGAGACCGTGTCGCGAGAAATGTTTTGAGGGTGTAATGGAATAAATAGGTGTCTCGCATCGTGTTCCAGTCTCGGTCCTTGGATGTACACGGAACAAGAATACCTACCTTCATTGCATGGTTTACAATTTTCTTTTTATATATTATATGGCAAAAAGAAAATCAAAATCACTCGCTTCTAATCCATCCATCTTTGCAATGGTCTTTGGAGGAGTCCTGGGAGGATTGGCCGCCATGGCTGCCGTTGGTCTCGTCTGCATTAGTTTGTTTGCCATAGGCTATTATTTGATAGTGACGTACAATAAACCAGGCACTAAGTTATTTAAAGAGATTCAACCGATGCAATACGTCGGTATTGTAATGTGCGCACTGGCCTGTCTACCGTTTATTCAATATTTTTTTATGGGCTTTTTATTCAATGCAGGAGGGTCTGTGTTTTCTAGTATGTCTGAATAAACGATGTGTAATAGGTCTGTACCATAAACCCTAGTCCAAAGGCCACTGGGGTTAATTTATAAAAAGGATTCGTCATATGCAAAATAATCATGGTAAAATAAAGGATGTAAAGGGGTATCGCAATTTCACGTGGAGACTGTTGCGTTATCCATAGTCCATCTACTAGAAAGGGTAAGGCCAATAGTTTGCGTTGGTCGCTGAGAAAGAATTCTTTTTGGTCTTCATCTACCAATTCTCCTACACGACGGATAGAACAGTACAGGCTGATTTCATGAAGGATTACGGAAAAGATAGCGAACAAAGTATACGGAGAAGCATTCAATACCGCAAAAAAACTACGCGCGTGAATAGACAAGAGATATACGATGTAGAGTAAAAGAGAATGTTTGGTTGGAGCCACATATTCGTCTATTTTTTTAAGATACAATCGTTGATAAATGTCTTCGTGATAGAGATAGGCAAAAAAACTTTGTAGAATCGTGCCGATACATTCGTAGTTGTAGACTGGAAATAACATTCCCGCCAAAACCAGGTTACTAAAATAGACGATGCGACATAGGGTATGACAATGGATATCTTTCTGGATAGTTAAGAAAAACGTTTTATAGACTTGTTTCTGAATAAGAAAGAACCAATATACATTGAGTAAAAAGAGTCCATAGACCGAAAAATACATCAAGGAAGAGAAATCTGCAGAATAAGATTGAATCATGTAATCAATGACCTTATTCTGATGTATCATGTCAAGATAATAATCATAAATTCTAAATTTGATAAAAGAAAGACAAAACAAGGCACTATTGATATGATAGACTTTGCTATGTTGAGATAACCAACTTTTCAAGACATAAAAAATAGAAGATATTTCCGTCTTTAGCATAGGGTAAGTAAACACGAATCTATCTTCTGGACTGAGACCGACGACGTCGTTGTAAAAAAGAATAGCTAGAATGAATACATGATGGAAATTCATTTCATGCGTGTTAGAGTAATAAAGGTCTATGACTGTATATACTCCAACACTTTTGTATGAAATATCAAACAGTTTGTTACCCCATTCATTAGGTCCATAGACAAACAAGGAATAATAATAATAGAGATAGGCTGTAGTTGTGGAAACCGCAATTCCAAACAAATAAATTAGTCGGAATTGTTCAATCCTCTCTGAATTTGTTTTATACGGGGTTGAAAACCATTTGGATAATGAGACGGACATTGTTTATCTATACAACATATGGTTTAAATATATTTCAATATTCTATAAAGAGAAAAGGTTTAATCTTATAAAGAGAAACAAAGTATGTCTAAGCAAGACGAAAAATACATGGCCCTCGCCACGCACTATGCGTCGTTGTCCAACATGAGAACCCATCATGGTTCTGTGATTGTCTTACATGGAACAGTCATGGGTACAGGCTTCAATCATACCCGAAATTATTCACGAGACAAGTTGATTGAACATCCCATTTCGTGTCATGCAGAAATCAGTGCACTCCGTAATGTGGTCAAGCGTTTGAAATTGGACCCCGTAAAAGATAGATCTACTTTTAAGAAGATGCGGGTCTACATTGCAAGACGAAGTGTAGAAGGTGACTATATAGATTCAAAACCTTGTTCTCAATGTTATCAGACGTTAACCGAGTTGGGTGTAAAACATATCATCTATTCCGGTATAGATTCCTTTTGTACCATGGATATTCATATGGAATGTAGTCCTTCGTCTGGGTATAAAAGTACCCTTCGTCCAAAAAAGAATAATCAGACCTAAGAATAAAATAATGCTATTGGTATATGGACGATGATGTAGAAGTGTACGAAAACTGTTTTTGTTATACCAAAAAAGTAAAGGAGTATTCCGAACCAGTCTCTTACATTCACAAGATTGACGACAAGACTCTACAAACGAGTCAGCCTATCATTAAATCGTGGATGATTGTGAAAACCCCGATGGATACAAAAGTAGGGAATAAAATCAAACTAGCCAAGGGAGACGAAGAGCCTTATGGGTTGATTTTATTTTCCAGCAATCGCTTCAAACGTTTCTTGTCTACCGAAGGAGACATTTATTATGCAACCTATATAGAATTGATTGATTTACGGATACAATTATAATATATTGAATATAACTTTACATAATAATTTATCATGACATATCATGGAGACCATTTTGTCTTTTCCAACATTTGTGATACATCTTCCTAGGTGTAAAGAGAGACTTCCTTTTGTCAATGAACAGTTAAATCGTTCAGGGTATACGAATATTACGGTATATAACGCAGTAGATGGCTTACAATCACGTGAAGTAGAAGAAGCCTTGAAATTATTTGATTATCCTAAATTGGACAATATTAAGCCTGGTGCGATAGGTTGTCTATTGACTCATATGAAATTGTTGAAGCATATTATTGAACAAAATATTCCTATTTCAAACATTTTTGAAGATGATATTCATTTTCATCCTCACTGGAATCACTTGTCCAAGCGTTATTATACATTAACGCCATACGATTATGAAGTCATTTTCATAGGAAACCAATTAGAGAACCCAACCACTTTATCTGAAATTACGACAGAATATAGTTACTGTGCACACGCATATGTTGTTACTTTAGAAGGAGCAAAGAAAATGTTGAATACCATTCTTCATTATAATTTAGGAGGACTCTGTGAAATAGATTGTATTATCAAGAATGTTCGGGATAAAAACAAATCGCTTGGCATTTCACAACCCTTTGTTTTGTATTCTTGGAACGGAACTCTATATCCATGTGATTTCAATACATCTTCACCAAACCATTGTAGAAACACAGGTTTGGTCTTTCAGAACATGGGTTTTATCTCTCAAATAGATGATTCTAAAATCGTACGTGAAATAAAACGTTTCCACTCAAAAAAAAAAATGGTTATGTTATAAATGTTTCGTAAACCTAGAAAAAAAGTACTCTGTATGATAATAGGCCTAACACGAACGTATCAATTAGCGTATTCCAATATGCTTTCCCATTTAATCAAACAAAACGAAGATATATATGAATTTAACTTTTTATTAAATACACAAGATATAAACCCTGATAATTTAGAATCTTTACGAAAACATTATACGCTTCCTAGACATGTCTTAAAAGGAATTCTACAACTGAATTGCGATAATCATGTGAAGTATGCCTATTATCTACGACTGTATCAATGTTTAAAGTCCGAACAACATAGTGTCTATGACATGTATATCAATATGCGTTTTGATAATATACTTACAAAACCTATTCAATTAGACCATTATAAGGATAAACTATGCATTATTACAGGAAATTGGACACGACCCTGTTTTTTTCATAATAGAGACTGGGATTTAATGTCAATAGGTAATCATAAGAATTATCTTTTGTATCATTATCCTATGATAAATCATGCATTGACACTAGCGGACCCATTGCCGAATCTTTTAAAAAGCAATACGATTACAGAAGAGGAAATAATCCATATCCATAAAGTTTGTGGATTAATCACCGACTCACCTAATAAAGAGTATTGTATTATTTTGAAAAATATGTTAGATTTGAAGGGTACTTTTTTCATGAGTGAAAATTTAGACTGCGTTCATATAAATCTATTGCGATAAATACCACTTCAACCTACGTAGTGAACTTGAATTGTAGACCGAGACAAAACTTTGGGTATCCAATAGACTGTACGAAAGAATCACTTCTGTATCGGTAACAATGAGTCCAAGACAAAATTCAACCGCACTATTTCCTAGGGTGAACCACTCGGAATAACGTAGTAGATTCATCTCTACGTCAAATATCACAATTCCATGATGGTATTCCAAACAATGCATTTTATTCTTGAAAAAGGCACGTCTCTTGTGTACCACAAACCATATTTCATTACCCTTTTTGTATCCAGAGGTGGACCCTCTGGCGTCTTTGAAAAACTCTGGCATTACCTTGGTGGTGACACGATTCAATTGACGAGATTCATAATCTATTTCCGTCAATTGTAATGGATACCATGCATAGACCAAGGTCAATTTGTTTTGGTACTCCACAAACGCCCAGTTCTTTTCATGGCGTTTTTCCTCATAAAAAGACGGTAGAATAGGTTGAATCGGTAATTCAAACGTTTCCATCGGATAACGTCCACTGGTCACGGTCACCACTTGTCTATCTACATCGTGTGAAGTAGCTGTGTAATAATAGACATCGTTGTGTTTAAAGAGTCGGATATCTTCTTGACCGAAACTTCCCCACGAAGGGATGATTTCTTCTTCGTGTAAGAACTCTTCTTCTGATATTTGGTTAAAATGCTTATCTAATTTACAACGACTGTTTAGATTCACAACCAACTCAGGCCATTCTTTTTTAGTCCCATCTGGATGGTAACTGTAGTTTATCCACCGTAAATGGAGTAGATAACCCTCTTCGTATTCCACAATCATAGGGTTAGATGAATACAATGTGATGTCCTTTCCAAATAGATGCTTGGTCATCACTTGTGTAAAAGACACGGTCTCAATGGCAGCCAGCTTTGGATATCGTTTCTGGTAACTCTTGAACATGATATATTGATATATCTGAATATAAACAATTGTTTTATAACCCGTAAATATAATGAACTGCGTCTTTGTCTGTGTATTTAACAAAGACAAATACGTAGACATGTTTCTTATTCTTTTGGAAAGTTTATTGCTGTATGGAAACATGCGGACGGAAATCCAATTGGTGGTGTATACGTCTACCTGTTTCATGCAGAGAATCAAACAGTCTCCTTTGTACGACGATTCCATTCTGTTTGAATTGAATGATACCTATGATACGGTGGCAAAGGCATGTTATGCAAGACTGGATGTATTCAAGCTACCTCTTATGAATCAATATGAAAAAATACTCTACCTAGATACCGACATTCTCATTAAAGAAAATCTCAACAGAGTCTTTTCCATTTGTCAGGAAGAGATGCTCTACGTCCTGGAAGAAGGAAAGTTAACCGATGACGATAATTATTATGGAGGAAAAACGCTATTTGGCGAACTTGAGACGAATGATGTTTCTGCATTTACTAGTGGAATCATGCTTTTTCCTCGTTGTGAAATTATTCAAAAACTGTTTGAGACCATTCAAGAAGATATTCGTACCCGTGAATATACATTTGAATGTTACGACCAACCATACATTGTGTATCATGCGATACGACAGGAACTTTGTAAGAAAACACTAGGTTCTGTGGCTATCAATAACAACTATTCTATCCAGAGCACAAAAACAATCCATCACTTTCCAGGGTGCCCAGGTATATACGAAGAAAAATTAAAAAAAAATGGAAGCTTTTTTAGATGAATTGAACCGTGAGCGATGTAAACGAGGTATAAGAATCATGAATCGTTCAATTCCTGCCAAAAAAACACCTTTTACGCTAGTAGGTGTTTGTGTCTCGTA
>Ga0209353_10001736_pt1 | contig 12249 bp, 13 predicted proteins | sample LauGreSpBDMM15SD_2_FD_187561 | JGI IMG/M metagenome (GOLD analysis project Ga0209353, IMG submission 187561) | Freshwater lake microbial communities from Lake Michigan, USA - Sp13.BD.MM15.SD (SPAdes) (version 2) | ecosystem: Environmental > Aquatic > Freshwater > Lake | place: Lake Michigan...
GAAGCCATCTGTGTTGTCTTTCAAGGGAATGATGGCAAAGCGAGAAAGGTGGATAACCCGTCCTTTCCCCCATGCCGTCGTAAAACCCGACGGAGGGCAAAATATCAATGATCAGACCGATTACATTACGCGACTCAAGAAAAAGACGCTTTCTGACATTGAGACCAATTGCCCTCCGGATATTGCCAAGACGACTGGATACACGGTTAAAAAATGCTCTACCGTCACGAAAACGCTCACCGGTGCTCCTTTATTCACTCCCCAAAATGTAGTGTGCAAGATTGCAAAACCAGAAAGCACTTACACATCCATTTCACAGGCGTCGTATTTAGATAAGTTGCATGAAAAATGCGTGGAACAGGATGATTATAAATTTGTGTCGGCGATTAAGCGAACACCCTTTGTAGGGAAACCTTAGGTTTCCCCTACGACCCCTTCCTCTACAAATGTATGAATTTTTTTGTTTGTTTGCGACCCCTTCCTCTACAAATGTGTGTTTTAGAAAAAAAGATTCAATGAATCTTTTTTTGGTTTGCTTAACCATAGGTTTCAATTAAAGTCTTTGTAAAGCCATCCTCACATCATTCTCTACATTTTGTAGATGGACTTTCTCCATTTCTCGGAAGTTTCCATATTCCAAATCCGAGAGAACCCAATGAAACCCGTTGTTTTCTATGATTCCGTCGGCGATGCGCTTTGCCCGATCAAAGTGGAAATCCGATGTGACCACGTATATGTCCGAATACTTGTCGGGTTCTTGTTCCAGAATTCGGCGGAACATGGTGAAGTTCTCTGCAGTGTTGGTGGATTTTTCGTCCAAAATATAGTCCCACTGGGGCTGGGAACCGTAGACGAACGGAACGTTGTTTGCAACGATTTTTTTCATTTTCTCTGCTTCCGACACCGTGTCGGCCATTTTGTTTTTGATTCCGCCACTGAACCCCCACACGATGTTTTCATTATCCAACGTAGTTGTGAGCTGAACCGCGGTTTGGATGCGGTCGTTGAGCAAGTAGGCGACGTGGCACCCAAGCACGATAATTAAGACGTTCATTATTTTACAATTGTTGATTTATGTTGTTTGTATATTTTATGTCTCTCTGCAGAGAAATATAAAAAGAGTTCAATTTTAGGGCGATTGAAGATTTAACAAAATCTATGTATTTATTAAATGACGAGAGCAAGAAAAAGGATTCGAAGAAAACAAACTCGGCGGCGCAATAAAAAAAGAGGGGGGTATGCTTGGTAGGATGGCTCGTAGTGTGGTTCCGAGTATGAGTCGTATGGGTCCTAGTATGGTCCCTAGTATGAGTCAAATGGTTCCTAGTATGGTCCCTAGTATGAGTCAAATGGTTCCTAGTATGGTCCCTAGTATGAGTCAAATGGTTCCTAGTATGGTCCCTAGTATGAGTCAAATGGTTCCTAGTATGAGTCAAATGGTTCCGAGTATGAGTCATCAGGTTTCTCCGAGTATGAGTCCTCCCAACATGGGTCTAGTAACCAATTATAATGGTCAAGACATTCGAGCACAGCTAGAACGCCAACAAAAACAGATAGACGAACTTACAAAAAAATTCAAAGAAATTAAAGTGGAAGAACCCAAAAATAATCAAGGTAAAACATTTTCAGATTATGTAAAAGATAGTTGGGATAGTACTTTTTCCAAAGAAGGTATTAAAAAAACAGCTGCATACAATATTGTATTTATCCCAATACTTATTATTTTGTATTTTGTATGCAAAGCAAACAACGAGGAAAGTGAATGTGACAAAAATATAATTAAATACATTATTAGACAACTTAATTTTTTTGCACCAACAATAACAAACAGTGTTACAAATGAACAAAATTTAATAGATTATTTTATAAAACAATCAAAAAATATGAGTGCTACAGAAGAAGGCAATAGAACAAAAATATCATTTACATACAATGGGAGTATTTCAGAAGCTTATGTTTCAAATGAAGACTTACAAAAAATAACAAAAATTTTAGAACAAAATTGATTCTACAAACGGCGCTTGGTCTGTTTACGTCTTGATTTGCCGCCTCTTCTTTGACGTCTTGATTTGCCGCCTTCTAATGAGAACTCACCTGTTTTTTTAAAATCTATTGTTTTTTTTAGTAAAACATTTATTAATCTTTCAACATATTTTTTTTTTATATCAAGCGATACCGCAGATGTTGCTATCCTTTCAAAATTACTATAAACTTTATCCTTGTATTCCAGCTGTGGACGTGTGGTACAAACTGCTTTAAATTCGTCAAATACCGGATCAAACATGTCTTTTAGTTCTAGTTTTTCGAGTTCTATTTCTAGTTTTCTTTCTTCATCTTTACCCTCAAAAAATTGAAGTGTAAATTGATTATTTATAAAAAAGCATAATAACAAAGAATCAATCAATACAATGAATAACGAATGTCCGAACAAAGAATGTCTAAATAAAGAATTTCTGGACTCACTCAACGACAAAGAGAGAATGGCCTATCACATTGCAAAAAGCCATTTGGGCACAATGTTCTCTCTTGATAACTGCAATGCGTTTCTGGAATGGATAAAGGAACGCGAATCCAAGAACCCGGATGTATAAATTTATATTATAGTTCACTATAATATAAAATGTTGGAGTCCTGCAAGACCAAAATGGTTCCAAAGTTGTTGAAAGAAATGGAAGCCAAGCGAATCCAAAATGCAAAAAAAAGGTTGAAAACTATAAAGGCCAAATTAAAACTGGATAAAGAAAATAAAGGTCTTAAAATTGGATTAGCAATAAATCAGGCCTTTGTTCGTCCCGACACTAAGGCGCTCAAAAAACAAAGAACAAAATTTTTTATAAACACTTTTTGTAATCCAGGCTGTTTAGGAACCACGTTTCAAGAAGACGCCGACTTTGACAAAATTGTGGATGATTTGCCCGATTCTTCCCCAACCTTAAAGAAAAAAACGGTTAAACTTCTTAAGACTGCAAGAAAACAAATGCTCAAAGGACGCAAGAAACTTTTGGGAGATGACAGTTTTTATCACGCGTTTGACAAGAAAACCAAAAAGAGATTAATAAAAGACGGTGCTTTGTCGGGGTGCATTGTGGGGTTATTTGAGATTTAAGCACTCTTTAACTTTTCGGTCGACTTAAATAATTGTTGACTCTTAAACATTTTGTAAGACGATTTCGGTTCGTCTTCGGGCATTTCCACGATTTCCAGGTCGTCAAAGAAATCAACCACTTTATTCACCGGTTTTGCTCCAAACATGAGTTCGTTGACCGCTTCGATTTTTTTATTCACCGGTTTCTGCGTGATGTTGAACTCGCACATTTTTCCAATGCGAACAAACTTATTGGAGAACTTGGGGTCTTCTGCCTTCTTTGGCTTCGCCTCTGTCGGCGTTGCATCTGTCGGCTTTGAACCATTTGGTTCACTCGGCTTCGCATCTGTCGCCTTCGGCTTCGCATCTGGCTTCACTTCGGATCTGTAATCCTTGAGTGCAGCAAACACATCTTTCGACCCCGACTGGATGTTCACGCATTTCGTGATATCATTGACTTTCATTTTCTTGGATTTAAGAGAATCCTCTTCTTTCTGCAAAACCTCCAGTATTTTATTGCCGGGTCTTTTCTCTACATCGATGAAGAAATCCTTGCACCGATACATCACAACATATTTGGTCGCCACTTGTTCCAGAATCTTGTATGGGATGATTTGCTCGTCGCTATAGTAGTGGTATGACAACAGGTATGGATTGAAATACATCATCACGTTTCCGCGCGGAGTGTTCTCAATAAGGATTCGCGACTTCCATTGTTTCTCGAAATCGTTGTCTCCGCTTGCGAAAACCTCTTTTCTCTTTAGAAAATCGTAGAGAATGGGGTCTATGTTGGAATTCTCATCTGCAGTAACGGTGTTGTAGAAGTCTGCATACTTTTTGCACGACTTGTCGTATTGGGTCTCTACATAGGGTATGGTTACAGGTTTTTTGGGTGGAGGCGCATTGAATGTGCGAATGTATTGAACAATGAAATAGATGTAATTGAGAATTAATTGGGCTATAATGTAAAAGGGACTTCGTGGAAACTTCATTTAAAATATATAATCAACCATTGTTTATATTTTTTGTGGAATCAAATAAAAAAGAACTATTTGCATATGAAATCGTAGAGAAGACGGCTCTCTTTGATTTGGGTCTCTTCTTTTGTTTTGGGTTCAATTTGTTTGGTAGAACAATAGAGAGCATGGTCTTTTTTAATTTTGTCAAGCTTCTCTAATAAATAAGTAAGCATTTTATAAAAATGGTTAAATTATTTTTATATACTATTTAAGTTTAACAATAAACCACTGCCCTTTTTGGAATTTGTTTGATCTGAAGCCTTTGTTGGAGCCTTTGTTAAAACCTTCGTTGAAACCTTCGGCTTTGCTTGCGCTTTCAGCATCTGTCTCCTGTACTCAAACAGGTCAACTAGTTCCTTCTCCATAAAGGGCACTTCAATCAACTGGTAGTCCGCATTGTTGGGGTGCAGACAAACCAGGCACAATCCAACCACTTTCTTCCCATACTTCTCTTCAATGATGGTCTTATACGTATTCAGTTGCAACGCGTAGTGCCAAAAGTTGGTGTCTGGCAAATGCTGGATGCATTCGGTGGTCGCCGTGCTTCCATACGCATTTTCCTTGATGATTTCCTTGCACCTTTTCCAGTCATAGATGAGGAGCGTTCCGTCCGGATTCTCGTAAATCATATCTACTGAACCGGCGATCTTCAGTTCTTCGTGGTAAATGGTCCATTCGGTGCGGTACGCATGTAGATGGGGGTTTTCTCTCAGAAAGTTCTGGAAGTAGCGGTATTCGACACTGTCGTTCGAAACCTCCATTTGGTTGTAGTAGCACTCGATATCGTAGTGCATATTGGTTCCAGCGGAAGACGCCCCGTCGCGGTTGGCGTTCCACATATCCATGATTTGTCCTGCGGTCATTTGGTAGTATTTGTATTCGGGGTCGGTCTTGTGCTTTTTACTGCTGATGATTTGCTTGATGATTTTGTCGGCGTCGAATTTGGGAAAATGGTGGTGGTTCCAGGTGGTGACGGACATGAAGGTTTTGTCGCCATGAACCGTGTAGACGTGGGTCGGTTCATCAAACTGGATGAAAGCGTCGCGAGGGTGGGCGTTTAATTTAGCGAGATAATCAATGGACATTTGTATATTTGTATGCTTCTCTGTAAATATGTTTTAAAACTTTCAATTTTTGATATGGTTTTCTATTGAATATATATAGAATGCCGTATCATGTTGGTGATTTTGTGAATGTGAATGCCTCGCAATTTAGAAACGGTGCGTGGTCGCGTGGTACTGATGTGAATGCAATTGTAGTTGAGGTCGTATCCAATTCGAATCGACCGCCGATGTATCGATGCGTTTATGATAACGGAACAGAGAGATACGGAACCGAATTAACTGCGGGCGTTTATGATGCAGTTGACATTGATGACAACCAAAAGAATACTTTATTAAGATTCAAAAACTTATATGAGCAAAACAATGAAGGTCGTGGTGGTAAAAAAAAGAAGTCAAGGAAATCGAGGAAGTCGAGTAAGTCAAGGAAATCAAGGAAGTCAAGGAAATAACAACGTTTGATAAGACAAATAATATACAAAATTATATTATTTGGCACATTGGGGCTTCTCTTACGCCTTAGCTCCCTTTGGGGATTGAACCCAAGACCTTTGCATTACAAGTGCAATGCTCTACCACTGAGCTAAAGGAGCGGAACGGTAATAAGTATTTCTTACTACACAATATAATTATAGGTTTTTCTTTAACTATTTTATTGGTTAATTATATTTTATCTCATCACTTGAGGGGGTCATAGGGGGGCTACGCCCTCCTAATCGAACTCATACTCCACAATATTCTTGACATTCTTCTTCAGCTTATCAAACATCAGTCTTCCAAATTTCGTGTATTTATTCTCGTCGCTCATGGACGTCCCGAGCACCTTCCGCAAAAGTATCATTTTTTGTTTCTGCACGTCTTCGGTCTCTACATTGAGTTCGGGTTTGGACCGTTCCCATGCGCGATACGCCTTCATAAACCGGTTGGATAAAAGGTCGAACATTGCATTGACCGAGATTTGGGGGAATTCGTGCCAGGACGCTTCTTTATAAACGTAAAACGAGTTCTTGTGGGAGAACGCAGTGATGGGCAAGTCCAAATCTGCAAATAAGGCGAAGACGCCGTCAACGATGCTTCCTTCAAAAACCGCTTCTAAATGTTTCGGCTGGACGATCAGCATCTTCATCATTTCCGGGTAATCCATGGTCGGGAAATGATGGTTGTTCAAGTAATCAATGACATTGATTTTGCTTTTCTCTCTTCTCACGAATTTGCGGAGTTCATCGACTTCCCGTTCCAAGTGTTGGTTTCGCGCCATGAGATGTTTGACGAGTTCATATATGATTCGCGGACTGGGAATGGGGTCGTCCGTCAAATCGACATTTTCTTTGAGTTCGTCCTTTCGTTTATCGACGAACTCACAGCAAACCGCATGTTCGTCGTGCTGTTTTTTGTATTTGAACCCCGTTTCGCAAAACTCGCAAATGTACATTATAATAGATGGTGTTTATTAATTTAAACCGATATGGATTGTTCTTTGTTCAATTTTATAGGGAAACCTACGGACCCGCTTCGCTTACCCCCTTTAACCCCTCCTTTTTATTATCTTTTTATTATAGCCTTTAACTTCTCCTTTTTATTATCGCCTTTTTATAAGTAGATGCCACTCGTATTTAGTAAATCAAAGGAGGGGACCGTGCACAAACCAAGTTTGAATGTAACAAAGCCTGTGTCTATGTTCTTTGCAAAAACGACCCAATGTGGTCAATGCAGGGGTGCAAAATAATTTTTATGGGGTTAATATATACCAACCATGTTTGAGAACTTTGCCAAATTTTTCGCCGTAAAGAAAAACCAGCATATCTTCATTGCCGCTTTAGTTATAGTTACCGGAATCTTTTTGTTAAAAAGAGCCGGTTTGTACGAGGGAATGACGAGTGAACCAGAAAAAGAAACCGAAACAAAGAAAAACCCCAGCTCATCAAAAGGAACCCCAATGGGTTAGAAATAGGTCAGAACTTTTGTATCTTAATAATATAAATGAGTAGTTATTATTACGATGTATTGGAACCCAGTGTGCAACAACAGGGAAGCCATATGGTTATGAAGGGCGTCAGCAAACCATTGAAAGAGAAGATTGTCAATATTGATACCAAGTACAGAACCGACTACGATTACAAATCGTATGCTTCTGCCAATATGGTTTTCGGAGAGAAGTTGTCTGAGGTCCGTTCGATGGAGGTTGTATCCATTGACATCCCCATGACGTTCTACAATATATTTGAAAACAACGATTGTCAGCAGACTGGCAACAACTATTTGCGAATCAAGAACGGAGGTACTTCCAAAATTCTGACGTTGACGCCCAATTATTACACGAACGCCTCTTTTGTAACAGAGATAAACACCCAACTGCAAAATGTCAGTTTGGGCACCGACATATCTTACAGCGTAGTAAACAACAAATCTTTATTCAAATCCAAGACAACCACTTATTCTCTCGCAACCAACGTGGATATGTGTGGAAATATGTATGAAATGAATAACCAAAACAATCTTGGCTGGGTCTTGGGGTTTAGAGACACTTCGTATAATTTGACCACCGCCGGTCTCACTTCCGAATGCAATTTGAATTTGAGGAATCCGCGTCACCTTTTTTTAGCGTTGAACGAGTTCTCTCAGGGCAACTCCAATTCATTTGTCTCACCCCTAGAGAAAACAAATCAGAACAAGAATATCATTGCAAAAATATGCATTCCTTCCACGGCCACATTTGGCGACACCTTGTGTGTCAATAAAGCCAATGGTCTATTGGTTTCCGAGGTTCGAAAGTATTTAGAAAAGGTCAATCTACAAAGAATGAATTTACAACTGTTGGATGATGCGGGTCGTGTGATCCAGTTGAACGGTGCGGATTTCTCTGTGTGTCTCCGACTCGTGCACGAGTAAAGGAAACCTACGGTTCAGCTTCGCTTACGCCTTTTGATCCTTTTCTTTTGAACCTTTTCTTTTAAGACCATCCTTTTTTTTTCATTTATCACACATAAGCAAATCCCTTGGATATATATAATGGTCGGCGCAAGTATATTACCGGCTTGTTTCTACAAGAACCAGCTTTATTTTTTATTCGGCAAGGAAAACAGTTTGGCCGACACGCCCGGTTGGTCCGATTTCGGCGGAGGCGTCGACAAGGGCGAAACCGTTTATGGAACCGCATTGAGAGAAGGAGGCGAGGAACTCACCGGATTTTTGGGGGATGGGAAGCAAATCGAGTCATTGATTAAGAAGGGGGGCGGTGTCTACAAGATGCAATTCGAAACGTATCACATCCACCTTTTCAACCTACCTTATAACGCGGATTTGGTAAAACATTACAACGACAACCACAGATTCTTGTGGCAACGAATGAACAAGAAGTTTTTGACAAACACCAAACTGTTTGAGAAAATAGAGATTCAATGGTTCTCGTTGAGAGAAATGAAAAAACGCCGAAACGAGTTTCGAAACTTTTACAGAAACGTGGTGGATCTCATTTTGAAAGAGGAACCAAACATTCGCCGATTTCTCTCCAAAAAGTCTTCTACAAGAAGACGAACACCGTCCGTTAAAAAAACCCAAAAGAAAACCGCGTGGTTCTAGATTTCTTTGACGGTATATTTAGTAAAGGAAAGCGTCGCTGGACCCGTAGGTTTCCCTTATTTTATATGCATATACCATATACATATAAATGTCATGGAAAAAATATGGAGGAACAAATAAATTAGATAAAATCAATAACATCAGTGTAAATTCCGTTGTTACTGACAGATTCACATTAAAAAATGTTTATGTTGGTGATTGGGATATTTGCGGTGGTCTTCGAGCCAAGGATGATACGAATTTAATGAAAGATTTGTATGTTGCTGGCGATATTTACGGATTGGGGGATATCTCGATTAATGGACAACTGTATGCATCAAATACAAACATTTTTGGCAACGTTTTTGTCGCAGATAATGCTTTTGTTTCGAAAAACATATTTATGGATTTGTCGGGTAGGACGTTACTTCATGGCGAAAACCGCCGTTTCGGATTTGGTACTCAAACGCCCCAAGCCACGATTGATATTTCCGGAGACCTGGTTCGAACTATTGATATCCACACGTCAACTTCAACCAATAAAAACGTCATTGCGCGAAACGTTGCGAATCAAGGGATAACTGTGAATGTGGAGCCGACTCAGGCATACATTGATTTTTACGTGGACAATTCAATGAATTTGACAACAGAGAACTATAATGGTCGTCTGGTTTATGAGCAGGGCGGAAATTTCACGATTGACGTTTCCAACATTGTCAAATTCAAGCCCCGCGTCATTTTCTCTCAAGATTTAAGCAAAAATTTTATCTCCGATGAGCGTGTCATTATTTACGGAAACCCTTTGGCGGACGTGCCGTATATTCCATCCATATATGGCGACACCACATTTAAGACAGGAACATCAACATACTTGGTCGCTAGCGACAACTCGTCCAACGTTTTTTTCCGCCTTGGCACAGAGAAAGGCAGTGGTCTCACTTTGGGCGGGGGCTACTTCCCAGGCAATAAAATTATGGGCGTGGTTGCGCTCACGGATGCCTCCAATACGAAGTATCCGGCGATGAACATTATTTCCGGAAATTTGACAAGCAACTTGAAAACCTCCATTGCCGTCAATAAATACAACGTTTCAACTGTCAATGAAGCAAATCGGTTTGCAATGGATATAAATGGTCCTATCAAGTTGGCACACCAGGAACTAATTGTGGCGACCGACGTTTCGCTCCAAATTTATAAATCCGCATTTTACGGGACTACCGGATATGCGGTCGGAAGTCCTGTAGCGATTGATCCATCGTATACCCAATTTTTTTTGAAAACAGTGGACGGCGGATACACGTGGACAAGTACTCGTATCGTGGATTTAAATGGTATAAATCCAAGCAATTTGGAAGCAACTCCCCATTACTTTAACGCAATCTATGCATTGAGTGCATCTGACGTACTTATTGCGGGTGACACACGTTACTTTTTCCGTTCTACAAATGGTGGACAAGTCTGGACCAAAGTTCCATTTACAAATTCACCCGGCGTAGAAACCAACGATACAATTAATACTACGGCCATCTTTTTATCAAACCAAGGAGCCTCATTTGAGCGTATCGTCGTAGGAAGAGACAATGGGCAAATTTTCAATAGTGCAACTGGCACATGGAATACTTCTGCGGGTATAGGAATTACTCCGGTTATTATGTCTGGATTATCTGCAATCAATGCAATTCATGGGTCTGGATTGGACACTGTTGTTGTTGGCTCAGCCGGAATTGTCCCATATCGAAGTTACCCAAGCACTTTTGGAACACGTGTTGCCACAAGCTCTATATTTTACGATGTGCGAGTCTTTAATGATGGTGTAAATAATCACGTAGTTGCGGTTGGTTCTGGCGTAATTTGGTACGCGCACAACTTAGTTTGGACGGGTTCTGCCTACACGGTCACCTGGAATTCGCTATCTATTTCAGGTGTGCTTAGGTCTGTCCAAGTATTGGACACAATGCGCGCAATTGCGGTCGGAGATAACGGTCGGATAATGTATTCCACAGATGGTTTTGCCACGTGGGTTACTGCCGTAACCATTGACAATAATTCATTGATTGCCGGCGTTAATTTGTCAAGCATTTCGCTATTGAATGCAAATGATTTTGTAGTATCGGGCGTCGTTCAGAATTACATAGCAGGCAGTCAGCGGGGTCGAACCAAAATGTTTAATCTGTATGCGCCCGATTTATTAAACCGACCAAACCATTCGGTCTTGGAGGCTTCCGGCAACATAGTTATTTCTGGCGATCTGCAAATCAATGATGCCGGTCAACTGTTAACAAACAACACCAGTTTCAATATTTTCCCCACGGTAGCACAAGAAATCAATATTGGAAACACCGCAATTGGTGGAAACACCAATGTCCAGGCCAATTTGGATGTGACTTTGAATATTACTGGACATCAAAATATGTTGTTGTATGGAGACGCGTCTTTTAATTCACGTTTTTATTTGGGGGGGGACGCTTCTCTCAATTCCAATTTGTTTGTTCGGGGCGATGCATCATTGAACCAGCGAATATTCGTAGGAGGGGATGCATCTTTGAACTCCAATGTATTTGTTCGGGGCGATGCATCATTGAACCAGCGACTATTCGTAGGAGGCGATGCATCTTTGAACTCCAATGTATTTGTTCGGGGCGATGCATCATTGAACCAGCGAATATTCGTAGGAGGAGATGCATCATTCAATTCCAACGTATTTATTCGTCGCGATGCATCATTGAACCAGCGACTATTCGTCGGTGGAGATGCCTCTTTGAACTCCAATGTATTTATTCGGGGCGATGCATCATTGAACCAGCGACTATTCGTAGGAGGAGATGCATCTTTGAACTCCAATGTATTTATTCGTGGCGATGCATCATTGAACCAACGACTATTCGTAGGAGGAGATGCATCATTGAACCAGCGACTATTCGTAGGAGGAGATGCATCATTGAACCAGCGACTATTCGTAGGAGGGGATGCATCTTTGAACTCCAATGTATTTGTTCGGGGCGATGCATCATTGAACCAGCGACTATTCGTAGGAGGAGATGCCTCTTTGAACTCCAATGTATTTATTCGGGGCGATGCATCATTAAACCAGCGACTATTTGTAGGAGGGGATTCCTCTTTGAACTCCAATGTATTTATTCGGGGCGATGCATCATTGAACCAACGACTATTTGTAGGTGGAGATGTCTCTTTTAACTCCAATGCGTTTATTCGAGGTGACTTGTCACTGAACCAGCGACTATTCGTAGGAGGAGATGCGTCTTTGAATTCCAATGCGTTTATTCGTGGTGACTTGTCGCTGAACCAGCGACTATTCGTAGGTGGAGATGTTTCGCTGAATTCAAAACTATTTGTTCGGGACGATGTTTCTTTGAACCAGCGATTATTCGTAGGCGGGGACGTTTCGTTGAACCAGCGACTATTCGTCGGCGGAGATGTTTCTTTGAACTCCAATGTGTTTCTTCGAGGCGACGCATCATTGAACCAGCGAGTATTTGTAGGCGGAGATGTTTCTTTGAACTCCAAT
>Ga0209353_10001740_pt1 | contig 12236 bp, 5 predicted proteins | sample LauGreSpBDMM15SD_2_FD_187561 | JGI IMG/M metagenome (GOLD analysis project Ga0209353, IMG submission 187561) | Freshwater lake microbial communities from Lake Michigan, USA - Sp13.BD.MM15.SD (SPAdes) (version 2) | ecosystem: Environmental > Aquatic > Freshwater > Lake | place: Lake Michigan, USA...
TTATTATAATTTATTAAATAATTAATTTAATTATTAGTTGACTGTAGTTCATTGGTGTTTTCTAATTAAAATGCTATCTTTTTGTATATAAGATAATTGTGTTAATAAGTTGTTTTTGCTATTAAATAGTAAAATGTATTTTTTCTGAAGACTTCAAATTGCTATTCTTGAATTATTAATTAAAATTACTCCCAATTCTTTTGTCAGAAAACATTTGTTGTCTAATTTTGTTTTCTTCAAACAAAAGTAACATATAAAAGAATAACAAACTAAGTTTCCTATATTATGGCTATTATTATCACAGATGAATGTATAAATTGTGGCGCGTGTGAACCAGAATGTCCCAATACTGCCATCTATGAAGGTGGAATTGAATGGACTTGGGGACAAGGTACTAAGCTTACGCAAGTTGAATTAGAAGACGGTACTGTAATTCCTGGTGCTGAAAAACAAGCGCCTGTTTCTGACGAATTTTATTATATCGTTCCACATAAATGTACCGAGTGTACTGGCTTTCATGAAGAACCGCAATGTGCTGCTGTTTGTCCGGTAGATTGTTGCGTTGATGATCCTGATGTTCGTGAAACAACAGAAGAATTGTTGGCTAAAAAAATGTGGTTACACGACGAAGCTTAGGTAAGAAATAAATATTTTGGTATAAAAATAATCCCTTCATCATTAATGGTGTAGGGATTATTTTATATTTGTCTCTACATAAAAGGTTCATTTCGCTATTACAAGAAAATTTATAAAATTAGAATATATGAAAACAGTTGACAATTACAATTTTAACAATAAAAAAGCACTCGTTAGGGTTGATTTTAACGTGCCTTTAAATGCTCAGTTTGATATCAATGACGACACAAGGTTAAAAGCCGCAGTGCCTACGATTACTAAAATATTAACAGACGGTGGTTCAGTGATTTTAATGTCACATTTGGGAAGACCAAAAAACGGACCTGAAGAAAAATATTCTTTGAAACACGTTGTTTCTTATTTGTCAAAAGCATTGAATGTAAGTGTTAAATTTGCAGATGATTGTATTGGCGAAAGTGCTGTATCTCAAGCAGCAGCTTTAAAACCAGGAGAAGTGTTGTTACTTGAAAACTTACGTTTCTATAAAGAAGAAGAAAAAGGTGACGAAGCATTTGCTGAAAAACTTTCAAAATTAGGTGATGTTTGGGTAATGGATGCTTTTGGTACTGCACACAGGGCACATGCTTCAACAGCCATTATTGCAAAATTTTTCAAAGATAAAGTTTGTGGTTACGTGATGTTGGCCGAACTTGAAAATGCCAAAAAAGCTTTGGAACAAGGCGAAAAACCGGTAACCGCAGTAATGGGTGGTGCTAAAATTTCTGATAAAATTTTAGTAATTGAAAGGTTGTTAGACAGCGTCGACAATATCATTATCGGTGGTGGTATGTCTTATACATTTGCAAAAGCGGATGGTGGTGAAATTGGAAAATCTATTTGTGAATTAGACAAATTAGATTTAGCGCGTAATATTGTTGCAAAAGCAAAAGCAAAAGGGGTAAACTTGATTTTTCCAATTGATAACATCGTTGCAGATGATTTCTCCAATGATGCCAATTGCCAAACGGTAGCGAAAGGACAAATTCCAGCAGGTTGGGAAGGTTTGGATATCGGACCAGCAAGTGTTAAATTATTTAGCGACACGATTTTGAAATCAAAAACTATACTTTGGAACGGTCCAATGGGGGTGTTTGAGTTTCCTAATTTTGCTAATGGAACAGTTGAAATAGCAAAGGCAGTAAAAGAAGCAACCACTAAAGGTGCTTTCTCTTTAATTGGTGGTGGTGATTCAGCTTCTGCCATTAACAATTTAGGATTTGGCAACGATGTATCTTATGTTTCTACTGGTGGTGGAGCATTGTTAGAATATATGGAAGGTAAAGTACTTCCAGGTGTTGCAGCATTAGAAGCATAATATTTGCTTTGGGTTAAAGTATTCGCAATTGAATTGATAATGCTTTAACCCATTTTTTACTTTAAAAATATTGTCATTGAGTTTTAAATCAATGAACAACATGGTTTATAGCCATGATAAACGCTTTTTCATCTTGAAACTTTATACATTAAATAAAATTCTAAGTTGAGTTACTTTAGTAGTTTGTATAACCTTTGAGTGTTTAGCTCAATTTGATACCATTTTTTTTCGACAGTACCCTGAAAAATTAGTGATTATACTTTTTCAATCTGAAGTACGTAAACATGGTATTCGGATTACACCAAGTCAGGTGCAGGATTTTAAATGGATGTCAACGCTTGATTATGCTTCGCAGGCTAAAAAATTTATTGGTTTATCATTCGAGTATGATATTTTGGTTCATCAATAAGCGTAATTACTTTCCCAAGTACCGATACCTATAAAAAAGAGGTTTCAAAAAACGCAAACATTGGCTTTTCACTTGGGACCAATAAAATTGCTTTCGAAGCTTCCTATAGAAATTGTCAGGGATTTTATGAAAAAAATTCTATGACTTTAGCAAATGGAACAATTCGGCCATGAATAGCAATATTCAGTTTATTTCTGCACAACTCAATTTATTCTACCGATTGAATGTTGAAAAACCAAAATGGTACCATAAAATTGAAGACAGTAAGGTTTATAAACTATTTTAGTGGAAAGTATTGAGTTTTTAGACTTTTCCCAAACAAAAAAATAAATTCGTTTTAATCCCCCAAAACAATTATGTATTTTTGTGATTGAATTCATCAAATAACCAATAAAAATAATGACACAAACGTATGTACCTTACAAAGTGAAAGACATGTCTTTGGCTGCTTGGGGAAGAAAAGAAATAAAATTAGCTGAGGCTGAAATGCCTGGCCTGATGTCTTTGCGTGCCGAATTCGGTGCTTCAAAACCTTTGAAAGGTGCTCGTATTGCTGGTTGTTTACACATGACCATTCAAACTGCTGTTTTAATTGAAACATTAGTTGCTTTGGGTGCTGACGTAACTTGGTCATCATGCAATATTTTCTCTACACAAGACCATGCTGCTGCTGCAATTGCTGCTGCTGGTATTCCAGTGTATGCTTGGAAAGGCATGAACGAAGAAGAATTTAACTGGTGTATAGAACAAACAGTGTTTTTTGGAGAAGACAGACAACCATTGAACTTGATTCTTGATGATGGTGGCGATTTGACTAACCTTGTGTTGGATCACTATCCTGAATTGGTGGCTGGTATCAAAGGTTTGTCTGAAGAAACAACTACTGGTGTTCTACGTTTGTATGAAAGAATTAAAGCGGGTACTTTAACAATGCCAGCAATCAACGTAAATGACTCTGTTACCAAATCAAAATTCGATAACCTTTATGGTTGTAAAGAATCTTGTGTAGATGCGATTCGTCGTGCTACAGATGTCATGATGGCTGGTAAAGTAGCAGTGGTTGCTGGTTTTGGGGATGTAGGAAAAGGTTCTGCAAAATCATTACAAGGTGCAGGTGCACGTGTTATCGTTACTGAAATTGACCCTATTTGTGCGCTTCAAGCGGCAATGGAAGGTTTCCAAGTAATGAAAATGGACAATGCCGCTAAAATTGGTGATATCTTCGTAACCAGCACTGGTAACAAAGACATTATCACTGAGCGTCATTTCCGTAGCATGAAAGACAAAGCAATCGTTTGTAATATCGGTCATTTCGATACTGAAATCGATATGGCTTGGTTAAACGGTGCTTATGGCAACACTAAAACTGAAATTAAACCACAAGTAGATATTTACACCATCGACGGTAAAGAAGTAATTGTTCTTGCTGAAGGTAGGTTAGTAAATTTAGGATGTGCTACTGGCCACCCTTCATTTGTAATGTCTAACTCATTTACCAACCAAACTTTAGCACAATTAGAGTTATGGTTGAACAATGATAAATACGAAAACCAAGTATACACACTTCCTAAACATTTGGATGAAAAAGTAGCGGCTTTGCATTTGGCAAAAGTTGGTGCTGAACTTGATGTATTGTCAGCAGATCAAGCTGCCTATATCGGTGTTTCAGTGGCTGGACCATTCAAAATGGATCAATACCGTTACTAGTTTTGAGTGATGAGTTTTGAGTGATGAATATTTACTCTTAAATAAACCTCCATTACAAATTGTAGTGGAGGTTTTTTATGTTTCACAACTCAAAATTGAACACTCAATATTATTGCATTCAAAATACTCACTACTCAACCTTCAACACTCAAAACTAACATCGTGCTAGGACTAAAACTCGCCACTGACCCTCGTTGGGTAGATATCGTAGAAAGTAATATTGAAGAGATATTAACCGACCATGCCTATTGTGAACAAAAAGCGACATCCAATGCGCTTTACATCGTGATCAATTTTCCGGAACATACCGATTTGGTTACCGACATGATCAAATTGGCACAAGAGGAGTTGTCGCATTTTGAAATGGTGCACGAAAAAATTAAAGCAAGAGGATTTAAACTTGGTCGTGAAAGAAAGGATTCTTATGCAGGCGAAATCTATGCCTTTATGCGCAAAGGTCATGTGCGCAAGTATGTACTGATTGACAGGTTGTTGTTTTCAGCACTCATCGAAGCGCGTAGTTGTGAAAGGTTCAAACTCTTGACAGCGCAAATTACCGACAAAGACTTAAGCGATTTTTACCGTGAATTGATGATCAGCGAGGCCGGACATTACAAAACCTTTATCAGCTACGCCCGACAATACGCCGAAGGTGAAGATATAGACAAACGTTGGCAGGAGTTTTTAGATTTTGAAGCCTCTATTTTAAGTAAATATGGAAAAAAAGAAACCATGCATGGGTAATTTACAGTAAATTAATAAACGATACCAATGAAAGTTTTTATCATTACGTGTACTTTTTTTTCATCTATTGTTATATTATGGACCAAAACATTACACAAAAATCAAGTGTTGTAAATCAAAAACATTAGTTTCTTTGTAGCAATAATGTGGGTCACACGATAAAGTTGGGGATAAGTATTGTAATCATAATTTGTTTAAAAGTAGATGCTGGTTTACATATAACACTTTTTGTATTTTTAAACAGCATTTAGTTTAATCGTCTCAGTTGTAATGTTGATGTTTGGATTTATATATATCTTCAATTTGACTTTACATGTTTTAATGGGTAAGTATTCAATGGTTAATAATGGCTTGAGATTTTGCGATAGGGATAGTCCCGATACTTCGGGATGTTTGATCCCGATTTTCGCGGGAGAGTGCCGAAAGCCCGGTTTTCGCCCTAAAAATTCTAAAAACAATGTTTATACCTTAATAATGACCCTAAAGTTTTTAACTATTGATGAGTTCAAATTATATCAACCTGCAACAAATCATATAGAACCACCAGTTCCTTAGTCCCCATAAAAATCGTTTGAGCCAATAATGTTCGTTTAAATTTCACCAATAAAATATATTTTGAACATCATAAATTTAGACTTTCAGGAAAAAAATTTCTCTTAAAGAAATGAACAAAATGTTCAAATCAGGAACAGGATACAATCTGCTGTTCATTTTTTTTGAAAGGTAGACATGAAATAGCAGTATCAAAAGTGCTAAGTATTTATGGATTTGTTTTTTCAATATTCGGTACATCAGGAGTTATCTCCACTATTCATTCAAACCTTGAAAGACATCCTGAGTATATTAAAATAGATAGCAATATAATTCTTCTAGGCTTAATAGGTTCTTGTGCTTATAGTAGTTTTGGATATCGTTTTAAAGCTAAATCGTATTCAAAAAAATTATTTAAAAATAAAATGCCTTAACCATTCAATCAAGAATTATTAGGGCATTTTATTTTTACATTCAGTTCAATCACTTTACCTATTGTTTGCAATCAGTATATTGATATGTCCCTGAATGGTTTCGTTGGAATTTGCTACTTTGTTGAGCGTGATGATGTAATAATATACTCCCGCCTCCATTACATCTCCTTTGTGGTTTGTACCGTTCCATGGCAATAAACTTCCATTGAGTTGGGTTACAATCATTCCCCAGCGATTCATAATCACAATTTGAGCATTTGGGAACCTGTCAAAGCCATCAATTCCCCAGAAATCATTTTGCCCATCTCCGTTAGGGGTGAAGGTGTTTACGATGTTAAATTCACAATGAGATATGGCAACAAATTCAGTGGTGTCTCCAATTTTACAACCGTTGTTATAAGCTTCAAGGATCACTTTTTGTTTTCCTGTAGATGGAAATGAATAGTGTACTGTTGGATCTGATGCAGTAGTTTGTTCGGTCATTCCTGAGTTTACAAAACTCCAGAACCAGGCATCAACTTTAGTATTGTTGTTAATTTGTTTAGGAGTGAATTGTGTTTCCATTCCAAAACAAGTATCCGCTTTGGCAAAGTCAATGTTGATTTTTTCATTGGCTTTGATATGTAAGGTATCATGGTGTGAAACGCCGCACAAATCAAGGTAGTTTACAGTGATATTGGTTTGTCCATTAGGAACTGTAAAGTTTAAATTGTCACTGGTGTTGGAGGTTAAGGTGTCATTCACATACCATGAATAATTTCCTCCAATAAATTTACCTGGTTCAAGTGTTAATTTGGTACCCACACAAGCACTGTTAAGGTCATTTCCTAAAGTTGGATATGTAGGCCTTCTTAAATAGATGGTTGCCTGGTCGGGGTTACCATAACAAGCTTTGAGGCTAGTGGTATAGGTAAGTGGGGTAATGGTATAAGTTACCGGTTCTAACATGGTACCTTTGTTGACCAAAGTTTGGCTGATAGCATCACCAACAGCAGGTGCAATGACGCCTGTAACTTTAGCACTGAATTTGGCTGTCCATTCAAATTTGGTAGTATTCTCGGTGCCACTTGCAGTGGATATTAAACGAATGGCTGTTTTAGCACCGCTGCATGCGTACATTTCGTTGTTGATAATTTTCAATCTAGGAATTGTCGCCACATCAATACGTATTGAATCATCGAATTTGGTATTGGTACAACGGTATTTGTCAGCCACTTCTATGAGTTTTACCTGTGTGGTCATTTGAGGACTTACCATGATTTGGTAGGGGTTGGCCGTTACATTGTCAATGATTTCGTAACCGTTTCCACCATCATAAGTGAGTTTGTATGGCGTATTGCTTGTACTGTCAAACCGTACCATTATGGGTGTTTTTGTACCTTGGCAAATTCCTGTATCTCCAGCCAAACTTGTTCTGGTATATTTTCTCACCTGCACATGCGTCATTCCCCTCATTAAATTGGCAACACAACCGTTGCCATCGGTTATGGCTGTAATTTTATAATCGCCATCTGCTGGATTTTGAATTTGAAACAAGCCATCATTACTTACATTTGAATAGAGATTTTTACCATCGGTATAAATGAAATTATAAGGAGGATTACCTGTGAAGTTCATGTACAACATGTGAGCAGGAGAGTTTTCACAAACTATTCCTCCACCGGTAATGGTTGAGGTGGGTAAACTGTTCACTACAATCAAGGCTTCACCACTGGTGGTACCAATACATTTTGAATCCGTTACGCTTACCAGGTTAAAGCCACTGGTTTTATCAATGTGGTTAATGATCATTTCGGGTACCATGGATGTTGTATTTACCAGTGTTCCTCCATTGATCCTGTATGCAATATTCCATGGTGCATTTCCTTCCAAAGCAATATGTACGCTGGCTTTTATGCTGTCATCGCAGTAAATTTTTCTGCCTGCTATTGTGGCTTTGGCTTGACATATACAAGTTTTGGTAATGCCATCAATGAGTAATGGAGTACAAGATTTGTGGTCTTGAATGGCTAGAGTTGTACGCACATCAGAATTGATAAGTGTACTGGTCCAGACATTTCCGTTGAAGGTTCCTTCTGCTCCTGTGATTTGATAACTTGCTTCATCACCTTTGGTTAAATTGACGACGATATAATATTTGTCGCTGTTATCGCAGTATACGTTGAGGCTTGAGGTGTCGGGTTTAACATAAGCTTGTACATAGCCACTTCCTGCCAGGTCTGCAAGTTTGCCTGCACAGTTGGCATCACTTACGCTTGCCAAGGTATAATGTCCTTCATTTGATGGTGTATATAAATATGTATTGTTGAGCATATTGGTTAAAGTCTGGTTGCCAGTAGGAGTTGTCACCTGACAACTCCATGGGGCTTTTCCAGTAAAGTTGATTTGTAATTTGGCTTTTTGTTCACCAATACAAATGCTACTTCTCCCTGAAATCAGGGCTGTTGGAGAAGGAAAATAAGTCACCTTAGCCGTTCCATTTGCCGTTCCTTTACAGTTGGCATCCTGGGTTTTGGTAAGGATGAAAGTACTTTTTTCTGAAGTACTGAAGTTATAAGGAGTTGCCATAATGCCACTTACTTTTACTGGTGTTCCTCCGTCAACGGTGTATTCAATTTCCCAAGGAGATTTTCCTTGCAAATCAATTTTGATATTGGATGTTGAAATATGGTCGTTACAAATTTCTCCTCCTCCTGACATTATACCATCCGCAGGACAAGTACATGATTTGCTAAATGATTGTGTGATGGAATTGCATTGGTGTTTGTCTCCAATGGTTAACACTGCCGTTGTTTTTTCGTCAATGGTATCACTGGTCCAGGTATTTCCAACCAATTTGCCATTCCAACCGGATACTGCATAAGAAGTCGGATCACCATTCATGATACTGAATTGAACTACAAAGGCATTGGCGTTTGGTAAACAGGTTCTGGTGGTATTGACAATGTTTGGGCTAACGAAATTTTGAATTCTACCAAAACCAGTAGCCGTTCCTGTACAGTGCGCATCTTTAATTGTAAGGATGGTATATACGCCTGCTGTTGAGCCTATTAATGGATAAGTAGAAGCAGTTGTTGTTGAGGTGAAAGTAGCGCCATCAGGTTTTTGGTAGGTAATTTCCCAAGGTGATGTTCCTGTCAATTTAACTTCAAAAGTAGCGCTTTCACCAGCTTTGTCACAGATAAATTGGGTGCCACTGATGTTAGAAGTTGGTAATTCAATTTCTTTGATTTGCAAGGCTGATGAACTAGAGTCACAACCATTAAGTGAAACGGTTACGGTATAGGTTCCTAACATCGCATTGAAATAGGTATTGTTATAGGATGAATTAGCAATGGTATTGCCATTCATTTTCCATTGGTAAGTTGCCCCACTTACCGCTTTTGCTGTTAATGTTACCCCATTTGTACCATGACAATAAGCATTTGAATTGCTTGTAAATGAAGCATTAGGAAGTGCTTTTTCTATTACTGGAGTTATTGATTGGGTTTCTGAACTACATTTTCGGTTTACTTTCATGGTCCAGTTTCCTTTGGTGACATGTGCTAAAATAGGGGAGGTGCTTGTGTTTTGTAAGACATTGTCTTTGTACCATGCATACTGCGTTCCGGCTCCTTGGTCTTTGGCTTGTAGTGTTACCCCGTCAGTATTTTGGCAATATGCTAAAGCACCTCCATTGCTAAGGATTTGCGCAATTGGTAAAGTATCGGTGGTGATTTTTGTGACAGATGAAGTGGCAGTACATCCATCCAATAAGGTTACCAATTTCCACTCTCCAGCAAGGGCGTTGTCAAATACTTCGGAAGTATTTGGCGTCCCTTGATATACATTGTTGAAATACCATTCATAAGTTGTTCCAATGGTAGCCGTTTTGGCGGTTAAGGTTACCCCATTTTTATTGGCACAATAAGATGTTGCGCTGGTGTAAAATTCAGCAATCGGAAGTGGTTTTACGGTGACCACAAAAGCACTTGAGGTATCTTCACAACCATTTACCGTAACTTTTAAAGCCCATGTTCCAGCCAACGCATGTGTATGTGTAATGCCTGATCCTGCGCTGGTGCCGTCTTTAAACCATTCATAAATTGCGCCAGTCAATGGTTGAGCGCTTAAGGTGATGCCATTTTCTCCGGAACAATAAGCAGCATTATTTCCCGTGTTGCTAATACTTGATACCGGTACCGTTTTTTCAACTACAGTTACTGAAGCAGAAGTACTAGGGCAATTAGAAAGTGTATTTACCACTTTTAAACTCCATACTCCAGCAAAAGCATCAGGATAATTTTTGTTGTTGGCTGAAGCGGTACTTTGAGAAACGGAATTTCTAAACCATTCATAGGTGGTGTTGGGTCCTGCGTCAGTGGCGGATAAATAAGTACCTAATGGATTGTTTTTGCAATATTCGAGGGCCGGACCAACAGTTGAAATGGCTGCAATCGGAGGCACTTCCTCAATCACTGTTACCTGAGGTGAAAGTGAAGCACATCCTGAAACATTGCTTTTAACATTTACTGTCCAGATTCCGGCCAACGCATGGTTATAAGTATTTTCAGTACTAGGAACTGATTTAGAAATGCCGTCTTTGAACCATTCAAATTTCACCTCTTCATTATCAATTTTAGCGGTTAACAATACACCGTCTTGTTGGTCTTTGCAATAACTTAAATTGGTCGTGGTGATTTTTGCCAAAGGATAATCATTTACTTTAATGGTGATTCTTGCCCGTGGACTTTCACAAGAATTGAGGTCTGTTTGCGATACATAAATACTGCTAGTGCCACTGGTTACTGTGTTTATGGTAGGATTTTGAATCTGGGTTCCACCATTTGAATTGTCATACCAACGAAGGTTTGAACCTGTAACATGCGCAGCCAAATCTGGATTCGGGTCATTTTTGCAGCTGCTTAAATCTCTTGTTTGAGGCGCTGTTGGCAATTGATTTACGACCATATTGATGCTGGCCGTATTTTGACAATTGTTTGGGTCAGTACCAATTACCGTATATTTTTTTGAAACGGTTGGTCCAAAGGCAACTCCGTCAGTAAGGCCATTGTCCCAAGTATAGCTGCTTGCTCCGCCACCAGTTACGATTACTGTTTCGCCAATACAGATATTGCTTTTACTAGCGTTTGCCTTTACTATTGGTAATGCATGAACGGTGATCATGATATTCGCCGTATTTTGACAACCATTGGCATCTGTACCAACCACAGTATAGGTTTGGGTAATTGTTGGGTTAAATGGACCCGCGTTCGTTGCTCCATTATTCCAAATATAAGTTGAAGCCCCTCCACCAATTAAAGCAATTGGTTTCCCGATACAAACTGAAGTAGTAGTTGCGGCTGCTGTAACTACAGGTTTTGCATTTACAATGACTGTAATCGAAGCTTTATTTTTACAGGAATTCAAATCTGTTCCAGTTACCGTGTATGTTTTTGTAGCTATTGGAATAAACGATTGGCCATTGGTAATGCCATTGTCCCAACTGTATGAACTTGCTCCGGAAGCAGTTAAGGCAGTTGTACTTCCACTACAAATCGCCTCATCAATAGCATTAGCCGTAACATTCGGCAACGCATTTACTTTCACACTTGTTTGAGCAGTGCTCGAACAACCTTTTACGTCAGTACCAATTACCGTATAGGTTTGTGTGGTTGAGGGGTTAAACAATACCCCATCACTTATGCCATTGTCCCAGGTATAATCACGTGCCCCAACACCATTTAATTTCACTTGATCTCCTATACATATTTTTGATTCAGAAGCTTTTACAGTGATGTTTGGCAGCGGATTGACTTTGAGTAAAACATGATTGACCGTTTTGCAACCAATAGAATCAGTACCAGTGACGGTATAGGTTTTGGTGGCAGTAGGTGAAAATGATTTGCCATTTACCACCGCATTGTCCCATAGATAAGTAGCTGCACCAGCAGCCATTAAACTCGTAGAGTCCCCCATACAAATCTCAGTACGCTTAGCCATAATGGAAACTGTTGGAGAAGAATTTACAAAAACTTGTACTGATGCAGTATTTTCACAGCCATTAACATCGGTACCAATTACTTTATAATGTTTGGTTGAATTGGGCACAAAAGAAACCCCATCCACCGCACCATTATCCCAGGTATATGTTACAGCTCCAGAGCCACGTAGGGTAACCGACGCGCCAGCGCATAACTTTACCGCAGAAGCCGTAGCAGAAACAGTTGGAAGAGGATTTACCGTAATACTTGCAGTAGCAGATCCAGAACAGCCAAAAGTATTGGTTCCGGTAACAGTAAAGACCGCAGAAGCCGTTAGGGTAGCAATAGGATTAGCAATATTGGAAGCCGACAAATGCAAAACCGGATTCCAAGTATAAGCCCCACCTACACCAGCACCTGAAGATGAAAGCATCACACTCTTGCCTGAATTGCCACAAAAAGAGCCACCTGTAGCGGTAATTATAGGTACAGGATTT
>Ga0209353_10001742_pt1 | contig 12234 bp, 9 predicted proteins | sample LauGreSpBDMM15SD_2_FD_187561 | JGI IMG/M metagenome (GOLD analysis project Ga0209353, IMG submission 187561) | Freshwater lake microbial communities from Lake Michigan, USA - Sp13.BD.MM15.SD (SPAdes) (version 2) | ecosystem: Environmental > Aquatic > Freshwater > Lake | place: Lake Michigan, USA...
AATTGCTGTTACTCGTTTTGCGAAAGTGGCAGCAGGTGCCTCTAAATATGGGGGTGAGGTAGCTAATGAGCAAACCCTTCAGTTTGAAAAAGGCCCAGGTAATAGAATTTTCATGCGTGTGGTCACCTTAATCAATAGGGCCGATTCTACCCAAACGATTGCCAAGGCGGTTAAAAACTCCAATTTAGACCCCATTGTAGCAGCCTTTGATATTAAAGCCTATGGCAAGGACTCTACTAGTTCTATAATTGAAGTGACCGATTTTTTTAAAGGCGATAACCAAGCCGTTAGTTTGAGTAGTGCTTCCAAAAGAACCTTTAGCTTATCTGGCCTAGCTTCTGATAGATCCTACATAGAAAGCATTAAAACCTATCCTACGAATATTGAAGTAAGAACCGTAAAAACATACTCAGCTAGTGCTGGTGGGGCTGGTCCAACAGCTTTACCTGGTGGACCTGGTATTCCTGCTGCACAAAACGCAGGGGCTATTACCTTAGAATTAAACACATCTATATTATTACTTCCGAAAGTACCTATGAATAGACGCTTGTTTGATTCAAGAGTGGGTTTTTTCGCAGATAATTTTACTGTTTATTCAGACGATCAACAAAAAGTAGAAGAACAAACTTTTGCGGTAAGATATAAATTAGAGCCCAAGCCAGAGGATATGGAGAAGTATAAGCAAGGCATTTTAGTAGAGCCTGCAAAGCCAATTATCTATTATATCGATCCTGCTACGCCTAAAAAATGGGTGTCTGGTTTAATTCAAGGGGTGAACGATTGGAATGTTGCTTTTGAAAAAGCAGGATGGAAAAATGCGATTCAAGGAAAAGAGTGGCCGAACGATAGTACCATGAGTTTAGAAGATGCACGCTTTTCTGTAATACGCTACTTTGCTTCTGATATTCAAAATGCATACGGACCTCAAGTGCATGATCCAAGAAGTGGAGAAATTTTAGAAAGCCATATTGGTTGGTATCATAATATTATGAAACTACAACACGATTGGTATATGATTCAAACAGCTGCTGTCGATCCTACTGCTAGAAAAATGACATTGGATGATAGCTTAATGAGTAAACTAGTTCGTTTTGTTTCTTCTCATGAAGTGGGTCACACTTTAGGACTTAGACATAATATGGGTAGTAGTAGCAAAACGCCAGTGGAGAAATTAAGAGATAAAGAATGGTTAGCTAAAAATGGACATACCGCTTCTATTATGGACTATGCACGTTTTAATTATGTCGCTCAACCAGAAGATGGTATTGCACAAAATGAATTATTTGCACATGTAGGCGCTTATGACAAATGGGCCATCCAATGGGGTTATACCTATACTGGCTTGAGCGATGTGGAAGCGGATAAAAAAGTAAATAATAAATGGATTGTAGAGAACTTAAAAAATAATCCACGCTTATGGTTTGGCGGAGAAGGACGTGGCGATGATCCGCGTGCGCAAACGGAAGACCTAAGTGATAATGCAGTGGTGGCCGGCGAATACGGTATTAAGAATTTAAAAAGAATTTTAGCCAACTTGCCCGCTTGGACAAAAGAAGAAGCTGATAAATACGAGAACTTAGCTGATATGTATACACAGTTGTCAGGTCAATTTAGTAGATACATGGGCCATGTTGCTAAAAATATAGGCGGAGTCTATGAAACATTTAAAAGTGTAGAAGAGCAAGGCGATGTGTATACAGCTACTCCAGTCGCGATGCAAAAAGCTGCGATGAATTTTTTACAAGCTCAATTATTTACTACACCTAAATGGTTATTAGATTATTCTATTTTAAATAAAATAAACAACCCTGCTGCCAATGAGCGTGTTCAAAATATTCAAACCAATATTTTAAAAAGTTTATTAGATAAAGGACGTTTATTAAGACTTAATACTTCTTACACACGTTTTGGTAATGCTAGTTATGCATTACATGATATGATGGAAGATACAAGAAAGGGATTGTTTAGCGAATTGACTACTCAAAAGGCCACAGATGTATTTAGAAGAAATTTACAAAAGACCTATGTAGGGCAATTAGAAGATTTAATCAACCCTCCTTCAATAAGCTTAAGTGCAGCAACTGCATTTAGAGCAGCTCCTGTTGATATTGAAAATACAGATGTAGTTTCTGAAGTTAAAGCACAATTGAAAAAATTAGCTGCTACTTTGAAAACTAGTACGAGTGCTGATGCAGCTACACAAAATCATTATGTAGATTTACAAGACAGAATTAAAAAAGCATTAGATCCTAAATAAGGTAGGCTATTTAAACAACCTAAATAATTCATTAAGTTGTTGCTACAAAAAACCCTCCGATATTCGGAGGGTTTTTTTATACTTGTCGAAATATTTTATTCAAAAACTATTCATACCTAAGTGCATCAATGGGGTTTAAAGCAGCTGCTTTCATGGCTGGATAAATACCTGCAACAAGTCCCACCACTGTACAAATAACAATACCTATAACTACCCACATCCAAGGCACCACAAATCCAGTACCCAAAACAAGGCTAAATATATTACCCACCAGAACGCCTAAGATAATTCCAAAAATGGCGCCTAAAATACTAATCAAAATACTTTCAAATAAAAATTGACGACGTACATCTTTTCTTTTACCCCCAATGGCTTTTATCAATCCTACTTCTCTGGTTCTTTCACTCACTGCCACTAGCATAATATTCATAAGGCCAATAGCAGCGCCAATTAATGTAATCATACCAATAGCACCAGCTGCTCCACTAATACCCGCTAAAAAGCCAATGAATAGAGATGCAAATTTATCGCTCTTGTCAATGACAAAATTATCCAACTCAGAAGGAATTAATCTTCTTGCTTTTCTCATTTGATCGGTGGTCTCTCCAATGGCTGGTTCTAATTCCGCCACATTATTCACCATCACACCCAATGAATAAGAAGCACTTCCTTGATACTGTCTTACATTTTTTAAAGAAGAAATAACCACATCGTCTTGACGCATCATGGCACTAGACCCCTTTGATTTCAATAAGCCAATTACTCGGTAGGGCTTGCCTTGTAATAAAATAACCTTATCAATAGATTTTTCTGGTCTGCCTGGAAATAATTTAGCAGCCACATTGGATCCTATGATACAAACATTACGGCCACTGGTGATATCTACATTATTAAAGTTTCTTCCTTGTGTTAATGAAAAGCCATTTACTGTAAGATAGTTTTCATCGCCCCCCATTAAAGAAATTTGTGGATTGGTTTTTCTATTCTTATAATGTAGTTCATTATTCCCCCCCATTCTTCTAGAAATACTTACAGCCGCTCTATTAAATCCAAAATTTTCTTTGAAATAAGTGGCTTCTTCTATTTTAATAGGCTTACCTAAATTCGATTTTTTTTCTTTTGCACCTCTTTTAGATTTAGAAAACTCATCCCCATCATTAGGACCACCCATTCTTGCATTCATTTCTTTATACCTTACCACAAAGGCATTTGCTCCCATAAAAGAAAAGTTTTCTTTTAAACTTTGGTTCATCGCAGAAATAGCTGTGATAATTCCAATAAGTGCCATAATACCAAAGGCAATAATAGCCACCGTAATACCGGTTCTTAGTTTATTACTTTTTACGGTACGCCAAGCGAGTACAAAAGAGTCCTGAATAGTCATTCTACTATGTTTATGAAACTTAAAGGTAGCACAGATTCGACAATATGGCTTTATTAGGCGCTATAAAATGAAGAACGGCTAAAAGTATAGATAATTGAATACTACAGAAGGAAATACACCTAGGATGAGTAGCAAAATGGCTATTAATAAAAGCGCATAAGTATATTTCTTAGGCACCTCATGCATCGTAGGCTCCCCGCTGGCAAAATACATGGCTTGCACTAATTTGAAATAATAAAAAACACTAACGGCTGCAAATAAAATAGCAATAATAATTAACCAAAGGCCCGCCCCTGCTGCATATAAAGCGTTGAGCATATAATACTTAGCAAAGAAGCCACCTGTTAAAGGAATACCCGCTAAAGAGAATAAGAATATAGTGGTGACAAAGGCTAATAATGGATTGGCTTTGGCTAACCCATTAAAGGCTTCAAAACTATTTTCTTTCATTTTAATTAAGACACCAAAAACTCCAATGGTGGCTAAAGAATAAACAGTTGCATATAAAACAATGCCTTCAGTAGCAAAAATTGATTTACCATATAAAGCAAATAACATAAATCCTGCCTGTGCGATACTAGAGTAAGCCAACATTCTTTTTACACTTCTTTGAAAAACAGCTACAATATTTCCCACTAGTAAAGTAGACACGATCACAAAACTTAAAACCAATTCCCATGTATAGCCGAGGGCTTTAGACTGGCTATTGAAAATGGTAATGAAGGCTATAAATCCTGCGGCTTTTACAATGGTAGCCATAAAAGAAGTGAATACAGTAGGCGCACCATCATATACATCGGGTGTCCAAAAATGAAAAGGCGCTGCAGATACTTTAAAGTTCATGGCTGCAAATACAAGTAATAAACCCGCCGACAATATCATTTGCTCCTTTGGCAGGCCGTCAGATGGTCTCAAAATAGGCTCCACTAAATGAAAACTACCAGTTGCCCCATATATAAATGTAATACCTAATAATAATATACCTGTAGAAAAAGAGCCCATTAAAAAATACTTTAAAGCCGCTTCATTGCTAAATAAGTTTTTTTTGTCTGCTCCTGTTAAAATATATAAAGGGATAGATAAAATTTCAATACCTATAAATAACATTAATAAATTATCAAAAGAGGTTAAAATACTAGCGCCGCATAAAATAAAGAAAAACAATGCATAAAAATCGGCGGCTTGATTATCAAATTTGGCAATCTCCTCGCCGTTCAGCCATATATAGATAAAAGTAATAACGAAAAATAAAGTATTGACAAATAAACCAAATCTAGTGAAGGCCAGCATGCCCTTGGTATCAAAATCAATAACGAACCATCCATTCAATTGGGCCAAATTACTTATTATCAAAACAAACAATCCTACTAAAGCAATGGTATGTTGCGTTTTTTGACTTTTGATGCCCCATGAACAAAACATCATGATAACACCTAAGAGCGTAGAAACAATAATTGCATTCATTACTAATTCGTTTTATTATTTGGCTAATAATTGTTGTAAAGTATCGGCCGTTAAAGTAAATAAAGGTTGCGGATAAACGCCGGTAACAAAAACAATAATCAATAAAATAATCAATACCGCCTGCGCTGCTTTATTAGGCGCTGGCATATTATTTATTTTTTCACTTATTTCTCCGTAAGCCACTTTTTGTACCATGTTCAAAGTATAAATAGCCGCTAAAACAATACTTATACCTGCAAAGGCCGCTATCCAAGGATTTAAAATAAATAAACCATTGAACATTAAAAATTCACCTACAAAGGCATTGGTTAAAGGCATGGCAATATTGGCTAAGGCAAAACCTACTAACAAAATGGCTAGTGTAGGTTGCTTCTTTGCAAGCCCTCCCATTTGTTGCATGGATCTTGTTCCTGTTTGTTGCTCTAATATGTCGGCAATAATCCATAGTCCTAATACATTAATGCCATGGGAAAATAATTGAATTAAAGCACCTTGTATAGCAATACCGGTATTGGTAAAAATGGCTGCGTTCATTAAACCTATATGAGCAATGGAAGAATAAGCAATTAATCTTTTGATATCGTCTTGACGAATGGCAATAAAAGAAGCATATAAAATACCTACTACCGATAAAAATACAACCACATTGGTATGTGCTGCAAAGGCCACTGGAAATAAAGGTAGTAGCCATCTCAAAATTCCATACAAGCCCATTTTCACCATCACCGCACTCATGACCATGGTCACAGCAGTAGGCGATTGCTCATAGGTATCAGGTTGCCAAGTATGTAAAGGGAAGATGGGCATTTTTATAGCAAAGGCTATAAAAAATAGTGCGAAGGCCGTAATTTTTTGCTCACCAGTTAAGTTGGCATGTATGAAGGCTTGAATAGAAAAACTATGTTCTGCAGTATGCGCATTTAAAAATAAAATGCCTATTAGCATAAACAAGGAACCTAAAAAAGTATAGATGAAAAATTTAAAAGTAATAGCAATGCGTTTCTCCCCACCCCAAATAGAACATAAAAAGTAGACAGGTATAAGCGCCAGTTCCCAGAAAAAATAAAATAGTAGTGCATCTCCCGCTAAAAAAACACCCATCAAACCTGCTTGGGTAAATAGTAAAAGCGATAAAAATATATTTTTTTGCTTGTACTCATTTTTAGCACTTGCTATTAAAATAGCAGGTAAACTTATAGCAGTTAATAAAATCAAAATTTTGGCAAGCCCATCTGCCTCTAAGGTAAATCGGCTATTTAAGCTAGGAAGCCATGCCATATCAAATGCTTCTACTTGATTGAAAGAGGCAAAAACCGCCAATACCAATGTTACCAAACTTGCAGCAATTGCAGTTTGAGCAGCCAATGTATCTTTTTTGATAAACAAAAGTACAATAGCTGTCAAAATTGGAATAAGTAGAAATGAAATTAACATAATGGTTGCTTATTATTTTTGAGTCAATGTATGAATGAATCGCAAAATAGTAATATCATTGAACCAAATTAAAAAAAGTATAATAATACCCACTACCATAAATAAAATATAGTAGCCCGCTTGCCCATTTTGTATAAGCCTTACTTTTCTAGCACTAAATTGAACGAGCTTGCCGGTGCCGTTAACGGCTCCATCAATTACTTTCTTTTCAATAAATTCTTTTAAAAATAATGCAAATTTATTCAAAGGTTCAATGATGGCTTTTTGATACAACTCATCAATATACCATTTATGATAAAAGAATTTTCCGATAGCAGAACTAGGTTCTTCATCGGTTTGTTTACTATATCTGGATAAAGCTATTAATAAAGCAATGGCTGCTATGGCCACCGACAGACCCATTAATATCCATTCAGTAGATACAGCTAAATGGGCTACTTGAGGTGTTGATACAATAGTACTTAGTTGACCAGTTAACCAATGATGGCCTCCCATAATATGTGGAATTCCAATAGCCCCGCCCAGCGCACTTAGTATAGCTAATACGATTAAGGGTAAGGTCATTGCCAAGGGGCTTTCATGTAAATGTGCTTCTTGTTCGTTGCTACCTCTAAACTTTCCTAAAAAAGTAGTGGCATATAAACGGAACATATAAAAAGCGGTCATTGCCGCACCCACTAAACCTAAGACCCAATAAATTTTATTTTTTTCAAAAGCAGCTGCTAGTATTTCATCTTTAGAAAAGAAACCGCTAAACGGAGGTACACCCGAAATGGCAATACAGCCTATTAAAAAGGTAATATGTGTAATAGGAAGTTTCGATTTCAAGCCTCCCATTTTTCTAATGTCTTGTTCATGATGCATAGCATGAATCACAGAACCTGCCCCTAAGAATAATAAAGCTTTAAAAAATGCATGGGTAATGACATGAAATACAGCACCAGAATAGGCGCCTACGCCTAATCCTAAAAACATATACCCTAATTGACTTACTGTAGAGTAAGCCAATACTTTTTTAATATCGTTTTGTTTAATAGCAATAGTGGCTGCTAATAAAGCAGTACTAATTCCAATAATGGCCACAATATTTTGTGTGATCTCGCTATGCGTAAATAAAATATTACTTCTTGTAATCATGTAAATACCGGCAGTCACCATGGTGGCCGCATGTATCAAGGCAGATACAGGAGTAGGGCCCGCCATCGCGTCGGGTAACCAAGTAAATAAAGGTATTTGTGCACTCTTACCCATCGCACCTACAAATAATAATAATGTAATACCTGTAATATCGGCGCTAGATAATTTCGCTACAGTTTCAGCAGTTAACACTTCGCTATAACTCACTGTGCCTAATTTAGCGATTAGCCAAAATATAGCTAATAAAAATCCTAGGTCACCAATGCGGTTCATGATAAAGGCTTTCTTCGCAGCGTAATTATAATTGCCATTCGAAAACCAATATCCAATTAATAAATAAGAACATAGACCTACTCCTTCCCAGCCCATGAACATAATAATATAGTTATCTCCTAAGACTAATAATAGCATGGAAAAAATAAATAAATTCAAATAAGCAAAATACCTTGCATAGTGTGGTGCCGATTCTTCCTGCATATAAGCCGTAGAATACAAATGTATTAAGGAACCTACCCCTGTAATCACTAATAAAAATAAAGAAGACAAAGCGTCTACTTTAAAATCGAAGGGTATTTTAATAGAGTCGGTATGTATAAAATCAAAATAATGCACCGTCACTGCACCATTGTCTTGTACATATAAAAAAGCAAATATGCTTGCTATAAAGGAAGCCACAATATAACCAGTGGCTTTGTAAGCAATCAGTTTTTTGCTCCAGTAATTTCTACCTAGTCCGTTGAATAAGAATCCAGCTAAAGGCCATAGAATAATGAAAGCCACTAATATTTTCATGAAGGCCATTGACTTAGTTTTTTAATCTATTTAAGAAATTAATGTCTATAGAATGTGTATTTCGGTACATCATTACTATAATAGCTAGTCCAATACTTACTTCTGCTGCAGCTACGACCATAATAAAAAATACAAATATCTGCGCATCAATACCTGCCGTGGTAGTAGCTGATATTAACTTAGCCGCTCCATAATTCATTTTTGAAAATGCCACTAATAATAAATTCACTGCATTGAGCATAAGTTCAATACACATAAAAACAATAATTGCATTACGACGCGTTAACACACCTATCACTCCAATGCTAAATAGCATTAAACATAAAAAGATATAATATTCTATAGGCATCTTACAAAAATTTATTTTTTTCCAATAATAACGGCTCCCACCATCGCGCTTAAAAATAGTACACTGCTTATTTCAAAAGGGACTACATAGTCGGTAAACAATGCAACTCCTAATGGATGAATAAGCCCTATGTTTCCTTCTTTCAATAAAACATCTCTTCCTTGAAAAGAAGTATTTTGTTTTACAAGTGCAATTAATAAGGTCAAAAAACTACCTCCCGCAATCACACCAATTAATTTTACCCATAGTTGTTTTTGTGGTTCTTTATCCTTTTTTACATTCATAAGCATAATCACAAATAAGAACAAGACCATAATAGCCCCCGCATATACAATAATATTAACGATGGCTAAAAATTGAGCATTCAACAAAATATAATGTCCTGAGATCGAAAAAAATACTAGAATTAACCAAAGTACACTATGAATGGGATTCTTGCTTATTAATACCATGATTGCACTAATAATAGCAAAGGCAGATAAAGCAAAAAATAAAATTTCTAGTGTATTCATATTATTTAAGCTTCTACTCCTTTTGCTTTAGCCAATTCAGTTGCGTTGGTTAAAGTATTAGGAATTAATAAATCGTTCTTGTCATAAATAAAACCTTTGCGTGTATAATTAGCCGGTGCAAAAGTTTCACTTAAATAAATAGCGTCTTTTGGACAAGCTTCTTCGCAGAGTCCACAAAAAATACAACGCAACATGTTAATTTCATATTTAGCTGCATATTTTTCTTCTTTATATAAATGCTCTTCTCCTTCTTGTCTTTCAGCAGCCTCCATGGTAATAGCTTCTGCTGGGCAAGCCACTGCACATAAACCACAGGCAGTACAATTTTCACGACCGGCTTCGTCTCTATTTAATACATGCAAACCTCTAAACACAGGACTAAACTCTCTTTTTTGTTCAGGATACCTTACAGTAGGTTGCTTTTTAAACATGTGACTAAAAGTGATCATCATGCCTTTAATTATATTAATCAAATACAAACGCTCCCAGAATGTCATAGGTGAGCGGTTTACTGCGATTGATTTATTGGTTAATGCTTGCATGTTATATTCGTACAGTTTTTTTAATTATGATTTTGATAAAATGATGGCGCCAGTGATTAACATATTGAATAAAGCCAGCGGTATCATTTTTTTCCAACCTAAATTCATTAATTGATCATATCTGAATCTTGGGATGGTCCAACGAATCCACATAAATAAGAATACAAATAATACAATTTTAATAAGCAAGGTACCTACTCCAATGATGGCTGCTATATTAGGCGCCACTGTTGTTTCGTCAAAGAAAGGCAAATCATAACCGCCAAAATACATAGAGGCCATAATAGCGCTACTCATAATCATATTCACATATTCGGCAAATAAATAGAATCCTAATTTCATTGAAGAATATTCTTGGTGATAGCCAAAGTTTAATTCATTCTCTGCTTCTGGTAAATCGAAGGGCGTACGATTACATTCCGCCATTGCACAAATAAAGAAAATTAAAAAACCCAAAGGCTGATAAACTACATTCCACCAATCTCCTGCTGCCTGATCTGCAACAATAGTTTTTAAACTTAGTGTACCTGTTGACATTAATAAAGCAATTAAGGCAAGTCCCATGGCAATTTCATAGCTAATGGCTTGAGAGGCTGCTCTTAAAGCAGACATCAAAGAAAATTTATTATTGGATGCCCAACCTCCAATCATAATACCATATACCCCCATACTCACTACTGCAAATACATACAATAAACCAATATTAATATCAGCCACTTGCAATTCAATCGTTCTTCCAAATAAATGTATTTCAGTACCCCATGGTATTACCGCAGAGGTCATCAAACTTGCTGTCATGGCTAATCCTGGACCTAGAATAAATAACCACTTACTAGCAGAAGTGGGAATAATTTCTTCTTTCATGATTAATTTCAAACCATCTGCTAGGGGTTGTAATAAACCAAAAGGGCCTGCTCTATTAGGGCCTGGTCGGTCTTGTAAAATGGCAGCTACTTTTCTTTCGCCAAATGTGGTATATAAAGTAATCAATAAGGTGGTAAGCACAATAATGACAATCAAAATTAATTTCTCAATAATTATAGCCCAATCCAATGCGAGTAGTGTCATACTTTTTTGTATTAGGCTTTTGTAGAATTATTGTTAAAAGTATTTCCATGAGAAGGACCCTCTATTTCACTCAAACGAACAGAAGGTAGGTTCACTTCGCTTTCATTATGAATATCCATTAATAAATGCGGCGCTCTTCCATCATTCACTGCTTTAAATATTTCTGTTGGTAGGGTGGTGCCTATATTGCCAGCATAATGCCCTTGCGCAATCACTGATTGCCTGCTTATTGCACGCGGACCTTCAATCACCCAATCATTGGTATGTTTTTTATCAAAACGACAAGTATTACATATCCATCCTGGCTTTCCATCAGGTGTGTCTTCAATTTCACCCCACTCGTCCTTGCGTGCAGTCACTCTAAACACTTCGTCTCCTCTATTCCATAAAGTTACTCGGCCAGAACAAGTTGGACAATTGCGTTGAGCATCCATGGGTTTTAAAAACCAAACTCTATTTTTAAAACGGAATGTTTTATCTGTTAAAGCGCCCACTGGACAAACATCAATTACATTACCTATAAATTCATTGTCCAAACTCTTTTCAATATGGGTAGCAATTTCAGTATGGTCTCCTCTATCTAAAATTCCGTGTTCTCTTTTATTGGTTAATTGGTCGGCAATAAATACACAACGGTAACATAAAATGCAACGCGTCATATGAAGTTGTATATGCTTACCTAAATCGTGCTTTTTAAAAGTGCGTCTTTGAAACTCATATCTAGTGTCTGCTTTGCCGTGTTCAAAACTTAAATCTTGTAAATGACATTCTCCTGCCTGATCACATATAGGACAGTCTAAAGGATGATTTAATAATAAAAATTCTACCACAGCTGCTCTTGCATCAATTACTTTTTCACTGGTAATATTTTTTACTTCCATACCATCCATCACTGTTGTTCGACATGAAGCCACTAATTTAGGCATGGGGCGAGGGTCTTTTTCAGAACCTTTGGATACTTCTACTAAACAAGTACGGCACTTACCACCAGTTCCTTCCAACTTGCTATAATAGCACATAGCTGGCGGCGCTACTGCTCCTCCAATTTGTCGAGCTGCTTGCAATATAGTAGTGCCCGCTGGTACTTCAATGGTAATGTTGTCTACTGTTACTTTAAATAATGTTTGTTCACTCATAGTTATACGCAATGTTATGCAGGCACATGGATAGGGTCTGCATAGTGTTGTAAACCAAAATTACTTGTTTGTGATAGTTCTCTATTTTGGATATGCCATTCAAATTCATCACGGAAATGTCTAATAGCCGCTGCTACCGGCCAAGCGGCTGCATCTCCT
>Ga0209353_10001743_pt1 | contig 12232 bp, 33 predicted proteins | sample LauGreSpBDMM15SD_2_FD_187561 | JGI IMG/M metagenome (GOLD analysis project Ga0209353, IMG submission 187561) | Freshwater lake microbial communities from Lake Michigan, USA - Sp13.BD.MM15.SD (SPAdes) (version 2) | ecosystem: Environmental > Aquatic > Freshwater > Lake | place: Lake Michigan...
GAATCGTTTAGGTGACGAAACTGGTGTTAGAGGCTTGGCCTTTACATACTCAGGTGGTTACCGCGTTATTGGTTCAAACCACGGTATTACTTCCATTGACGAATTAGCTCAAGTTCCATTGGCAACATCCACACGCCCAACATTTACATTCTTCAATGATGTTGGTGCTAACAGCTTGAGTCGTCCTAGTATGGGCGTCGAAGAGTACGCCGACTTGGCTGCCAACTCTGGTGCGGTTGAAACAACATACTTGCGTTTTACTGGTAAGCACGTTTTCAAAACTGAACACAGTATGTTCTTGACAACTATCTTAACTGGTGGTGTATTCTGGGAAAGCCTAACAGCCGAAGAACAAGCTGCCTTCAAGATTGCTGCTAAAATTGTTGCTAAAATTGAACGAACATGGTCAGTTGAAGATGCTGCCAAGTTTGAAGAAAAGGCAGAAGCAAACGGTGTTACAATTCACAATATAAATGCTGCCGATCGTGAAAGAATGGTTGAAGCTTCTAAGAAGACTCGCAGTGCTATTGCTGACAGATACTCTGCAGGTTTAGTAGAGCGTATCTTAGCCGCCAACGGTAAGACACTTTAATAAAATAGGTAGTCAAAAGAAAAGCCCCTTTGGGGGCTTTTCTTGTATCTGCGGTAACTTACTTGCTATTGCCAACATTCACATTGGCATTGCCGCCAATCACCAAAGTTTGACCTTTGAAGTTGGCAATGCCCTGTGCTTGAATCTTAGCGGCTTCTGCCAAGTTCATGCGGGTCTGTGCATCCATGTACTGAATAGCACCTGCATTTGAGTTTAGAGCGGCAATACGTTCTGCTTCTTTCTTGGCAGTTTCAACTTCCACAGTCTTTTGCTTGTACTCGTTCTTGGCACGTACCAGTTCATTTGCACTGGCAACAACTGAATCAGCAGGAACAATCTGACGGATCATAACTTGGCTAATGTTGATCATACCGTCCAGCTTTTCTTCAGCAAGTGTTTTGATAACAATGTCACGGATTTCATTTTCCATTACTTGACGATTATCGGCCATATCCAAGGCATCAAACTTGCGAGATGACTTGTAGATAGCGTTTCGTGCGGCGTTGAAGATGTAGTTGTACATCAAGTACACGTCACCATTGTGAACAGCATGAAAGCTCTTGTTCTTTGTGTTGTACAGATCACTGACGTTGGCTTGGTTGATGCTGTAAACAACCAAGGCGTCAAAGTCCTTCATTGTGCTATTGTCCTTGGCCAATGGAGTCATGTCTTCAACTTTGACACTGACATCTTTGATGGGGAAAGTCAACACTTCACCAATGAGAGTTTGGTTAAACGAGCCAGGAAGCAATTCTTGTCCGGATACTTGTTTGTCAAATCCACGGCGAAGACCAACTTCACCAGTTTCAATTCGAGTACATGCAGAAGTCAATGCAACTGCGGCCGCAATAACGGAAAGTTTAATAATACGATTCATAATTAGTCCTTAAAATAAAACAACGATAGTGATTAAAAATGCTGTTGTTAGCATTGAGCAAAGTATAGCATATAAAGCAACTTTCGTCAATTCCAATTTTTCCTTTCCTGTGGTATTTCTGAAAGCAGTAATACCAAAATAAAAGAATCCAAATACAACAAGAAATGCAATTAGTACGCCAATCATCAATATGCCTCCTGCTGAATAATCATATGCTTACCAATTTCAAATAGGCCAACTGCTGTAGGTAAATCACCAACCATACTATGTAGTTGCGGCTCTCCATCTTCACACATGCTGACTGCTACAAATTCAACAATGCTCCCTGACTCAATTTGATCTCGCATCTCATCGAGAACTTCAAGTAAGTCAGCCTTGTTCTTTCTTTTTTGGGTTTCTACTGGGTCAATGCTTACTACATTCATATTCATACTCCTGTTATAATTTACAGCAACTTCTTTTCTGCAATTAGGATTTCAAAAGTCTCCCAAAGCTTTTTAAACTTAAACTCATATACACATGCCAAGCTAGTCATGTCTGCTACATTGGCGCCTTGTTCCTCCAACAACGGAATCTCGTCGGTGATTTTCCAGCAGTCAAGTATCTGTTGTTCTAAATCAAATCTATCAGTCATTATTCGTGTCCTGCGTTGATCATACTAGTGACAATTAGTAATTCAGTCTTCATTCTACTCAGCTTTTCAACGGCACCTGTGTAGACTTTAAGATTATCATCAGTTGGTGTGTTGCGCATGGCTGACAAGTACATTTGGCCGCATGCATTTGTCAATTTGGCAATTTCTTGCTCCATTAAATTTTTTCTATCCTTTAACATTTTTAACTCCTAAGGTATTTTTTAAGTGATCAATATACGCATATGCAAACACAGGATCTTCGTTACCGACGCTGGCATACGTTATTTCTTTGCAACATTCTTGCACAATCAACTGGGCGAACTTTTCTGCAAAGGCATCTAACTCGGCATTTTTAGAAATCTGTTTGTTGATAGTTTCTTCAGCCATACACTTAGCCTGTCCAGCAAGTTCTTTAATTCGTTCGTTCATAAAAACCACTCCTTGATGTGCCAGACCGCAATGGCGACAATATTAAACCATAAAGCAAACAAGGCCGTATAGAGATACAGCATAGCCCAGCGTCCTGCTCGTTCTCCTTCGGTCATGCTTGGCACCTAACAAAATGTGAGAACATGGTCTTGCCGTTTTTCTGAGTGTAGGTAAACCGCAAAAAGCATCGTGGGCATGTTTGCTTTATTGTATATGTCATTCTTCAACTCCGAAAAAATGTTCTCTAATAGCTACAACACTATCAACACCACATTGAACATATCCATCCCAATGTGTATCTTTCATCATTTCTTTATCTTCCAGCACAGGCAGAAATTCTCCTCTTACCTGCTCTATACATTCTGCCACAATCAACTCGGCGAACTTTTCCAAATCATCTTCCCAACATTCTGCAAAGGCTCGCATCGGAGTTTCGGTAGGATCGTAAGTAAATTCAATTTTAGCCTGTTTAACAAGTTCTCGAATTCGTTCGTTCATTTTAGCACCATGAAAAATATAATGTTAACACCTACAAATACACCTAACACAAAACAATGAATGTGATGAATATACTTCATTCTTCAACTCCAAGCCAATCTAAATTTACCAACAATAATTTCATAAATTTTCATACCTTCATACACAGTAGTACCAAGCCTGAACAAATGATTTACCTGCTCGCCTTTATGACTTTGAGTATACCACAGTCCATTCTTTGACCACTCGAATTTAGTCATTCTTCAACTCCGAAATGTCGTTTAATCAAATCAAAAGCCTGTCCTCTACTAATCATATCGCGCAACATAGGACTCAATGCTACACCACATTCCCGAACAATCAACTCGGCGAACTTTTGACTAAACTCTTTGCTGGAACTACCTGTCATGCGTCTTGTTGCTTCTGCAAATAAATCACCAATTAGTTGTTCGTTCATTATAATCTCCTAGTTGGACAACTGCATGACCATGTATTCTTCTTCTGTCACATGGGCAACAGGTTTGATCCATCCTGCGTTTATAGCAGTGATAAAGATGCTCTTGTATTCCGCTGGGCAGTTTTTACTGATTTCAAAGCCGGCCCTGCTAGTAACAACTACTCCGTTGCTGATTGTAAAATACGGATCACCAGGGCGTAATACCTTGACATTAGATCGAAGAACTGTATAGGTCATTACTATCCTCCAAAATGGTTAATGACCAGATTAAGGGCAGTGATAGCAACACCATTGCCCACAACATCCTCAGGGTGCAACCACTTGCCGTTGGGATTGAGTTCTGACTTGGGATCCTTGCGCCACTCGGTTAGTTCCTTGGTAAGGTAACTCCGATACTCTTTCAAGTTCAGCAAGGTAATACGATCTGCTGTTTCACCGTCCAGGGTGATAGGTCCGATACGTCTGCTCATTTTTTAATTTTCTCTTCGTTAAGGTTCGGCGCAATTTTTGTAAGTTCTTCTTGAGTTGCATAGCGAGGTAGTGTTTCGCCAAAAGGTTGCCAACTATCTGATGTGAATATCCTAACAGGTTTCCAATATTTGTGTATGATGTTGTTGATTACTGCACAGCCTGCAACAATTATAACAAACCCAAACATAACTAATACACTGCCTGCTAGGAATACCGCTGATTTATCTATGTCCATTATTCAACTCCAAAATGTTCTTTAATATTAAACACACTCAATTTGCTTCCAGAACCTAACCATTCGTGGTCTACATTTTTCTCACACTGTGCAATACATTCCGCCACAATCAACTCAGCGAATCGTTGCTCAAATTCATTATCCAATGCATAACGTGTGATACCATCAACTGTTATTAATCTAGCTTCAATGGCAAGTTCTTTAATACGTGGGTTCACAGCTTCTCTCCTGCCGCGAAGCCACGGAAGCCTTTGAAGCGTGGAAACCTCAAACTGTAAGTGCCGTCTTGGTTCTGTGTAATAGCATCAGCTCTTACTTCAACCATTTGACCAATAAGAGCACTGCGGTCACCCCAAAAACTAGTTCGCTGATCATCACTGTAACCACCACCGCAATTGACGACGATAGTCTTTCCGTCGTCCAGTCCGGAGCAGACCAATGCTCCAAGTCGCCCAATATTCTTTCCAGTGCCTTCTTCAACATCCGTGACCCCCAAGGTAACTTCAATAAAAGGCTTGAGTTTCATCCAGGCCACGGTGCGCTTGCATACATAACCAGCAGTGGGATCTTTGAGCATGATGCCTTCAAATCCACTAGCGATGGCCGCGGCGTTGATTTCCCTGTAACGTTTTTGTCCTTCTGGGGTATCCAAGTCAATAAGTTCTTGTCCAACAACTGTGATGTTGGGCACGGCATCTACATTGTTCACATACCAATCAGCAAGTACAGTTGAACGATCAGTCTGGTTAACCTTACAAGCACCTGCTTCAAAGTCTTTCAAAGTCATCATGTCAAACAAATTCAACACTGCATCGTTGGCTGTTGCACTGCTTTTACGATGGATCTGCTTCATCAAGTCCTGGAAGCTACCGCTCATGATCTCACCATCAAACACAACTGGCTCAAGAAACGTCTTAGCAACCTTTGCAAACTGCTCTTTAACGTGCGGGAAGTTTACCAGCTCTTTACCATTGCGGCTATACTGATCAACGCGGCCATCGGGGTACACAATAGTGATAACTCGAACACCATCCAGCTTGACTTCGATGAGCTTTTTACCAATAACCTTGCCCTCATGATTAGCACTGTCGTGCGCCAGCTGGCAACTAAAAACAGGGATGGCATATTGCGGGTACTTCTTTTCGCATACACGATTCACAGTGCCTTCTGTAAATCCAGCTCGCATGTCCTTGGTAAGGATACGCATGTACCAGTCGTTCCACTGTGCCTGTGTTGCAACTGCAAGGCAAAGTTCAATTGCCTTTTTAGCGGCATCACCTGTGAGCTTACGTGTAGCAAGATCATCTGCAAGTTTTGCAAAGGCCACCCAGGGCAAGCCTTGCCCATCTGGGCCACTGTGCTTGGGAACCTTCTTGACTCCGAATGTAATCATGGAGTCATATGCAAGACGCACGCCAGCAAAGAATTCTGTGTTACCTGCTTCTGCCTCTGCAAGAACAATGGCCTCTTTATTCAAGCGGCTGGGATGATCTTCTAGGCTTCTAATAACACGGTAACAATCAGTGGACATTTGCGTCTCCAAAAAATTAGTCAGGGGCTATTGCCTGCCCCTGATAGGCGTCACGCTTAGGCTGCTTTGGAAACAGGGCCAGTCTTGATAAGATCGGCTACCTTGCGCTTGGTACGCTTGGCCAATTCCTCGGCAACTGCCATACCTGCATGTCCTGCAATGTGCTTGTCATGCAAGAACTGCAAGGCCTCAACCTTAGTCGCAGGCTTAGCCAACTCATAGAGCTGGATATCAGTATGACCGGTCTTGACCAGGGTCTTGATACGAGTCATGTCGGTTGCGAAACGGGCCTTTGTTTTGCCATCTTTAGTAGAATAGCCAGCCACGGTAAAAAGTTTATCTGTCATTTTAATTTCCTGTGTGTGTCAAAATTAGCAAGTAAACCGCTTGCTGTCGGGCATGAACTTCTTGTCCATGTTCTTATTATACCACAAAGTGTTCGAAAGGTCAACCACTTTTTGGCAAAAATTTAAAATTTTTTTCAAACTGCTTCACGCACTTGGCCCAACATGGCCAACATCAATTGGCCCTGAAAGTCCTCGGGCAAGTACTCGTCTTTCCGATCCATATCAATGGAATGGTAGCCCTTATCAAACTTGGTTCTAGCCACCTTGGATGCATTGTACTCATCAGCGTGGTGGATAAAGTTCAATGTGCCTTTTCGACGACCATAAAAGCAAACTGCTCCGCCTTCGGTAACTTTAGTCCAACCCCAGATCTTGTCTGAAGTGCCTTGTCTACAATGTAAGATAATCATACAGCCACCAAATTGGTAATGTGTTTACATGCACCACGAAATGTGTATCCCGGGCAAGCGCAAGTCCGTGCGTCTGGGTCAACTTCGTAAACTGCACCCCGACTGCCTTCAACTCGAATCATGTTAGACACAACCTTTGCTGTAAACGGATTTGACTTGAGTGCTTCAAACTTACGACCACGCTTGTCAAGTCGCATGGGATTCTTAAAGTAAAACGCATCACCTTCGCCCCACTTGATGTAAGCAACTGCCTTGTCACCATCCATCAAGTAAGTGTGATTGGCCTGCACTGCTACATCTTTCCAAACTGTTGTTTCGCGGACTGCAATCATGCCTGCTCCTTAGTCCATGCGTGAACCGGAATAAACTTTCATGTCCGGGAACGTGTTTCGCATCACTGCCACAAACGCATCGGCACCTTCTTCTTTGGCTGTAATGCACTGAGTTGAATTACCGCTAGGATTCCAAAGTTGAAGTCCGCCATCGTAACTTTTGCTGAAGCCGTTAGCAATCAGCGCCTTGCCCAATTTAGTTGAGCCCTTTTCAAATACAGTAACCCAAGCAAAGCCGCAAGCATCGCGATCGCCATGCTGTGTCAAAAAGGCCTGTGTCTTGCGGCTTGCCTCAACTAGACCCTGTTGCACTGCGGCTTCAACTACTACTTTAACATCTGTTACCATTTTAAACTCCTGTTTGTTGCTGTCTATGTGTTTATTATAGCGTATATGAGCCAAATGGTCAACCGTTTTCTGGGCTTTTTTGAGTCTATTTTTGTTGTATTTTTACAACACTTATCTGCTTAATTTTTAAGCAGAAATCATTCTTCAATCCCAAAATGATACTTGATGTCTGCGCCAGGCATGTCTGATCCATGTGCAATGCCAGCACATTCTTTTGCAACCAACTTGGTAAAGCGAGCGAGAATACTTGGAGTATCTTCCATCTGATCCATAGGATCTCGGTCTAGTATTACTGCAAAGTCGTTGATGAGATTTTCTACGTTTGGATGTAACATTTTAGCTTCCTGTGCTCAATAACAAAACGCTAGCATCTGATTCGCTAGGTGTAAACTGTTCGATAAATGTGTGGTGGTTATCACCTGAATCACGTATGCAAGCATTTGCCGCAACATACAGGGCCGCCCAGGTAGCACCTACAATGCCCTTTTCTACTGGAGTACCCCAATGATTTTCATAACGAAGTGTGACTGCACTCAAGTGTGGATGACGATCATTTAGGTCACTGACTTCGTACACGCTCCAAGTGGTGCTCAAGCCAAGACCTTCCCTAACCGAGTCATAGTGTTCATATTTAGAATCAAAATCTGTTTGATCTTGAGTTCGAACTCCGTCTAGTCCAAGTTCCAATTTGTTAATGCCTGCATTGAGTTTGGTTATTAAATCATTGCTAAGGATACCATCTAAGTGTTCAATGGCCTGGCGTATTTCCCAGGCGCCGTTGTGTACGTTTTTAAACTCTTCTTTGGTGATAGTGTATGCGGACATGATTATATGTTCCTTAAATTTTAGTAAGAATCCAAACCTTGACAGCAAAGACTATTGCCACCACTGCTACAGTTACAAGAATTTCTAAGTCTGACATGATAATTCCTTAATCTTCTAATTCAAATTCCATGTCATCTACAATAGTCTCTAGACACTTGGCCAACTGAAACCGTTGTATATTGCCCAGTGTGTCCAGCGTATCGTTGTAAAAGTGCTCCATCAGGGCCTGCATAGGCTCGTCCATGGCCTTATGGCGGTCCATGTACTCAAGCCCGTTGTCGCCTTTGTCATAAATTTTACCGTATGCATCTGAGATTTGTTGCTTGAATGACATTGTGTTTCCTTCTCTAATTCGTTGTTGATTCATTACATGCTCCAATAAGTTTCGCTAGCAGGGTTGCAACACCAAGGAGTGTCTGCGTCGATTTCTACAGGCTTACCTGACATCAGGTTCTTAACTGTGATCTTAGGAGCAGTGTAGGTAGCACGATCCACAATGTTCAGTTGGCTTTCATTCCAACCTGCTTTGGTGCAAAGACGTGTACGGGTGGCCTTTGCGGCACCAAAAGTTTTGTATGCACGAGTCTTGTTAGGACCGTCTGTAACAATAAGACCAGTACCTTTAGCAACGATTACATATGACATTCCAAACTCCTTTTTGCTTAACATGTATGTATTATAAGCGGGTTTTGGGTTTTGGTCAACCGTTTTATGGTGTTTTTTGAGTCTATTTTTGTTGTATTTTTACAACACTTATCTGCTTAATTTTTAAGCAGGAATTAATCAAAAGCAGATACTAACCCTACAAGCCCAATGGCTATTGACACAATATTAACTGCCATTTGTGGCCGATTTCTTGCACGGATGGCCCATATTAACCATGCCAGAGTCCCCACTGCAAAGACCACAATATTGTAAGGGTACATTGTCGGGCCAATGGCGTTCAATGAGTGCCCTGCAATAATTAAAACAGCACCTGCCCACTGTATCACTTCATCAACGTCAAATTTCATTGTGATAAAGTGTCCATGATTCGTTGTTCAACAAGATCCATCTCATCCTGCGCCAGATAGAAGTCTGTGGTTGGATCGTAGTAGGCACCTTCCCTAACATCGTAATACAACACACGACCGTTGAAGTTAAAAGGACCTTCTAGGCCTTTGCGGGCAGAGTACTTTTCACGCATACGGTCTACGGAATTTAAAACTTTGTAACCCATATCAAACTCCTGCAATATGAGAAAGTGCAACCATGGCATAGAGTGCGATCAATTGGGCAAAGCCAAAATAGAACATGGCCCAAATCACCGTACACCAACCTATCAATTTTAACATGGTCAACTCCTTCTTGTATCCATCAACGACTGATAACTTCAATTTGCAAGATGTGTGCAAGGGCTTCTGCAAGATTTTCATCTGGGGTAATGATATGCAATTTTGTCACATTGTGATCTTTACGCTGGTCATAAACCCTTACCTGTACAATGCGACCACCAGCCGCAGGGATTACGCTAAAATTAATGGCCTGTTCTTCACGCAGGTCATTGTCATCTCGTTCAATTGCCATCGGTACTTCATTGCTGTCATCATACAACCACTCGCGAAGTTTTTGTTTGAAACTCATTTTAGTCTTTCTACGTCTTTGTTTTGCTTCAGATGCTGATGTCACTGTTGCATACGGCATCGCTCGACCAATTGCCATATTCCTCTTGGTACTGAATCCACCGCTCATAATCAATCCTTACATCCACTGAATAATATTCTAAATTACTGCCTACCATCCGAACTGCTTCCGGATACATCTTTGTCACTGCATACAACGCAGGGAATTCAGATTGATAAGACATTAGTTATTTTTAGCAAGAAAATAAATTGCTGTCATCAGCATGGCGGCCCAAAAGATTGTATCTAAGTACAACCACATGCTCATATTGTAAAGCCAAGTTTTAATTTTTTCAAACATGCCAACTCCTTAACCAAATTCGTACATGCACTGGGCCATGCTAGGATCCAATTTAACCAAGTCCTTGGCGGCCGCTGTGAGTTCGCGATAGCGACGGTTAGTCTCTGTGCGGCTCAGTTCACCATCACAGCTCAGGTTCTCTGGGCTAAGAGCACAATCAATCATCTCTGCCACACGTTTACGACCTGCGGCAGTTCGAACTTCATACAAGGGTTCTGTACGCTGACCTCGGAACAGGCTAGCATACTTGTTCTTGTTATCGATGTAAGTTTGGAGCGATTTCATTGCGGTTCCCTTTTGCTGTTTAAGTGTTAATTATACCGTGTTTTGTCACAGTTGTCAACCGTTATAAGTGCAATTTTTGTTGTTTTTTAGCAACATGTTCAAGACAATAGGACCTCAAGGTCCTATTGCTGTTTTATTAAAATATTACTTGCGTTTTGTCATAACTTCATCTGCAAGACCATACGCAACTGCTTCGTCTGAACTTAGAAACGTGTCAAACTTCATTGTGTTAAACAACTCATCGTATGTTTTACCTGCGGTGTTGTGACGCACATACAGTTCTGTTAGACGCTTGTTGATACGCACACTTTCTTCAAAGCTACGTTTAGCATCTTCAAACTGTAAGTCCTGTACGTGAACTGAACCACGTGTTCCTGGTGTGCCTGAGCTCACACGGTGAATCATAGTACGTGCTTCTGGCAACACAAAACGTTTGCCCTTTGCTCCAGCCTGCGCCAAGAATGAACCCATGCTTGCGGCCTGACCCATTACGTATGTGGCCACGTCTGGTTTAATAAACTGCATTGTGTCGTAAATTGCAAGACCTGCTGAAACGCTGCCGCCGGGGCTGTTTACAAATAATGTAATGTCACGATCTGGATTCTCTGCTTCTAGATAAAGCATTTGGGCTACAATCAAATTTGCCATCTGGTCATGTACTTCGCCTTCGAGCATGATAATACGCTCTTTGAGCAAGCGACTATAGATGTCATACGCACGTTCACCTGTGCCACTCTTTTCAACTACCATTGGTACCAAACTCATAAATTTCCTTCTTGTTTAAAATGCCAAATAAAACACTTGTCGGTATCGTGCCACGAAACATCCTCGACGTATAACGGAATTTCCCAATATGCCAATACTGCATTTGCCATGAGTACCAAGCTGTGCGGGTATTCTTTATATACGTTCAGATCTCTGTACCATATATCGCAAAAAGCGTCCCAATATTTCTGATCAACATAGCCAAGCAGTTGATCAATTTCTGTTAGTTCATTCATTTGCATAGTCAAGTATAACTGAATTTTAACTTAATTGCAACGAGTTTCTTCCCTAATTGTCTGCCCATATTGGTCTTGATAAATGTAGCGTGTGCATTGTGGCTGTACCATGTACGGCTGAGGCTGCACATACACAGGTTGTGGCTCTACGTAAACTGGAGCAGGGCGGGTCAGCACATAGCCCAGTGTTCCACCAATGATCAATGGTGCTATCCAATTGTTGCCATGACCGCCATGGTGTCTATAATAACTGCCGTTGTGTCGATAGTAATTGCCATGGCCATGATGTTGTGCCAGGGCAGTTCCTGCAGTCAGTGTTAATAATAAAATTGCAATAAACTTTTTCATAATAGTTTCCTTAGACTCTAAAACTTTCTCCGCAACCACAACGGTCACGTTCGTTTGGGTTTCTAAATTCAAAACCCTCATTCAATCCATTTCGTACATAGTCTACTTCGAGACCTTCCATGTACACACAACTTTTAGGGTCAACAAATATTTTACAATTTTTAGATTCAAAACACTTGTCATCACAAGTTGGTGTGTCTACGTATTCTAACACATAAGCAAGCCCAGAGCAACCTGTAGTTTTAACGCCCAGTCTGATGCCCTGGCCCTGACCTCTACGGTCCAGCATTGAATGGATTTTCTTTGCTGCCAGATCAGTTACTGATATCATGTTTGGCTCGGTAATCTGCTACTGCGGCTTTGATGGCATCTTCGGCCAAAATGCTACAGTGGATCTTGACAGGAGGCAGTGCAAGTTCTTCTGCGATCTCACTGTTCTTGATCCTGGAGGCATTATCCAGGGTCATTCCCTTGACCATTTCTGTAATCAATGAGCTTGACGCAATGGCCGATCCACATCCGTATGTTTTAAACTTTGCATCTGTGATTATACCAGTTGCTTCGTCTACCTTGATTTGCAACTTCATCACATCACCACATGCAGGGGCGCCTACCATGCCAGTACCCACTGTGTCATCGCCTTTTTCAAAGCTACCAACGTTGCGTGGATT
>Ga0209353_10001744_pt1 | contig 12232 bp, 9 predicted proteins | sample LauGreSpBDMM15SD_2_FD_187561 | JGI IMG/M metagenome (GOLD analysis project Ga0209353, IMG submission 187561) | Freshwater lake microbial communities from Lake Michigan, USA - Sp13.BD.MM15.SD (SPAdes) (version 2) | ecosystem: Environmental > Aquatic > Freshwater > Lake | place: Lake Michigan, USA...
TGTACTAGCCAGGTTAGAAGCATCTAAATCCAATATAGGAGCATCATTTACGGCCGAAAAAGTAATTAAAGTAGTGGCGGTATTCGAATTCGAATTGCCGTCATTTACAAAAACAGTCACATTACGTATCGTTGCATCGGGATTGTCAGTTAAATTACTAAATTGGATATTATTAATTAAGGTTTGGTATTGCTCATTTGTACCCGGACCAGTAATGGTAATTTTGATATTGTTGCCAGTTTTAACATTCGTCACTATAAATCCAGCAGTACTTCCTGTTACTGTTAACACATCTCCTACTTGACCATTTGTTAAGTTGATTTCCACAGACTCTTGGTTAACATCATCTACATCAGTAATTAATGTTTGTGCCGTTTTAGAAATACTAATACCAGTAGCTTGTTCCGTATAACTTGTTGAATAACCCGTTCCAGCTACGGTGGCATCTAAATCCAAGAAGGGGGCATCACTTACAGCCCTAAACTTAATGGTTGTCGTAGCTTCAGCAGAACTTATAGTACCATCATTCACAGAAACCGTAACAATTCTGTCTGTTAAGTCAGGATTGGAACTTGAATTACTGAATTGAATTAATTTGATGGCCGCTTCATAATTGGCTTTGGTATCAAGATTAGAAAGCGTAATGGTTTTGACAGTTCCCACCGTTGCCTCTACCGCAACAATACCTCCTGGCAAAGCACCAACCACTTGAAAAACGTCTCCCGCAAACACATTGGTAAGTTTGATGATCGCTGAACTCATATTGGGACTATCAGCGTCTGTAATTGAAACGCCTGCCGCTTTTGCATTGGCTATGGTAATAGCGCTAACTTGTTTTTCAGTATAGGTTGTTTTATAAGACAATCCGTTGGCACTGTCGTTCGGAACATCTAAGTCTAAAACAGGAACTTCGTTGCTCTGCACAAAACAGGTAGCTCCAGGTTTTGGAAAACTCACTAAAAAGTCTAAATCGGGAGCTGTAGTAGTAGCAACGTATGCATTGGTTTTATAAGCATCTGTAGTAGTAGGAAAATCAGCATAAGAGTGAGATGAACCACCAACAATCAAATTTGCACCATTTAAAGCTGTACCACCAGACTTCCCGGGAAATGTATAACTAAAAAATGGTTCTTCAGCAAATCCACCACCTAAATAAGAACCAAAAGTTACTGATGCAAAATCAGCTTTTAAACTCGCTACAAACACATCACTTTTACCTTGTACACCTTGCAGGGCGTTCATATTCCTAGTTGGAGATGATAAGGCACCGGTGGTTAAATAATTGCTTGTATTTAAATTATTGGATTCTGTCTGTCCAGAAAAAATAGGTTCATTTGAACAAATATTTAAGGTTGTAGCATAATCATAACCACTACCACCATACATAGATCCATTAGTAACAGTATAAGAGGTAGCATTAATTTTCAATATGTAAGTATCTGTAGAACCAGCATTTGTTGATTGATACACACCTGAGGATGGAACACCCGCAACAATACCATCAGTATATCCTAAAACAAAAATCTCACCATTGCTATGCTTCACATCAGAGCAGAACGTAAAAGTACCATTTCCATCTTTTTTCCTTATTCTCGTGGCAAAATCTAAATCTGCTGCACCTGCACTATTTAATTTAAGTCTTAATACAAAGCCTTGTGCAGAAGCATTAACCAAAGTACCAGTTGTAAGTGCATTTTTTTCAGTAACCGCTACAGCATTGTCGGCATAAGTTGTTCCTGCAATTACAACATCACCTTCATTTATAATATCTAAACCTCTTGCACCCATGGCTCCTTTAGACCAGTTTTCATCCATCCAATAATGAGGAAAACCTAAATACGTACAATAATTTATAGTACCAGCAAGATTAAACCTGGCATAAAAACCATCAATATAAGTTGAACTTGTTTTATAAGCACCAGTTGTTGTAATAAAAGGTAGCTCAGAAGCTTTACCAACGACATGAACATTTGAACTTGATACTTTTACGGCAAAACCAAAATCATTACCTGTGGTACCAATCCAAGTAAACCAAACTAAACTTCCTGTTAATGCGTCAAATTTAGCTAAAAAAGCTTCTTTCCCAGATTTATAGGCGGGTCCTACTATTTTACCAGCAGGGATATTCATATCGCCATATGAAGTACCCGTTGCATATACATATTCATTAGCACCTTCTTTTGAATATTCAATCCCCCAAATGTCATCTTTTAATGCACCGCCAATATAGGTCCACCATAAAAGTGACTTACCATCACTAGCCATTTTATAAAGGTAACCGTCCCAATCACCATTGAAAGTGTTGTCAAACACTGGACCTGAATTTGTCCCAACTGGAATTAATGATGTAACTAATTGACTAGTACCACCACCAAAAATATTCCCCGATGCATCACTAGCCAAATCTCTTTGATAATTAGAGCAATTAGAGCAATTGCTATTGTTAGGAGCAGAAACAAAGGTTCCATAACCTATTTGTGTTTGAGAAAATCCTACAACAGATACAGCCAATACCATAATCGTTGTAATAAAAATTCTAAATAATTTGTGTAAAATGAACATAGTATTAAACTTTTAGTAAGTTTATTGTTTAGGGAATATCAAAGAGTATATCTGATATAGGTTATTAAAGTAACTCCTAAAATAACATTACAGCAATAAATCTATTTTTTTCAATAACTCAAAGCTTTGCGTTGAGATGTAAAATGCAATTATGCCTATATTATAGAATAATGCAAATATTTTGTCAAATTTCTAAAAACCAAAATTCAAATTTAAAACATCCAATATTTGTATAGAAAATTTATATTAATCATCATATATATTTTTCAAAACCAAGTTTGTTTTATATTCCCAACATAAATAGTTTCCGTATTAAATAATATTGCTCCTACATTGGGATACATATTGATGGTATGAAGCTGATTAACAGGAATCCAGACAAGTTCTAAGGCTGTAGTATGTTCAGGATTCAATATCGGGGTTCCATTGATGATAGTGGCATCAAATACTAAATGCAAAACAGAATTGTTTTTTGAAATTTGATGGGTTTCCCCTACCAATAGTAATTCGTGGGTTTTTATGGGAAGATTCAATTCTTCAATCAGTTCTCGTTCAACTGTTTCTGCAATAGATTCCATTTCTTCTGCATTACCTCCTGGCAAGTTATAAACTTCAACACCACCATAAATGTATTTCATTAACATCAACTTACCTTCTTTAACAATGGCAACACTTGGTCTAATTTTCATACTTCTATTAAAATTTTTAAACAGTATTATTTAAAACTTAGTTTTGATTTTGATAAATATTTCAATTTCAACATTATATTTCTTTCATTAAATAGTATTTTTGAAACCTGATATCCTTATCAATTTAATGATTCCTATGACAAACCCTATCAAACTAACTATAAAAGAAAGAATACAAGAAACGCCTGATACTATTACCTTACGTTTTGAGGAAACTTTTGATGAATTACCTTACAAATCAGGACAATTTTTAACAGTATTAGTCTCCATTAATCAGGAAGAATATAGAAGAGAATATTCCTTTTCATCTTCCCCTCAAACGGACACAAACCTTTCCATTTGCATCAAACGGGTAACAGGCGGTAAAGTTTCAAATTACCTCCATGATGTTGTAAAAACTGGTGATATTTTAAATGTATTTCCTGCAGCAGGGTTATTTAGCCCAATTTTAAATATCAGCAATAAACGAACACTTGTATTTATTGCCGGGGGGAGCGGGATTACACCAATATTTTCAATGATTAAATCGGTATTGGCAATAGAGCAACAAAGCAAAGTTTACTTGCTGTATGCCAACAGAACTGAAAATGACATCATTTTCAAATCCACATTTGAAAGTCTGCAAACTAAATTTTCGGGACGATTTAACCACTTGAACGTGCTGAGTCAGGCTTCAGAAAAATGGTATGGCTTATCCGGACGACTTGACCAGGATACAATCATTGATTACCTGGAACAATTACCCGTTATTTTTCCAAAAGAAGCCAATTATTATATTTGTGCACCAACAGGTCTAATAAAAGCAGCACAACAGGCGTTAACAATTTTAAAAGTACCAGCAGCTAATATTCATAAAGAAAATTTTGGATCTTCGAACAACCAAGAAATTAATCCAACAAATACTGGAAATGAAATAATAGACAGAACGGTTAAAGTCAAGTACAAAGGGATAATCCATTCAATATTTGTAGCTGGTGGAAAATCTATCTTAAAATCGGCGCTTGAAGAAAACATTCGATTACCATTTTCATGTGAAAAGGGAGTTTGTACAGCATGCTTAGGTACTTGTAAAACCGGGAAAGTGGAGATGAAAGGAAATGACACTTTAAGTCAAAATGAATTGGACAAAGGGTATATACTTACCTGTATTGGAAAACCTGTTTCCGATGATGTGTTTATCGACTTAGATTAAATGAGATAAAAATGAATATGAATTCGTACACAAAACATTGACCTACAAAAATATTAATACAATAGATTTAAAAATTAAATTATTTTACTTAAATTTTAGCTCATTTAAACCATCTCATAGATTTGTGAATAGTATGGTTTAAGTGAATCAATTTATTTAGTTAAACTGAATGGATAATCCACTTGATATTATCACCGCATGCCTTCAAAATAGCGAGAAGGCCAAACGCCGTTTGGTAGAATTGTATTCCAGTAAAGTCGGTGGTATATGCAGAAGATATTTGAACCAACAAGAAGACATCAAAGATTTGGTTCAGGATTCTTTCATTAAAATATTCACCAACCTAGAAAAATTCGACAGCAATAAAGGTGATTTTGGTGCCTGGATTTATAGAATCACCCTAAACACGGTTTTTAAACACATACAAAAAAGTAAAATTGACCTTCAAATCACCTACAGTGATGATGAAGACATGATTAACAACTTATCAGACCACCAGGGTGTTTTACTTCCTGACGATATGGACATGAAAGATTTACTTTCATATATTGACAGTTTACCTAAAGGTAGGCGAACCGTATTCAACATGTATTTTATTGAAGGGTATATGCACCATGAAATCGCCGAAATTTTAGGCATTTCTGTAGGAGCATCAAAAGCTCATTTAAATAAAGCTAGAATGCAATTAATAGACATCATCAATAAAAACAACATATAAAATTGGAAACCAACAACAAAAATATCGACCGTTTGCAACAATCCATCCAGGATCGATTTGTTGATTTTGAATATGCAATAGCTATCGATGTTACCAAAGTATTATCAGCTTCAACAACAAACCCTTTCTTATCAATACCTGTAAAGTATTTTATTTCTGGAGTTGCAGTGGTAACTGCAGGAATTTTAATATGGACTTTAAACACACCTGAAAAAGTGGTTTCAGTGAAGATGAAGCCTAAACAAGCAATTCAAATTCAAGGAACCTCAATTGTAAATAATTCTAATATAGCTGCGACTCCAATTCAAACCAATAAAAACAATGAAAAGGCAATAGCTTTACCTAGGAAAAGAAAAATCAGCCCTATTCAAAATCCTAAAGAAGACCTAAATTCAATTGTAAAACCAACCTTACAAGAATTACCTATTGAAACAGCACCAATAAGCAAATTAACAAAAGAAGAACACCAAAGCTTTGATCATTTCATAGAAAAAAAATCTGCATCAAGTAAAGATTCTTTAGCATTGTTTATCAAAAAGAAATAACGCTATATTTTCCTTAAATAGCAGTCTATTCATTTATTGAATAGACTGCTATTTTTATTTTTAATGTTCGGTTTCAAAACAAATTCATACAAATCTTCCTTTCCTTTCCCTCCTCTTCGGTTGCTTGAAAAATACCCATACGCCATATTCGGAGAGGTAATAAATGACAAATCATCAAAAGAAGAATTTATGGGCGTATTCAAATTTTCAACTTTCGTCCAGCCTTGAGCAGAAAATTTGGCTACAAAAATATCATAACCACCTAAACCAATATGACCATCAGAAGTAAAATACAAATCACCTTTGTCCGTTAAAAAAGGGTAATATTCATTTTCTGGAGTATTGATAATTGGCCCCAAATTTTCTGGCTTTGTCCAACCAATATCATTTTTAAAACTAATGTACAAATCTGTTCCGCCGTATCCTCCGGCTATATTAGAGGAAAATACAAAAACTGTTCCTTTTTTATTCATAAAAGGTTGACCAAAAGATGCGACACTGTCATTGAGCACAAACTGCTTAGGGTTACTCCATGTAAGTAGTTTTTTTTCGGATTGTAGAATTTTAATTTTTAGTGTATTTGTCGTGTCCGTTTCGCCTTTTGTATAATAAATAACAGATCCTGTTGTGTCAAATATCGCGGCAGTCTCATGTTCAGGCGTATTAATTGACAAGCTAAAAAATGATGGTTTAGAAAAAATGGAATCATTGATAAAAGTAGCACCGTACAAATCAAAATAATGTTCTCCAGTTGCACCACTTTCCTTCTCAAAAAACATTCCCGGTCTTGAAGAAGCAAAAACAATCCCATTGGGATAAAATGCAGGACAAATTTCAGAGAAACCTGTATTTAAACTTGTTAGGTTCTTAATCTCGTATTCAGGTGAATTATTAGTCCGCCAAATCATTGCTGAATCACAACTACGCATTCTGTTATCTATATTTTCATGACTTAAATCACGGTATATTAGCCACCATTTTTTGGCAACTTCATAATTCCCAATACACATATTCCACTTGGCATAAAGTTTACTATATTTTGAATTAGATTGATGATTGTCAATATATGGAGCGAAGCATTTCTCCGCCAATTCATAATCACTATTTAAACCATAACTTTCACCTAGTTTGAAGGCGACAATTGCTTCTTTTCTACGTTGGTATGCTTTTTCGTAATACTTAATTGCATTTGCATATTGATTCGTTTTAAAATAGGCATCTCCTAAGGCTTCATTTCTAAAAGTCTTTTTTAAACATAAAGATTTACATCCGGCAAAGCTGGAAACAAGAACAATCCATACGATATAACCATAAATTTTCATCAGAAAAAAATTGGGTGAACAGCTTTTTTATCATTCAATATTTGATCAACAGTACGTCGCATAGCGAATTTATAATTTACCATTATTTCGTGAGAGCCATAATTCATTTGTTGCAAAGCCGTCAAGCCATAATCATACGCATAACCTATACTAATATCTTCAGAAAAGGCAGCAATCAGTTTCTTTAAATTCAACCCCAAAAGCATTTCAAGTTCTTGAGAAGACCGGTATCCAGTTCCAATCCACATACCATTTTTAGCCTGATAAATAGCTGAAAACTCATATAATGCAGGAACATTTTTACTGTAATTCAAAAAACAAGTCAACAATAATTGATGTTGAAACCCCAATTTAATTTTTCTACCAGCCAACAAACTGTAGTACCTATTTGGGTTGATTGTAAAATTATTTCCTGACGAAAATGCATTGCCATTAATTTTTTTTGCCGTAATCCCGATATGACTTTTTTCAGTTTGGTAATACATCCCTAAACCCAAATCTACAATATTTTCAGCTTGAGGTTGTGATAAATTCGGATCATTGAAATCATCAATAACAAGGTCACTTGTATTGAGGTTATATTGTCGTAAACCTGCTTCCATTCCAAGCGCTAATGTTCCTTTATGAAGCCTAACTTTATAACTAAAACAGCCTAAAAAAGAATTCTGAGACGACTTCCCAAAAGTTTCCCTATTCACCTGTAAGCCAATACCTGCACTTCGGTGCATAACAGGTCCGTGAATATTAAAAGCAGTAATTGTTGGCGTTGACTTCAATCCGTTCCATTGAGATTTATAAGCCACAGCTCCTTCAATTTGATGCTGAATTCCTGCATAAGCTGGATTGATTAAAATTCCCTGAAACATATACTGCGAAAAATGAACTTCTCTTTGAGCCCAAGCCACAGTAGTAAAACAAACCATATAGAGGAGCAGTACGTGACGATATAGCGGCGTATAAAAATTCATTAATGCTGTACCACTATCTCTCCAGAACGTTTGATATTTCCTGTTTTGAAAACATAATAATAAAATCCATCAGCAATATTACTGCATTCCCAGGCACCATTGAAATAGTTTTTTTTGTGAAAAACTTCTAAACCATCATGGGAATACACGAACAATTCATTTTCAGGAAAATAGTCAATATTCATTATTTTAAAATTGTCATTCTGCCCATCTCCATTCGGAGTAATATACTCATATATAACCAATTCAGGTCTGGGAATAATGGTAGAAGACAATGGCGTGTTGAAGCGGTCGACACTTCCTAGCGTAAAATATTTACCTGTGAGTGCGTTGAAATCAACCATTTCAAATTTAACTTTTTTATCAGTAATTGATTTTGGAGCATACAACTTAGTACCCAATTTAAATTGGCCATCATCATCAAGCATTAACCTTAAATCATTCAAATTTAGATTTCCAGGAACCTGAGCTACATCTAAAGTAACTGAAACTGTGCCAACTTCTCCCGTTTTTTGAATTTGCCAAACACGTTCAATACGCGATTCAATTGGCGCTACTATATCAGAAAATGTCACTGAAGTAGCGTAAGTATTAAGACCATTATCACTCCAAACTAAAAAATCACTTGAATCTAAAGATGATGCTTCATTGACTATCACTACAGCATTCGTGTTTATGCTTTGAGATTGTGGTTGAAACAAACCAGCATGTACATCATAACCAATACCTGCAATGTCTTTGTTGAAAACCGTAAAATCTGATGCATCCCAAATAGTAATTCCATCTGCACTTACATAATTGTTTGGGCTTTTTTGGTCTAAGGTAAGCCCGTATTTAATTGCCAAATAAGAATTAATTTTCCTTGTCTCCATGGAATTAATGACAGTATCGTAAACTATAATTTCAGCAATATCTCCATTGAAACCTGTATTTTCATTAAGTAAAAATTGGGTTCTATCCAACTGTACACCCACTGTAAAGCCATGATAATAGGCAGGATTGGTATAATTTGATGAGTTTAAATCATAAGAAGTATTCGTATATCCAACATTACCAATTTTCAATCCGTCTACCATCACCTCAACATCCGAAGGTTTAATAGCCGTTGCCCCCATTTTTCTCGAGGCAAGCGCAATGTGACATTTGTTGTCATTGTATTTTGTGGTAGAAAAAACAGACCAGTAATCCGTTGAATCACATTTCATGGAAACCCTTCCATCTGTAAACCCAAACACATAATCTTTCCTAGTCGCCTCAGATTCTGTACCCAAAATGTAAGGACAATAATAATGCAAGCCTGAAATAGATCCTGATTTTTGAGGAGATTTATACACCACAAACACAGTACTGTTTTTAGCCAAAGGAAGCATATTGGTGATATCGGAAGAAAAAGTTTGAAAACCGGCAATACTGGTGGACGAAAATTGTAAAGCGGGATTACTATTGATTTCATTTTCCAAAAACTTTGGAAATCCAGGAGTAGAATTGGTCATTCGAACAATTTCTTTGGTTTTAAATCCTCCTTTATTTTCCCAACTATCGACTTGATTTTTATCTACTACTGTACTCGTCCCATCATTTGCTTTGAACCACCATTGCAAATTAGACGGAACATTTCCTGGACTTTGCGCAAAAGCATAAGTCAATACAAAACATTGCATTATGAAGAATAGTAGTCTTCTCATATTCTGCGCAATATAATACTAAACGAGGTTAAAAATAATGGTAATCCATTAAAAAACAGGGCACAAATTCATCATCATTTTAGATAGATGGCAATGCTTCCATTAATTTAATTTCATAAAAATAATTCCAATATTTTCCTGTAACTAACAAGGTATTATTCGTTTTATTAAATGCAATTCCATTGATAACATCCACCTCCATATTCAACTGGTGTTCTTTCTCCAACAATCCTGTAAAGTCTATTTTACCAATTACATCACCAGAACCTGGATCAATCAGGTAAACAAAATTAGATTGCCACACATTGGCATAAATAATCCCATTGATAAACTCCAATTCATTTAAATTTGAAACTGGACCGTTTTGATCATGCACCTGAATTGATTTCACAATTTGCGTTTTGGCACCTTTTACATCAATAATACTGATCGTATTGGTACCATTACTGGCATACAACACGTTTTGATTGGTGCATAACCCCCATCCTTCACTGTCGTAATCCAACTTTTTAATTAACTTTTTGGTTGGATAATCATAAATTTTAAGGTAATTATTTTTCCAAAGCAACTGAATCAAGTTTCCATTTTGCAAAGCAACACCTTCTCCAAATTCAACATTTTCATTGACAATGGAATCTTTTACTTTAAAGCTATCTTGTGATGTATTGTAAAAAACAATTTTCGATTTACCTTCAAGTCCCATGGATTCTACGAGATTGTTGGACGCATCAAAAAACAAGCCTTCAGTAAAATAGTCAACATGGTGTTTAAACGTATTTTGAACCGAATAATGTAAGGTAATTGTATTGAAATAATCTTTCTGAATGGTATCTAAAACCTTATTTCGGCTATAAATAAAACGCACTTTATTCCTTCCTAATTTCAACGATTTTTTAGCCAAGGATAAAGACTCATCAGTAATAATTTTGTAAGCAATTGGTTTTTCATTTACCAATACATTAACAAGCGTAATCTCTTTGAGATTGATATAAAACAAATTTAGATTGACGCTGGTATCCGTTGGGGTAAAAGTAATATCAATCGCATTGTTTTCAGGTTCATTATTGGATTCTGTATTTGAGTTTTTATTACAGGACACAATAAAAACAGAAATCACTGTTAACAAACAAACTATCCAAGGGTGTATATTTTTCATCATCTATTACAGCTCATTGCTAAGCTTCGTCAAATTTCGATTCTTTTTTCTTTTTTACTTTCATTCCTTCCAACACCATCACAATTTCACCTTTTACTGTTTTGGCTGCAAAATAATTTAATACTTCCGGAATGGTGCCATTGAATGTTTCTTCAAACATTTTGCTAATTTCCCTGGAAACAGAAATCCTTCTTTCTGTACCAAAATATTCTACAAACTGCTCCAGCGTTTTTACCAAACGGTGCGGAGATTCATAAAATATAATTGTTCTTTCTTCGGTCAAAAATGAAGTTAACATGGTATGTCGGCCTTTTTTTTGAGGTAAAAATCCTTCAAAAGTAAACCGATCTGCAGGAAAACCTGATTTTAACAAAGCAGGAACGAAAGCCGTTGCACCCGGCAAACATTCTATTTTCACACCTTCCAATACACAAGCTCTCGCCAACAAAAAACCAGGATCAGAAATCCCGGGAGTACCAGCATCTGAAATCAATGCAAACACTTCTCCCTGACGCATTCTTTTAATTAAATGGTCAATGGTTTTGTGTTCATTAAAAGCGTGGTGACTTACGACGGGTTTACTTATTTCATAATGTTTCAATAAGTAGCCAGAAGTTCGCGTATCTTCTGCTAAAATAGTATTTACAGACTTCAAAATATTCAATGCTCTCAAAGTGATGTCTTCAAGGTTTCCGATGGGAGTGGGCACTAAATATAAAGAAGTGGGCTCTTTGTCTAACATGTTTTCTAAAGGTAGTATAAGGAATTAGGTACAAAGTAATCGAGTAGCTAGGAGGATCCTACGCCCTCTCACACCACCGTGCATTCATTTGCACAAAGGGATTTTTTTTAAGATTGTTTAAACTTCTCATAATGCCAAGCAAGACTGTATAAACCTTGGACTACAAACCAATTGTTATGCATCGCTTGGTGAATCTTGTGGACAAACAGTTTCCCACCAATGACCTATCCCTGCTAAAGCCAATAAACAAAACTCCAGGTTTCTACCTCCAACTTCTTTAAAAATTGTTGTAAAGTAATTGCCTTTTTACATTGTTTGATGATGTAACATCAAAGATTCCTTCTTACCCAACCATCCAATCTAGAAAATCACCTTGACTGAAATACCAAAAAACCTCTTAAAGAATGACTTCAAGAGGTTTTGGACTTGTGATCCCGAAGCGATTCGAACGCTTGACCTACTGCTTAGAAGGCAGTTGCTCTATCCAACTGAGCTACGGAACCATTATTATCTTTATTCGAATGAATGACCTTCCCGAGTAAACGGGATGCTCTATCCAACTGAGCTACGGAACCATTATTATCTTTATTCGAATGAGTGACCTTCCCGAGTAAACGGGATGCTCTATCCAAAGAGCTACGGAACCATTATTA
>Ga0209353_10001745_pt1 | contig 12227 bp, 8 predicted proteins | sample LauGreSpBDMM15SD_2_FD_187561 | JGI IMG/M metagenome (GOLD analysis project Ga0209353, IMG submission 187561) | Freshwater lake microbial communities from Lake Michigan, USA - Sp13.BD.MM15.SD (SPAdes) (version 2) | ecosystem: Environmental > Aquatic > Freshwater > Lake | place: Lake Michigan, USA...
TTATCGATTGGTAAGGCAGCATAATTTTTTGATTTGGTGCTATCCCAAAGTTTGGCGCCAGCCGTATCTTGTATTGTTAAAATCCCATCATCCCCTAAATTCAAAGTTAATCCATTACATTTTTTATTTAAATCGGAACAATCAAATAAGGCAGATTGACCGACAGCCTCTAATATCGACGGAATATTTTTTACCTTTTTGTCATTACCGCATTGATAACTAGCATAAAATGTTTTTTTATCACAGCCGACAGCAGGATCTGTTATTGTAGTATTTATTGGAAATAAATAAGATTCATTATTGGTGCCTATTTCAGATGCAACTAATGATGTCCAATTACCGTCTAAAACATAATAAGTCATTTATATAAAAGTAAGATTATTTTATATAAAGATACAACATTTATGAGTACTACAACATTTATGAGTACTACAACATATGCATACATGTATCTTGTTAAGGCGCTGAAACCATAAATTTTTGCACAGCACTTCCATCTTTGAAGCTTAGATATGGTGTGCTTGAACCTGTATCAGGATTCTTAACATTAACTACGTCTTTCTTCCCGTCCAAAAAAATCATTTTCATTCCTTGTGCACGATATTGACAACAATCGCCACGATTATAGTAGTCTACTTGATAGACCAGAAATTCTTGACCTAAATCTAATTGCCACCATTCATCTGGACTAGGTGTACCCGAATGATATTCATAAGGATAATGTGTAGGTCCCCAATCAACAATAGCAAACCATGCAGGAAGCCAAGCCCATCCATAATTAAATGCATTTTCACCGGGTTTTGTTCCTCTACCACTTGTCGCACTTCTTGTAGTAAGTAATCTATTATTAATTCCAGCTCCAGCACCTATATTTCTAGAGACTCCATTTACAATAGCAAATACTTTTAATTTATTGATTTGAATATAACCGTCATTATTTCCACTGCTAAGAATTTGAATATAGCGTACATTTACTGGTTTAATTGTAATATTTGTACAATTCACTCCCAATGACGCTTTTATTGTACCTGGATTGATTGAACCACCGACCCATTTATCACAACTGCCGTAACCGGTTAAAGCAGTATTAATGTATACACCATTTCTAGGATTACTTGGATCAGCCGGTGGTGTTGGCGGATTGCTATTATAAACACCGATAGTGCCGTCAAGAAATAATCCACCAGAATCCGCATCACTCGAATTAGCCAAGACATATGCGGTTTGTTTAACAGAATATTGTGAAGGCGTGCCGGTTAAATTGCCGATATGACATTTATAATGAGAATTAGTTTCATCTTTGGTCACCGCAAAATAAGTTTTATCAGAAGAAACCGGTGCAATATCAGAAGGAGAGGAAGCTGATAAAGTAGATGAAGCCCCAGTTACTTGCGTATCCGCCGCCCATATTTTGCACGCATTCGCGGCAGCCGCAGCATTAGGAAAATTGGTTTTGCTAGTTGGATTAATCGGATAAGCGATATCAAATCCTTGAGTGGAAGCGTCATTTAACCCGCCATAAGAACTGTTTGCAACGCAACTAACAATTTCATTGGGTGTAGACTTTATTTCACTAAAATCCGTCGGTGTAGTAATAAACACATTGTAATTTTTATTAGAGCCGTAATTAGCCGTCGCACCTAAATAAGCTTGTGTCGCATCATTTAAAGCATTATTCGATAGATTAAACCTGTCAAGACCTTGAGCCAAATTATTAGTCATACTTTTTGTATTGGCAAAATCAATGTCGCTGTTATTTATGGCATCAACTGCTGGAATAGAACCCATTATCCCTCCTCTATATCCTTCTTTTTGTTTTATTAATTTCTTTTCAAACCATTTTTTTTCATTTTCATTTTCAAAATATGTTGACATTATATTATAATAGATCTACATTATTTCTGTAGTCCTTGAAAATAATTGTAAATATAATACACTAGAATAATAATCCCTAAAGCAAGAATAAACATGTCTAATTTGCTTTCAGTCGGTGAAATATTCAGCACAACTAAACAAACAATCACAAATATGGCGAACAAAATGTAAAGTATATTTTTAATAAAACTGCTTGCTGTTTTTACTTTAGTTTCATCATAACGCCCGTCTAATTCTATCGGGTTGTTTTTTTCATTAAACTCATTTAAAGCGGAAAACTCTATTTGCATGTTCTTAATTTTATTCACTAGATTCGTTGCATTCGTTTTAATAATTTCAGTATTAGTCTCGCCTTGAGGAATAACTTTTGCAATACTACCACTAATAGTAGTCGCTATATTCATTATTCGGGGATATAATTTATCTATATCCGCTTTAATACTATTAACCGTTGATTTATAAGAACTTAATACCTCAGCATTATCGGAATCATCCTCTGGAGTCTGTTTTAATAAAGTCGTATATTGATTATATAGGTAGACATATTGGGCAGTTAAACCAGTGATTTCGGCATTATAAGAAGTGAGTGCATTCAAATTTGTTCCAGTAGGATCGCTATAGGTTCCGGCTTCGCATAGAGATGGATAATTTTGCATTATACCCATATTCGTAAATACTGTTGATAAACTTTGCCCATAAGTGGAAAAAGGCAATAGTCCTGGAGGCCCTCCGACTAAAGTAAAAGCATGCGGATCACTTGTTGCTTGAAAAGTAGTTGTACATTTTTTGCCAGTTGTTTTCAAAATATCATTTAAACAAGCTAATGAAATATCTGTAACTGTTCCTTTCGTTCCACAAGAAGTTGGATATGTCATATATATAATTACGGCACAAATAAAATTACTTATTGACCCATCGTGAAATGATATAGACAGCGGATAAAGCTATTAATAGAAAAACCGCTTTCATAACGTCAGCATTCGGGTTCATGGAGATGTAGAAAATAAAACCGATAAGCGTAAGCCCAATAAAGAAATAAACAATATAATGATAATAAACCGAATTCATACTAAGTGCACTAGTTTCAAGCTTTCCGTCAATTGAATCTGAATCATGATTTTTATTAAAACCATTTAGTTTATCTTGATGTTCCTTCAATTCCTTAATGCGTTGAACTAATATTGATTTAGTATCTTGATTAGATTCACTTAAAGTATTATCCATTTCGTTTAATGAATTCATTTCTGTTACAATTGTTTGAGCCTTAGTAATCAATTGGTTATTCAACTCCTGTAATTTTGCTTCAGACTCTGAATTATCACTAGAACTTGTAAGAGTTAAAATATAGCTGTTATAGGCGAGTGAATATTTTGATAATAAATCATTAAATTCGATTTGATTTGCCGTCAAGTTTGTTTGAGTAGCACTTTTATTTCTATTAATAGAATCGGTTCCATCTACGGCTTCAACAATGGAACCTAGATCAATAGAAGAAGATATTTCTAATAAGTTATGTTTATTTCCATTGGCAGTTGCATATTTTTTTTTATATTCTAGAAAAGTAGACCCTTGCTCAGTATCAGCATTTATTGTATTATATGTATCTAAATCAGAAAACATATGTTATACAATAACTAGATAAAAAAGAATATTATTTATTAATGACTTTTTTATAATATATAAAGCCACCTGCCGCCATAATTACAAATAAAACAATATTTCCATAAAGCATTTGATTACGAGTTATTTGACTATCATCTAATAGGCCTTCAGAAGAATGACTAGAACTGGCCAATTCATCTAATTCAATGGATAATTGTTTATTTTCAGCATCTAAAAAATTAATCTGATCATCTACACTGTTGACTTTCGCCATCAATTCTTGGCTACTCATCACAATACTATTTTTGTACATAAAATATTCATTTTGCAAAGCCATCATCTCAGCCATATTATTGTTATAAACTTGTATATTGGTTTTGTTTGGATCAGTTTCAGAAATGAGCGACGGATTTAATTTGGAGTCAGGATAACTGTTGACTAGATTAGTTAACAACAAATAAAAACGGTCATTTAAATTCTTGGCTTGATCTGTTAAAAAAACAGGAGCAACATATTTGTCTAAGGCCATGTTTGTTTAATATATAAAAATATTATTCCCTGCGGAATAATATTTTTACGGTTTGGTTAAGGGTGCCGGCCGCCACTGAAAGAGGCCAGCTTACTTATTCAAGCAGACACGATAAAATTCTGCCTTGATCGCCGTTTTGCTCGGTCTGAATATTCGGCACAAATCGCCCGGCCGAATACCAATTACTTGTGATACAGGGCTGAAACGTGACAAATCCGGTATTTGGCTATCGTCTAAAATATTATATTTGAGTTTCACTTCGGCGGCTTCTTCTTTACTGAGCACGATATGCGGTGGTACCAATTGATGATTCATGATATTATATTGCAGCCGTTTAATATTGATGACGATAACGAAGATTCCGTCTTGTTCCCAAATATTCATCAAGGTTTTTCGTATCGTGTCGTTCGGCTCATCTTTCATAATCACAATGAGATCGTCTTTTTTCTTCAATACTTCTTCTAGGGTAAAGAGATCTTCGATGTATTCATATAAATTGACCGGTCGCAGACTTTTCGCTAAATGGTATTTAACATAAACAGCTTTATCTTCGCTTGTTTTTCGGAGCAACATATCCATTTGTTTCGTCTCAAAGAGTGTGTTGACTTCATTAATGCCGAAATCCTTATATTGCGATACATCGTATTTTTGTGCTTCTAAGAGATCAATAATCGTCTTGCGTGAATTGTAGGTTTCGATAATTTGTCCGCTTTGAGTATTATTACGTTGTGCCATTTTCGTTACTATTATATTATAGATAAGTTATTTTTAATACGATTCAATTTTATTTATTATAGTTTGAATGTAATGGTTTTTCTATTGCTTTTCTTTCCGCCTTCTTTATCCTCTGAGGAGCTTTCGCTTTCGCCTTCGCCTTCGGTGCCTTCTGCGCCTTCGCCTTCTTCTTTCTCTTCTTCCGGTACTAAAATCGATTCTTCTTCTAGCTCCGGAGTTGTTAAAGGCTTGTTGATAATTAATGGTGGTGCCATAGGTGTCTGCTGTGCTTGTGTCTGCTGTGCTTGTGACTGCTGCGCTTGTGACTGCTGTGTTTGTGCTGCTTGCGCCTGCTCCTCCGCACTAATCTGTGTATTATTCAGATTCTCGTCCTTACTGATAGCCAGTACAGGATTTTCTTTCAACCACGCTTCTTGAGCCGAATTTTCATAGACATTTTCAAAATTCTTTATTCGGAAAGCTTCGACGATTTCATTCAAAAAAGTCACTTGCTGTTCCCCGTGCACTTCTTGGGCCGCCGCCAATATATCCGCATCCGCCAAAGCGAGAATATTCGGCTGTAAGAGCGAACCCCATTGTGTCGGCATTTTATCCAACGTCTTATACGCTTCGGCCCGATCCAGCAGGGCTGTCGACAATTCGCTACTAATACCTTTAAAGCCTTTTGCTACTAAATAGACTTCCGGCGTCGTCGGCTGACTTGTTTTCGGCTTTGTAATATAGGTCTCATCAAAAAGCGAGGCGACAATAGCAATTAAAGAGCGACTAAATGGTGTGCAAAAGATAAATTGTTTCGTCACCATATTTCCCCCAATAGCGAGAGATAAAAGACCGGTAATAATTTGCCCATAATTCATTAAAGAACTTAAATCTTCTTGGCGGTACATTTCTTCGGCGGATAATTCTAGACTGATCTCACTGGTATATAAATTTGCCCCATCATTTGCCGAAAAGCGTTGATGTGTTGCATTTCCGAGTGTATTAATCACAGAAGGATCAGTTAGATCACCATTAATCTGCTGCTCACCTTCCGGTAAAGCGTTGGGCGCCGGTCCCATCAACCAGTGTAAACGATTCTTTTCATAAATATTAAAGCGATCTTCTAGAATGGTTTTCTGTCCCGCCGGGGCTTGCATTGATGTTGCAGGTAAATTGGCTGATGCGACCCAATCAAAATCACTGCTCACGCATTTGGTCCGCATAAAATGATTAATGGCAATTATAAATGCGCCAGGTAATTCGGCATTACAGAAAGCATTGACTACCGGCAAACACTTGCCATTTGGCATCAGCAATTCCATTTGATTCAGAATTTCATACATTTTGAGCGCCGCATTTGTCGCATGTTCCATATTATAGGTGTTCTGCAGGACCGTGCGTAAGGTACTGTACATATCGAGCTGACTTGTCAGATTCACTAAAGCATTGGTCGGAATATCAAAGAGTTTATTTCTCGTATCATCTATTTTCTTTCTCAAATCAAACCAACTGTTTTCTTGGGCCGGTTCTAAATTAATAAACTCGTCGTAGCCGGCGGTCGGTAAAGGCGACAAATCTTCTATTTTGAGTGGCTCAAGGGCGCTGATGAGCCATTTCTTAAACGGCGGTGGCGGTAATTTAGAGAAACCGAGTGCTGCCAAATTCTTTCTAGCTGCAGCTTTATCGGCGGCCGTCGCTTTCGGCAAGATATCTTTTACCCCTTGTGTAGTAGCTTTACCGGTTAAACGTTGTAAATTATCTGAGAAAGAGAGATTAGTCATCTGATCAACATTCGCTTCAGTGATTAAGCGCATTTGCACATTCATCGTCGCCAATTCCTGCATGAGCAGCTTGAAAGCATACGGGACCCGCACAATACTAAACGACCGCCCATATTTACTCAAGGTCTGAATTTTCATATTTTCGCTATTTAAAGCGCCATTGAATTTGATCGGACCATCGGCCAAAGGACTGAAGAATAAATTCTGGCTTTCATTATAGATGGCTACGGAGCCGGTTTTATTACAGACCGCCATATAATAGTCGTCACCTCGGACCAGCATTGATTCTTGTAAGAAATTGGTAATGCCGTGAGCAATAAGACCGTCCCGTTCCATCTCTCCTATCCGCAGACCACCGTCGTTCGCCCGCCCTTGCACCGTCTGCCGGGTGAGCATGGTTCGCGGACCTAAGGCACGATAATTGATCTTATCTTTCACCATATGTTTCAATCGCATATAATAGGTCGGTCCCATAAAAATCTCGGTCTGGATCTGTTCGCCCGTTTGCCCATTATAGAGAATATCATTACCGCTTGAATGATAACCATTATGGGTGAGGAGTTGCCCGAAGACTTTTGACATATCGCTCTTATTGACAAACGCCGTACAATCGCCGAAAGCCCCTTGCATGGCGCACGCTTTACCCATAACGGATTCAACCAATTGACCAATAGTCATACGGGACGGAATGGCGTGCGGGTTAATAATAATATCCGGTCTCATACCGTTGGCCAAAAAAGGCATATCCGCTTCAGGAATGACGAGACCAACTGTCCCTTTTTGCCCGCAGCGACTGCAAAACTTATCACCAATGCCGGGTATGCGTTCATTCCTAATCTTCACTTTTGCAATACGGTGACCTTGTTCGCCTTCGGTCATGAACGATTTGTCCACATAACCCATTTGCCCTTTTTTCGGAAACGATGAACCGTCCAAGAAGGTACCAGGTTTATCCGGATTAGCTGTGACTTTCCCGATTAAAGCCATTTTCTCGTCCACATACGTATTTTCCTTCACTAAGCCGTATTCATCTAGCTGCGAATAATCGTAACCGGGTTTAGTGCCGGACATTTCTTTCCCTTCAATATTGGCAAAATAAGAATTCGAGGTTTTTTGGCCCACTGTAGCACTTTCTTCATGGCTTTCATAGACACTGAAGTAGGTCGTGCGGAAGAGCCCTCTTTTCAAAGACCCTTCATTAAAGAGAATTGAATCTTCGACATTATAACCATTGAAAGACATAATCGCTACGATTGTATTTTCGCCACAGGGGTGTTCCTCATTGTTAATATATTTCAGATAGCGGCTTTTTACGAGGGGCACTTGGCCATTATTTAGGACAATGCCCGTTTTATCCATACGCACCGGATAGTTGGAGTGGTAGAGCGAAATGGCTTGCCGAGCTTGACCACAGGCGAATAAATCACGCGGTAATTGATTGTTTTCGGGGAAAATGACTTGATTACCCATGACCCCAAGCATGAGCGACGGGTGTATTTCAATATGCGTATAAGGTTTCTGGGCTTTATGCATAATATCGTAATCCATCGCAATAAGAGCACCTTCGGCTTCGGCGGTGTCGACGTAATCCAAGAGTGCTTCGGAACCATTCAAGGCTTTGAGATCAGTCGCATTATAGAGCTCGGCGATACTGTCGTAAACGTGATCGGGCTTTAATTTATCTTTCTTTGCAGCAAAGCCGGTGACCAATTGTTCCCAAGTGAAATCATTTTTACCGATTTTCTCTAAGAGGGCATCATTTAAGTAGCTTGGCTTCATCCGGCCTGCGCCAGCTGTGTAAAAGATTGGTCGGCAAATACGCCCCGCATCTGTGTATATATAAAGTGTGCTCTGTTCAATATTCCAATACACGCTCGTAAATGTCGGAATCACCGCTATCCGTCTCAATGATTTTATCGTCTGCACAATTTCTTTCGGCTCGGCAATCACCCCGATCCATTTACCGTTTACAATCACTTTACAAAGACGGGACACAATTAGCGGGGTGCATTCATTGAGCAGTAAAAGATCGGCATGCATCCGGAGCCATCGCATCATCGGGTAAGCCGAGTAGCCCTTTGTCACTGCCGCCATAATCGTCAAATTCTTATGTAAACCGACATTCCCGCCATCCGGTGTATCAATCGGATCAATAATACCCCACTGGGTCGTATGCGCTAAACGAGGGCCAATAATTTTCGCACTGGCATCGAGCGGTAAATTGATTTTCCGCATTTGGGCAATAAAGGAATTGAAACTTAAGCGGTTCACATCTTGTACGACACCGACCCGCTTTGTATGGGCTTCAGAACCCCAATTACCTTTAAAGGCTTTCCGGAAACCATCCGCCACAATCCGTTCCCCGAAAAACTCTTTATAATTTAATTCGACGAGAGATGGGAAATTCTTCAAATAGGCCCCTTTCTTGTAATAATATTCTTTATCAAATTTCTGGTAAATATGATGCTGCTGGAGCGAATAATATTCTTTAAAGAGATCGTATAACAGCGACCCGGTCAGCTCGACTCGTTTGTAGCGAAAATTATCCCGATCCGTCGCTTTCGTTTCTTTTAAGAAGACTGATAGCAACTGTTTGACCATATACCCGATAAAATACGCTTTCTCTTGGAAATTCATCTCGCCAACATGCGGCAGTAAATAATTCGTCAAGATTTCCAGTGCATGAGGAACAGTTTTGCCTTTGGTCAGCGTAGCAATATACTTCAGGGCTACTTCTTGGTTAAAGATTTTACCGGCATCGTGGATCGAGGGGATGAATAAATCGACATAATGCGCATACTTCTCTCTATCCAAGAGACAATAATCAATAATCTCTCTATCGGATTCAATGCCGAGTGCTCGCATCAGAATGAATAAAGGCACCGGCTTACGTGCATTCGGAACAATGACCACAAACTGTTGATTTGTCAAGGTCGTGCTCGGTGCCACAATTTTTATGGCAAGTGTCCGGACGGGTTTAGAAGCATCTTCCGAAACGGATCGAATCTCGGCTGAATGACTGTAGAGATCATTACCTTTATCCCGCACATAGAGCATATTATCGGCGAATTTCTCCTGGCAGACAATGACTTTTTCTTTTCCGTCGATAATAAAATAACCGCCATTATCGTTCTTACATTCGCCCATCCGGAACCGCACTTGCCTGTCAAGCGAGTTGAGAATACAGAGATCAGATTGTAACATGATGGGAAAACGGCCTAGAAAGATTTTATTCAAGGTAATAGTGCTTTGCTGCATCTCATCGGTTTCACTATTTTTGATGAAAAAGTCTACTTCTACATCGTAATGAATGGTGATACCATAAGTCATGTTGCGGAGCCGGGCTTCATTCGGATACATGAAATGTTCGCGATTTTCGTCATAAATAACCGGCTTACCATAATAGAGCTTGTCACCATTCTTGCCGCCCAAATACATGTCACATTTTAGGGCGAATTCGCCAGTGTTTGGGTCCTGTTCTTTCATGAGTTTGATCGGATTCTTCTCTTTAAAGATGCGATGAATACCTTCATTATAAAAAGAATTATAAGAGTCTAGATGGTGAGCGACTAAATAATTCGGATTATCATTAAAATACTTTTTTATAATTAACCAAGGAAAACGCTCTTCCATTTATATACTATCAGTAGTATTATTTTTATATTGTGTTTAAAAATATAGTATCAATGATACTATATTTTCTCACGAGTGTTCTATATTGTGTTTAAAAATATAGTATCAATGATACTATATTTTCTCACGAGTGTTCTATATTGTTGTGGCAATTTATAAGATGTTGATCATTATAATCGGAAAAAGTTACACACGCGTTTAATATTAGAGTCCGTTATCAAATCTTTTTTCTTCAAATAAACACATATGCTTATACTCGATGTTATTACCTTATCTGTATACTTTCTAAATGATTTATTCATCTCATTTATATCCGAATAATCTTCTAGTTGGGTAAAACATAATTGCTTAGTATAATAGACCTTTTCGCTATAAAGTAAATGCTCGGGTATAAAAGTCGTAACAATATCGATTGGGTCATCTGATGACGGCGGCGGTAATTTATTATTATTGTTTTTCAAAATCCGAGTAATATATTTTCGATTTATTAGATAAGCTTGCATGAGAACTCCGTAACCATTGACAAAGTCTGCATCATTTATATTATTTTGTGTATCTGCTATGGTACTCGGAATGCACATATTATGTAGAAACAAGAGATCAACTGCGTCATTATTGTGGATAATAAATTGTTGGGCTTTTTGTAATAATTCTTTGGATTGCGGATGCGAGACAAAATCATCTTCAAAAATGATACAATACTGCTGTTCAGGGTGGTTGAAATAAAAGTCATGCCATATCTTCATATGCGAATCATAACAACCATAGACGCCACCTTTGGCATGTTTTACAAAATTCGGGTAAATGACATTATCAGGAGAGATGCCTATTTTATAGAATTCATTTTCCGAATGTTTCTTTCGATCTTTTCTATGTTGCAAATTAATACAATAAATTAGTATATTACTATATGAATTCATCTTAATATATTATGATAATATATAATAATGTGCTGGAGTGCACCGGTTTCGTTGGCGACCTTTATATCTAGTAGTTTGATGAGTGTGTATTTGTGGAATAGAAATATTACCAATGATAAACCATTTGCTATTTTCATTATGTGTTTTTCTTTGATGCAGTTATTTGAATTCTTTATGTGGAGTGATATGAAAGACCATTCCTTTTCATCCAAATTATCATTGATTTTTATCTTCTTACAACCTTTCTCTTTAGTAGCAGGATTATATTATTTTCGTCCCACCCTTTATAAACAACTTTGGGAGAAAGCAGTGCTTTTAGGCGTTGGAGTATTGTCTCTTCTTAAAGCTTCGGTCGCAGCATATAATGGGTTTGTTACAGATGCTGACAAAAAATGGTTATCGGTTAAAGGCAAACGATGTCACCTGGTGTGGTCTTTTATCAAAAATAATGATAAAATGCCACAATTAGCCCGTGTTGATAATATGTATATTCTATTATTGTTATTGGCCATGTTGATGATCAAACCATTTGCGCATGCTCTATTTTTCGTTATATTAACTTTTGGATCTTGTCTTTATACGAAAAAATACTATCCGGGAGAGAGTGGCAGTTTATGGTGTTGGATAGCTAATATAATAGCGCTTACGGCGATTGCGGTATAAAATTATTTTTCTGGCCGAAAAATAATTTTACGGTAAATCAAATTTATTACAAATTATTATTTAAATATTGAAAACGAATTTATTATACGTAATAATATTTTTTCGGTTAGAAAAATATTATTATACATGTACAACACCTTGATTCATCATCATCAAACCAATAAGGACAAAGTATAACAAAAAGGGTAAGATAACTAAAAACCACGAGAAGCGTTTATGACCAGCTTTGCAAATGGAATCTAGAACAAATGTCCAGAAAGCTACATACAAGAATTTAAAGAAGAAAATTAATGGTGTGCTTGGCACAGGGCATTCGAAGCTGCCAACGCAATACATATTCGTGTTCCCACCATTTTGAAACATGATAACAATAATGGAAATGACAGATATGACTAAATAAATGTACGCAGGAGTACATAATTTTTTGATAACATTAAATTTCATTTATGATATATTGGGAGAAAATATTACTTTTTAGGAAAAAGTAACACAAAAAACTTTTAGAAAAAG
>Ga0209353_10001748_pt1 | contig 12221 bp, 13 predicted proteins | sample LauGreSpBDMM15SD_2_FD_187561 | JGI IMG/M metagenome (GOLD analysis project Ga0209353, IMG submission 187561) | Freshwater lake microbial communities from Lake Michigan, USA - Sp13.BD.MM15.SD (SPAdes) (version 2) | ecosystem: Environmental > Aquatic > Freshwater > Lake | place: Lake Michigan...
AGTTAAGGCAGTCACGGAGAAGAAGGCACGCGCTGCTTCTCTCCCTGCCAAGTATGGCAAGTTCATTCAATACAGCTATTACTTAATTCGTGCTATTAACAATGCCGCACTAGAGCAGAATGGCGCGATTCTCGTCGACGAGGACCAGTTTATCACAGCCGCGCACGTGTTCGACAACATTGCGACCCAACAAGCATTTGTTGCCAGCTTTTTGGAGAACAAGAACATCGCCAAGGAGATGCGCACACATCTAGCCGACAAGAAGAAGGCCGAAGTTGTTGCTGCTAAGAACGCAGCAAAGGCTGAGAAGGAGGCGGAGAAGAACGCAGTCAAGGCGGCTGCAAAGGCTGAGAAGGACGCGGCTAAGGCGGCGGCCAAGCCTGCCAATCAGCCTAAGGAGACCAAGTCGAAGGCCAAGAAGACAAAGAAGGCTGTCGATCCTGACTTGGTTACCAGTCTGGTCGCATTGGCCAATACTAGTCTCGCACCAACTGCTACTGCCGTCGCTTCTGGCAATGCCGACAATGAGGAAGAAGAACTCGATGTGCGTGTGTTTGTGATTAACGCAAAGGAGTATCTCATTGACGACAACAACAATCTCTACGATTCCAATTCGCACGCGGTTATCGGTATCTGGAACAAGGAAACAAACGCCATCATTCATGCATAAAACAAAAACAAAAACAAAAATTAATAGCCTGCTGTTTTGCAAAAAAAGGGGGGAAACCTCTTTTTTTTCGTCACATAATGGTCGAGGCCAAAAAATTGATACTACGGATTATATTATTTCTCTGTATAATATAATCAACCTATACAATGGTAAAGAACACTTCTGGCGGAACTAAGACAAAGGGATTGGCGCGCAAGCACCAGGGGGGTGCTGGGGGAGGCGGCGGAGGAGGGGCACTTCGTCTTCCTAAGAATGAACTCGAGCAGTTGGTTGTGGTTACCAAGATGCTCGGCAATGGCATGTGTGAGGTTTTCAACAATGACGACCAACGCTTTATTGCGCATATTCGCAACAAGTTCAAGGGAAGGAATCGACGGTCCAATGACATTTCTGTTAATTCTTTCATTCTTATTGGTCTTCGGGAATGGGAAAAACCTGCGCTTAATGCCGATGTCATGTTCGTTTACGATGTTAATGACTATCATGCTTTCCATTCCATTCCTAATTTGCATTCTCACAAACTATTTGCACGCGTCAATGGCGATGAACATGACCTTTATAATAATCACTCTACCGATCAACACCTCCACTTTGATATTGACTTACCCATACCCATACCCACTCCCTCTAACCACTTCACTTTACACAACGACTTCGACGATATTTAAACCTCCAACTCCTCTAATCCTGACCTCATTAATAACTCATGCGTCACTAATTTTTATAAAATGAAAAAACAATATATACACTAATCATAAAAATTCTTCTACCTTTTTTATTTGTTACAAACGCACGTACCAACATCTAATCATTCTTAATTGGCAGAATGAACGACAATAGCCAGACCCCGAATATTGACCACATCACCATGATACTGTTTCCACCTTGGTAAATTAACCAACGTAATCCAAAACAATGTGGCGCAGGCACCATGAATGGCGACATAATCAATCCCATTAAATTTGCAGGAACACACCAACTTACATATAGATGCGATGCAATGTAATGCATAGATACCCACAACAAGTATAGTCCAAACTTTACGATTACAAAATTAAATACCCATTTAAAATTATCTAACGTAAGATACGACGATATATCACATATTGTATTAAAATAATCCATTTCACCTAACATTGTTATTAGTCATTAAACGCCACTTATACAGTCAATTTTTTGCACAACCCTCCTCACATAACCGAATCGTATAAGTACACGGAACATGTTAAACAACCATGGCGTTAGGTCTTACTGATTACTTAACTTGTTCACACGCATCCAATAATTGTCTACGTCGATTCGCTATAACTGCGTCCGCCGATATCGACTTCATCCTATTATTATACATGTCAAAATTTTCTAATACATCTTTTGTACGCGGGATAATATTGTCATAGTCTTCCCATAAAACACCCCCCGCCAAATCATAGTTTTCAATAAATATCGACTTATCCGACACGACGAGTTTTTTCGCAAAAACCAATCGATCGCATCTTATTTGTTCAAATATATTGAAACATTCAAAATGATGTACATTTATAATTACTTTGCATCGTTTTAACTTTTCGTCTCTTTCTGCTCCCCAGCCTAATATATTTATACAATTCCAACCAGTAGCCTGTAATTGTTCCCACAACCGGGTTCGACGATATGTGAGTGCACTATTAACGGATGCGTCTTGTTTTGGAAGTGCATTAATGATACCAACATCATATGTATAAATACCATCTACATTTTCCAATTGGAGTTGATCGCGTAAATTATATTGATATGGCAAATAAATTGTGGAGACATTCGATGGTATTTTATTTTCTGTCATATACAATTTTAAAAACGTCAAATTTGAAAGACTATAATCCAAAACAGGCATACCTGCAGTTATTATCGATATTACTTGGTTCATTCGTGCACGTTCGCTTAACATTTCCACGTTTAAAAAAACAATTCTACCTGTCTGGATTATTTCGGGTGAAAATATGCTGATATCCAACCACATTTGTGTGAGTATAAATATATCGGTAGTCGTGTTTATTCTTTCTACAGTAAGTTGATTTATGTGAATAACATCACTAATAATATTCAGCGAATGTATATAATCTTCTAATACTTTTGGCAACCTTATTGTTGCGGCCTCTAGTGTAACAAGCACATATCGTATGGACATTGTTGTCTATACAATATTACACAATATCGACTCTAAACTATTTTTTATTTGATTTATTTTATTGGTAATATTGCACATACCGAAACGTAAAAGATGACAACTAATTAAAAAATTGAAATAAACAACATACCGATGTCTAATGTAATATAAGAATGAATTCATTCAAACAAGAACACGACGTTAAGCGATATTATGAATATACAATTCATAAAAAAATATACAAAGATGCCTATTGGGGACATAATCGTTTGAGGGAAGAGGACTTGGGCGAAGACAGAAAACCTCACGATGAAAGATTTCTAAATGTAATTGCGAACCGAGATAAATTTGTTACAGAGAAAAATATTGATAGGTATTACTCTACAGCACGTAATCGAGTTAGTATTTGTCGTGAATTTGCAATAAAAATAACTCTTGGATGCGAAAATGTTCCAAGTTATGACATTCGTGATCATATAGAGTATTACAAATGCAAAGATAAATCAATTATATGCATATTTAGCCAGGGTATTAGTAACGATAATGAAACACTACAACTTATCTATTCACATGGTTACACGATGATTGAGCCATTATACTCTACTGAACAAAAAACATTCATGAAGCAAATTTTGTTGTAATAATAAAATTTTATCAACGAAATACAAAAATAAATGTAATTATACGTAACTATTCTCTTCCTAATTTATTTATAACATTTTTCTATTTTGCCTTTTGAGTTATATACCCATATTTCGCATTCATATCCAAGATCTTTTAATGCTTTTTGCTTTAAGAATATCTCATCCTCATCTTTTTTTGCAGTCCACGTAGATTTTACTTCTATACATCTATTTTGCGATTTTATATAACAATCAACAAAATATCTATGGTTTTTACCATTTATGTCGGTATACCAACATTCAGGCACACCCGTTCTACTTACTATAATATCGTCTTCTAAAATATTTTCTTGTTGCAATAATTCATCCAACATATAATGTTCATATCCTTGTATTTTTTCTGTTCTCCCAGATGGAAATGTGTAATCTTTTGATCTATAGGCAGTTTTCATTGCTTTTTGTGACAATTCTGCGTTTTGTGATGGATGTTCTACGCCATGATTTAGTAAACAAGTTTGTTTTGATTTTTCCCGTACTTGCTGAGATTGCATTGCATACAACACCCCGTGGTTTTCGAGACACGTTTGTTCGGCTTTAGCGCGAACTTCTTTTGAATGTGATGGATTATATACGCCATGATTTTTAAAAGTGGTTTGTTGCATTTTTTCTAGAACAACTTTTGATTGCGATGGGTGTTTTACGCCAAGATTTTTTAAGTTAGTTTTTATTCCTTTATCTCTTACTACTTTCGATTGGAGTGTATGTTTTACACCAAAATTTTGTAAACTTTTTTCTATCTTTTTTTGTTTGATATCTGGGGATTGTGATGGATTTTCTACACCATCGCCATATATTTTATTACACGTTGCCTTTGTTTTAGTGTGTTTGTTTTTGTTTGCACATATATCACAATAACAACCGCGATATACAACATTTCCAAATGTTGTGTTAACATTTTCATTGCAACCTTTCGTTAAACATTTTGCGTCAATCATAGTTTCTCGTGTTACATGTTCATTTGTATAATCTTTTAACAATATGATATTATTGTCTGTGCAAAGTTGTTGCAATAATTCAATATCATATGACGTTTTAGTATTACGAGCTGTCTTCAATTTGCCACGTTTGTTTTTTTTTATATGTATTTTGCAATAACATCCTCGCTGATCAATCGTTCTAAAATTTTTGTTAGTTTTCTCATTGCATCCTTCCGCCATACATTCTGCTTCAATTATAGTATCCAAAGTTACATTTATTTCTGTATAATCCTTCAATAATTTGAGTTTATTGTCTTGACATAGTTGTTCTAAACGGTGCATATTCTTCAAGTAACACAACGCATTTCTTTTCAGCCGAACGACACTTGACTTCATTTCTATATTAACATTGTATAATTCTAAATCAATATAATTTATAATTATCAGCTGATTGTTACGGAATTAAAAAATCGAACAACACGAAAACAAAATTTGAAAACGTATATTAGTATCAATATCCACATTATTTTGATTTTGATGAGTTGGACGATTTAGATGATGACGTAGACGCGGATAGTTTTGCCTTTCGGCTGGTTGATTTCGGTTTCGAAGTTCGCTTAGCACTCTTCTTTGTCATCGGTTTCGGTGATGGCGTGCGATTAATTGCCTTATACATATAAAAGTATTCATCGTCTTCATGTTCCATTTTTTCATATCCATATTTCGCATAATACGACAGTAAAAAGTCGGCAGACCCGTGTTCTGGCGACTTTTCAATATATAAATAGACCCCATTGACCGTCTTTTTGGATTTCATAAGTTCAGTCTTAATATACGCATCGATCATATTCATAACAATTGCAACTGGGCTGGTCGTGCTGGATACATCTCCAAGTTTGGCACGACAAACCTCATTAATCCACGGCTGTTGATATTTCAAGAACTTCTGGTTACTTAGTTGCATTGTAGCAGAACCGCCATCTCGAAATGTAGTGTAATCAGTATCATCTTCGAACCGGTCGAGACATAATATAACCGCAATAGTTTTATCACTTTTGCCAGTAAACAAATCGATGAGACGATCGCGGTTATTATCATCGGCATTATCATCATGGAAACATATTTTCTGCATTTTTACCAATAAATTGGCTAAATCGACAATATTCATGCGCATCGGCAACAAATCGCACCTATATTCAGCGATATCGTGTTTATCTGCAATGCCGGCATTATGATTTATTACATATACAGCGGATTGGGCCGTTGTCATGATTGCTGTATGTGCAACAGTATATTATATAATAATATAAATATTGCAAGTTAACTTCATATAATTGTTGTGCATGAGTGTACCATTGCCATTAATGATAGTCGTATATGTCATTGCGACTGTCATGGCAGTAATTATAATAGAAACCATATATACGATTGCTAAAAGTATAATAAAGAACCGTCAGCCGGCAAAGCCTCCATTAAGCAGTAGAGTAGACGACCCATGCGTTGATCTATAAAAATGTACAACATCTATGAACTGTTCTATCAATTGATTACATTTTGCGTTTAATAGTGCTTTTTTTAATATTCAAAATAAGTATATAATGTGGGAGAACAACGACAAGCAAAATTACGAGTACCATAAAAGACAAAACTTAGGACAAATTTGCAATGATAATTTTTCGAATGAAATTACAAAATACGCTTCTAATACAAACTATAAAACCTTTTTAGAAATTGGAACATGGAATGGTTTAGGATCTACTAGAGCGTTTTCAAATGGGTTTATGAACAGAAACGACGATTATATTTTTTATAGTCTGGAATGCAACAAAGAAAAACATGCCGATGCCAGCAAATTATACACGCATAATAATAAAATATACATATTGAATGAAGTTATATGGAATGAAGAACCCAGTGATTTTTATACAACATTTCCACAATGTTTAACCGATCGTACATTTAAGCATTGGAATGAAGTTGATATCATAAATATGAAAAAATGTAATTTATTTCTAGATCGACAAAATCTTCCAGCTCTATTTGATGTAATATTATTAGATGGAGGAGAATTTACCACTTATTATGAATTTCAAATTCTAAAAAATAAATGCAAAATATTAATGTTAGATGATGTTAATGTTGATAAATGTAAATTAATTGTGAACGAAATAGAAAGTGATCCAAATTGGAAAATTATTCATAAAGAAAATACAAGAAATGGATTTTTAATTGCTGAAAATTTGCTTGCAGGTAAGTAATGAACTGAATAGATAGTTTAGCGGGGGATTCAATGCTATACAGTGCAAAATTGATTATTAAATAATACATATAATTGCATTATTTAATATACAAATGTCGGTCGAATCTACGTGTAGTGATCTTAAGGCCGATTTATCTAGAATTAAGCAACGGCTCGAGCAGGTTGAAGATGTATTGCATGGTGTCGACATGGGATCAATAACGACGCATTATATATCAAAATTCGTTTTGCCGTCTGCTACACAATATCGAACAATCGATTCAAACATAAACCAAGCAATTTTAGAGCCTGATCAATATTGTTACACTCATCTATTTCTATTGCAACCAACGCCAAACGAAGACCTACAAATATTATGTGATATGTTTGATAAATATATTGGAAAGGTGCATTCAATACGGTACGTCTGGTCAATTCGCCACCAATCAATCGTTATTTGTGTTCGACTGAAACATTGGTATGTAGATAAATTTTCGCAAATATTCCGCACAGAGTTGGTTATACAGCAAGAACTAAATAAACATACGATCGAAAAACAATCGATTTGTATAACAAATAATACAAATCGACATGCATATAAGGTGATTCTCGGTCGTAGATTATGTAAAATAAAGACATCAAGTAGTCCTCCCAAGATTACACCGGATATAAATGTAGAATCAATGCAACGAGTGCTAATATAATATCGAAAATGACCAAAACAAATCTAAATATGTAAAAAATTGAATGCCTTTTTTACATAGTAGCAAGAAGTAAATTAATATACAACCAAAAGTTTAAAATGGTATTCGCTCAGAGATTATTCATGTTTTACATTGCATTTATGGTACACGCCGCGTTTTGTTACTCTGCAAAGCCCGACGTTCATGTCGTATTGGGATCGGCGAATGAAACGATCCTAGGGGAACGTATTAACGCCGCAATTCAATATATTCGTTCAACGGATAATCAAAACATTTTATTCATTTCGGGCGGCGTTAAAAACGCACTTGCGGAGTCGAACGAACAAACAGAGGCGACCAAAGCTGCCAATATGATAACAAATAACGTACTTGACAGTGTTCAAATTGTTCTTGAAGAAAACGCAACAAACACGGCCGAGAACTTTGTGTATTTGAAACAATGGGTTAATAGCAATTTCTCACAAGATGATTTACCCGAATTTATTATTACCACGTCTGATTTTCACAAGGTTCGCGCGGAACAAATTTTCCAAGGCATTCTGCCTGATATTACGCCCAAATGGAATCTAAGCAAGAGCGATTGTGTTCAATGCTGGAGAGACGAAGCGATTCATATGAAAAATGTCCCTGCCGATATTTATAAAGCATTAAATCTAATGTAAGATCGCGTTAAGATACTTTCAAATATAAAAATAAAAACATCATAAATATTACTAGAAACAAATCAAATGTCTATTATTGTTTTTTCATGTATGCTACATGATAGTTAGCGTTTTAATCCTCTACTAGCAAACATATCCGTCCAATATTTTAAATTCAACTTATCAAAATTAAAAACCTTATTTTTATAGCATGCAACCGTATCATGTAATAATTCTGCAGTGACATCTTTCCAGTCATTTACGATAAGAACTGGTAAATTTTCATACAATGTGTCTATTGCGGATTTTTTTACAATTGGAATACACCCGAGAATTAATGCTTCCCATGTTCGATGACAATCGTATCCGTTACCAGGTGGACTGATTACAAATGCATAATCTACTTGTTTAATCCAAGTAGCCAGTCTGTTTATTTTATTTGGTTCATAGTAAACCAGGTCTTTGCTTATATTATCATACGCATCTCGTCTTTCATATCTCCCGTATCTTGTTTCCAATAAGAAGTGATAATTAGCATAACATTTAATAAGCCGATTTGTAAAATGTAAACTATTTTGTTTAACTGACTCTAATATAGCCTCCTGTCCAGAGGCGGATGTAATTTCCCCCCAAACACGATTCGATTGCATTGTATGATAATCTAGCCCGATTGGCATACATGTTATTTTATCATGCCGAACTACAATATTCTGACAAAACCAGTGCAGTAACAATTTATGATTAATGAATGCGTCGAATTGTTCATTTGACATTATATCATATGGCATGGTTTCATCGCAATCCCCACTGACCAATATAAACGGCGTTTTAATTAACGATAATATATTAACTACAAAATGAGGGATTGCTGAACTACAAACATATACAGTTGGGTTTGACGTGGTATTGATTATTTCAACATCTGGATAATTTATTAGTTGCCTGATACTAGAGTGAGGCGTAATCGAATGATAACTACAGCTGTTTAAAATGCCCCGACTGCTAACGTATACATTATTAGATTCATCCATATACACAAACGCGTTGTTATTAAAATGGTAAACATTCTAAGTTGTTTCCAAATAAATATATTCATTCAAACTGCCATATTATTATATTCAATCTATTAAATAATACCATGCAACCAATGTATATCGATGTTTATCAACATTAACTGCTGATACAAAATGATCTATTCCGTGAGCAGGGTCAAGCTTAAATATATTTATATTGCCCAATCTTGGAACTACACTTTTAAAAATGTTTAGGTTTTCGTCACAGAAGTGCAATATACCTCCGTATGTTGGATGCCAGTCATACGTCAATGATATTGTCACTGCTATATCCCCTTTATTTTTATCGTGATGTATCGATAAAAAATCATCTTTCCCATAGTCACTTATGAAAACTTCTCCTGGTCTCATATTTCTACACCCAACTATTTTACACAATGTGTCTGTAAACGGGAAACTTTTTACGGTATGGTTTAATTTACATGATACACAGTAACAAGTTGAATAATGGTTTCCCATACATCTTCTAAACCTATATGTAAATTGCTTATTTACACAATTAATATTACATTCATCTATATGTGTTTTCGTTATATCATGTGAATATTCTACCTCCCATTTATTATTGTTTGGAATAGTTGCATAAGACCACCATTTATAATTTTCGATATCATTTTTCAAACCACTTAAGACTTGCGAAGAAATAAAATCGGGTATAGTAACTATGCCGTCTTCCATGTAAATCTTGTTATACTTTTCAAGAGTTTGACCTGCGTACATGTTCTTATTTATAAAACCAGGAATTGTATTTTTCATATAGGGACGAATCATGTGGTTAACCGACGAATATGGTGCAACCCCAAATGCATCATTGTCTTGAATATTTACCGATTTGTTTGGATAACCTAACAACTCTGCTATACGATAGAAATATGACATTCTTCCGCCGATCAAGTATTTTGCATTTTTCATAATAAATATATTTTTAAAAGCATTCATTGTTTCAACCTGTGCTATACTTTTTGGCAATTTCCCTTTCCACCGTATCGTCTGTAACGGGTCGGCCGACTCACTATCATCACAAACCACTTCTACATTTTTTGTAGAAAAATGAAGCTTAATATCTGCAATCACCTTTTTATTATCGCTGCACACATATATGCGATTTTTTTCATGATTAAGTGTTGATAAAGCGTACTCACATTCATCTATATATTTTTCAATCGGCAAAAACATAGGATTCTCTACAAGTTTGCACTCCGTTTGACGAACATGAACAACAATATCGGTTTCAACATTAAATGGCGTTTTATCAACAAGACCGTTAATTTCACTGTATACATCATCATTAAATATGCAAACTTTTTGTTTTAACATATCAGAATACTGTTGCATTGTCCATTTCGCATTGTTGGAATTAGGCAAAAATTTCGGCCATATTTCGATACACTCTGCTTCACTGACGATAGTAAACGAATTAAAGTACGAATGCCAATTTTTATCAGGAACATCAATGTCTTGAATAGATCCGTTTAATCGTGGAATTTCATATCCAGACGACACAAACGCTAAAATCAACCCGTTTTCTTCAGCATATTTTGCGGCATTCATAACGTCATGAATAATTGCACCTAAACCCCCAGAATTTTGCAACGTAAAATTATACCCGTAATAAGTCATCCAACTATAACATTTGTGTTTATAAGTTTAATTTTATATGTACGCAAATGCTACATTTATTATCGCGACCGAACATTATCAAAATGCATTTTAAACTGTATATCCCATTGTTCAAGCAAATCCAATGAAATTTCTGGCAAAAGTGGATGTGCTTCCCAGAAATATCGACAAAACGCCCAGCAAAACTCATATTTATCGACATACAGCGATTTATAATTCTTCGTCAAGAACGTTTGAATATTAAGAGGCAAATTATTGAATGCCTGAGGCGGCAATACATATGACAATTGCACAGTTGGTGAAAACGGTACATGTGCATTTTTCGAAGAATTCATTTTGGCATGAACGAACTGCGTGTTGAAATGCGGCACATATTTAGATAGGTCTTTGAATAGCGGCGGGTAATGATGATTGTATTTCCATTTCCAGTGAGGACAGCCCGCCGAATAATATTTAAATACCCACTCGAGACCTTCCAAATAATTTGTGCAAATCGCACGAGTCGTCGGTTCGTCGGGACTACTTCCAAACAACACTTTATAATATCGGTCTTCCCAGTTGGTATCGCTTGGGCAAATATACAGTTCATCTCCGCGAAATGAGACGGGAATATTCTGCAAATATTCATCGGGGGTTTGTTTCGATGACAACGAATTCTTGCGAGAATCGTGTTTTGCGCGCGCATCAAATTCTAGTGTCAATAGTTCGTGTTCCCGCTTAGAAATTTCATAAACTATTTTATTTACTTGTTTCCATTGAACCGTATTATCTTTCCCGACAATGAATGTATTTTGCCGGTTTCCAATGTAATTGCGATATATATCCAATATAACCTGAATGCCGTGTGTACGAATATTCATTGCTGGAAAATGTGGAAGAAAATCGTTCCCCAAAAAGAAACACAAAAAGATATAATCGTAAATGCGTTGTGTATCATAATTCGCGCAGTTCATCTCGGTTAAAATCGAGGACGCCAACACCTTCATGTCGAGAAAATACGGCATATCTGGTGGGGCAGACGAGTCGATTGGAAAATAGTGCTTTAAAAACTCGGGTGCCTCCCTAAAAATATAGATATTATTGCAATATTGCAAATGGAATAACGATAACATAATAAGATCCGAGTCCAGGCCGTACAATGCAACATTCGCAGCCAGATTTGGATTTTTTCGTAAATATTCAAACAACTTGTGTTCTCCTTCTCCTGGTTCATTCGCGCCCGATACAATAATATTTGAAACCTTGTATTTATTTTCCATGTTTTCAAATGCATATTGCACACGCCTAGACAGATTCATCATAAAATGAGTGCCCGGTGTAATCGCTGATGTATCCCATTCACTGGTGCTCGACTGCGACATTAACGTTTTAACATACGCAGTTCTATATCTGCGCGTCCGCTGCTGTTCCATCTTCGCGAATGGAGCAACTCCGTCAAACGCGATAAAAACAGTGGTGGTTGGTTTGATGATATTTATGTAGGTTTCAATGGAAAGAATGACTTTATTAATAATTTGTGTTTCATAAGCAT
>Ga0209353_10001750_pt1 | contig 12213 bp, 9 predicted proteins | sample LauGreSpBDMM15SD_2_FD_187561 | JGI IMG/M metagenome (GOLD analysis project Ga0209353, IMG submission 187561) | Freshwater lake microbial communities from Lake Michigan, USA - Sp13.BD.MM15.SD (SPAdes) (version 2) | ecosystem: Environmental > Aquatic > Freshwater > Lake | place: Lake Michigan, USA...
CATCGGTAATGTTACGGACATAGCGTACGCGGTAACCCAAATGCGTCAAGTAACGGTTGACCGTATCAAAGGTGATGGCCGGCCGACCATGTCCCAAATGCGCATCCCCATAAACCGTCGGCCCGCACACATACATCCCCACAAAGGGAGGGTTGATGGGTGCAAAATCCTCCTTCTGTCTAGAAAGAGTGTTGTAGAGCTTGAGTTGGTGTGCTTTCATAAAAGTACAATGTACAAAGTACCAAGTACGAAGTACAACATTTTTCTGAATTTGAATTTGACCTTTGAGGTTTTCAAAACCTCGAAGGTCTTGGATTTAGATTTCAAAACCTCGAAGGTCTTGGTTTTCATTAAAACATCAAAGGTCTTGGATTTCATTAAAACCTCAAAGGTTAGAAAAAAACCTTCGAGGTTAGAAAAAACCTTCGAGGTTTTTAATGCTTGAAGTGGCGTATGCCTGTAAGTACCATGCTCATGCCCTGGGCATTGCAGTAGTCGATGCTGTCTTGGTCCTTGATAGAGCCGCCCGGTTGCACCACTGCGGTAATGCCTGCTTCGTGGGCGATGGCGACACAGTCAGGAAACGGGAAGAAGGCGTCGGAAGCCATGACAGCACCTTTCAAGTTGAAGCCAAACTCATTTGCTTTTGCAATTGCCTGTCTTAGGGCATCTACTCTGGAGGTTTGTCCTACACCAGAGGCAAATAGTTGGGAGTCATTGCTCAAGATGATGGTATTGGACTTGGTGTGCTTGCACACTTTCGCAGCGAATACCAAGGCGTCTAGTTCCTTTTCGCTAGGGGCTAGGGTAGTAGCCACAGTGAAATCAGCTTTTCCTTCTGTAGCGAGGTCCTTGTCCTGTTCGATGATTCCGTTCAGTAAGGTTTTGAGTTGCTTCGTTCCCGGTACTTCTCCTTTTTGCTGGAGAAGGATGCGGTTTTTCTTACTCATCAGCACGGCAAGCGCCTCTGGGCTGAACGCAGGAGCGATGAGCACCTCGAAGAAGAGGGAATTCATTTCTTCGGCGGCTGCTTGATCTACAGGGCGGTTGGTCACCAATACCCCGCCAAAAGCGGAAGTGGTATCCGCTGCGAAGGCCTTTTGGTAAGCTTCCTTTACCGTAGCTCCGGTAGCACATCCACAGGCGTTGGTGTGCTTGAGGATGGCGAAGGCCGTTTGGTCTGGAAATTCAGCGATCAGGTGTACAGCTGCATCGATGTCCACCAGGTTATTATAGGACATTTCCTTGCCATGTAGCTGCGCAAAAAGATCCTCCAGCTTGCCGTAAAAATGTGCCGACTGGTGTGGATTTTCTCCGTAGCGAAGGGCTTTGGACTCGGTTTCTGAAATTTTCAATGCAGGGATATTTTCTGCACGGTTGAAGTAGTTGAAAATATGGGTATCGTAGTTGGAAGATACTTGGAAGGCCTGCGCGGCAAAATAGCGTCTGTCCTCCAAGGTGGTGGCACCGTTTTGGGCTTCCAATTTGGCGGCCAATTCTTCGTATTGATTTTTGGAGGCGATGATGGTCACGTCCTTGAAATTCTTGGCTGCAGCACGAATCAAGGAGATGCCGCCGATGTCTATTTTCTCGATGCTATCGGCTTCGGATGCTCCAGAGGCAACTGTTTCTTCAAAGGGATACAAATCCACGATCACGAGGTCAATGGCTGGGATGTCGTAAGTGGCAGCTTGAGCGATATCGCCCTCGTGGTCTCTGCGCTGGAGGATACCTCCAAAAACCTTGGGATGTAGGGTCTTTACTCTTCCTCCGAATATGGAAGGATAGCTGGTGAGCTCTTCTACGGGAATTACGGTAGCTCCTTGACTTTCAATAAATTGCTGGGTGCCGCCTGTGGAGTAGATGGTGACGTCATGCTGTTTCAACAAAGCGATGATGGGTTCAAGTTTGTCCTTGTAATAGACCGAAATAAGGGCAGATTGTATTTTTTTGAGAGCCATTGTGATTGAAAAATCAGATAAAATCGAAGAAGGAACAAAGGTAGAAAAAATGCCGGGAAGGGCTTGGGCCAAAGGATAAGAATTTTAAAACTGTTAATTAATCATTGTACAGACATACTGTTGGTAATAGTTGTGTTTTATTCGTTGTCGTATACTTAATTTTTCTTTGTCGATTTATCCCACCTAATTCAAAAAAGAGATCTTAAACAAAATCCGAAACACTTTTTGGCATTCTACTATTTTAGATTTGATAATGCATAGCGAAAAATACCTCCCTTATCGGTTGCTGCAATTATGTATTCGTTATTAAGTTCTAAATCAAAAATAGTTAAATCGGTTAAGCCAGTATTAATTGCTGTCCAACTATTTCTATCATCTTTAGAGTAAAAAACACCAGCACCAAACGACACTGCAATAATTAAATCAGTATTGCTGGCAAAATCTCTATAAGTACCTGTAGCAATTCCTCCTCCTAACAAAGTCCAATTGCCCCAAATCTGTTAATCCAGAACTTTTGGAAATCAAGTTTGCGCAATTGTCTGAACTTCTAAAAACACCTTGATTAGTACACGTATAGATATAGAAATTGTCTTTTGTAAATCCACGTGCAGGACCTACTGCATCATTTCCGGAGTTTTTAGCAAGTAATTAGCTGCTGCATCAGTGGATTTATAAGTTCCAGTTTGTCCACTAGCAAAATTATAATTATCACTAGTTATTAGTGACTGGATATTTAAGCCTGCCGTTACTCCAGACTGTCGTCAATTTGCAACAGCCGCATCTAATACGAGGTGTTCAGTATACTCTTTACTACAACCTGTTGCAGTTAACAATCCTATACCTATCATGAAAAATGATTTAATTAATTTGATTTTCATGATTGATTTCTTTGTGCTTTTAAAAATTAAATAGTTAAAAAACACTTTTGATATTTTATGGATTCCAATCGATTCAGGGAAGACTAAAAAATGGATGGGGTAATATCTACTTTTTTATCAATAAACGTCAATCCCCAATTCTTTCTACACGAAAACCTATGCCTTTCCCCTTCACAAACTTTGGTGCTCCCACTGCGCCGTTTAAGTAAATCCAGGGTTCCGGCAATAGGTTATTGTCACCGAGCTGCTGGAACTTACTAAAGAGACCTTCTTCGCCAATAACTTCCTCGCAAGAAATACCAATAACATTGATTTGGTATTTACCTTTCGGGAATTGCTGACCAGCTATTACTTTGTCAGCGGTGACTTCAACAATTCTGCAGGGTGGAGTTTTTGGACCTTGTCCATGCGAGGAGAAACTGATGCAGTACAATAGAATGACTAGAAATATTATTTTTTTCAAGATTGATTAATTATAGTTTTAAATCAATGATATCCGAATAAACCACAAGACACCAATAAATAAGTCTCCAAATACCCGTTGAATTGTTCGCGTTTGACTACTGTAATTCAAAAAGGTTTAATTTATCAATCTTCTTTTACTTCATCAATGTGAGCTTCTACATCCTTGATTTTGTACTTTTTAAATAAATTTATAGCAAGATAGTAAATAATTGTTCCAGTAATCACCGCAACATTGAGATCAAATACTACTGTGATGATAGTTGTATATAGAATCAGAAAGAATTGGAAATTTCGATTTGGATTATTCCACCAACCATTTTTAAAATAAGTTGAAGTAAATCCCCTCTCTGTAACATCCCAACCTGCCTTAAACAAAACACCTGAAAAAACGGCAGCGGGAATTAGCGAAATCCAATTGATAAAAAAGACCATCCAAATCAGTACAAAAACACCCATCAAAACACCTGCCATTCGTGTTTGGGCATTTTCTTTGATTAAGAGTACGGATCGAATAGTAGCTTGTGCCCCTGGTATACCTTGCAGCAATCCTGTAATACCATTCGCCAAACCTTGAGCAATCAGTTCTTTATTCTGCTCTGTTTTTTCGCGAGTCATTTTGTCAATTATCAACGCAGTAAGCAAAGAATCAAGATATCCCAGCACCATTAGTTGTAAAGCAAAAGGGAAGGCCATTAAAATATATTCTGATTTAAGTATCTCCACTTGAGGAAAATACAATTTTAGAATTGTAACAAAATCTTTTATGCTGTGGATATCGGAACCTAATTTTACTTTTTCAACCGGAAGCATAAATAAGTTACTTAAAATACTCCCAACGATAATTGAAATTAATACGGCAGATAAAAGAGAACGATATTTTGCTTTAACAATCTTTTTAAATACAAGAGGTAATATTAAAATCAGCAGCAAGACACTTAACGCTACCGAAATATTAAGTAAAAAACCGCCTTCCATCAGGGGTTTTCCAGCAACTCCGAAAATTTTAGCTATTTGATCCCACCAGATTAGTACAGCGATTCCATTCATAAAGCCCATAATCACAGCATTTGGCACATAATTAATAAACCTGCCGACACGGAGCAACCCACAAATGATCATCAGTAAAGCACTCAACACGATGGTGAGTGTAATAAATTGTTCGGCTAAAATTTTATCAGTAAAGGATTCATATGCATTTGCAATGAGTAGTGCCGTAACAGCAGTCATTGGCCCGGTTGGTCCAGAAGCCTGAATACGAGTACCCCCAAAAGTAGAAGCAATGATAGGAATAACAGCTGCTCCTATCATTCCTGCAAAAGCCCCTCGGCCACTCATTACACCAAAGGCAGCCCCTAGCGCCAAGGCTGCAAAACTTACTGTTAATCCTGCCAAGAAATCACTGATCCAACGATTAGTCTGGTGATTTGTATTTTCGTTCATTGGTTTATGCTTTTTAAAAGATCTTAAAATTAAGAAGTGGTGGATTTACAACGCAAATATTTATTTGAAAAATTTAACTTAGCGATTGCTTTTGGCATCCTTTAGGGTTTCAAGAGGGTGTTTTGGATCAAATCATCCCCGCACCCGCTTTCGATTCCTTCCTGGATTGCTTTCCGCAAAATATGAAAACGATTTTCTTCTTCTTCCAAAAGGCGAAGCCCGGCGCGAACTACCTCACTGGCATTATTGAAACGTCCATTTGAAACTGCCGATTCAATAAAACTCTCGAAATGATCCCCTAAGGATATGGATGTGTTTCTTCCCATGATTTTTTACTTTCGTTCAAGTTACCAAATTTTGGTAATCTGGTAAATGAATTTTGTGATTTTCACTATTTCTCCATTTTAACTAGGCGAAAGGTCTTTGCCTACATTACTTAAGAAATTGTAGTTATTCTACATAATCCAGATCCTTGTTGAAGGTTTCTTCAGAACTGTAAGCCGAATAGATTGCCATTAGGATAACAGGAAAACCAATGATTGCGAGGCTGTACTGAATGCCTAACCCTGGCTTGAGTGCTTGAAATATGAAAGTCATTGGGATAAGTAATCCCCGTATAAAGTTTGGAACTGTGGTCGTTGCCATTGCTCTGATGTTCGTTCCAAATTGCTCTGTAGCATTGGACATCATGACCGCCCAGAAGCCAATGCTACAACCCAAAATGGAGAAGATGACGTAAACCTGTTCCATCTGGGTAATGGGGAAGAAAAGGATCAGGAGGGTTCCCACCAACGATATGCCTAGAAATACAAGCAATGGGATTCTCCTGGATTGGAGTTTCTGGCTCAGCCAACTGCATCCAATATCGGCTATCGCAATGGCAGTGTAGGTGACAATCACCAATTTGGCAACTAAGGTGGGTTCCACTTCCAGGTTAAAGACGGACTTTAGGAGTTCAGGCGCGCCAGTCAGCAGTAGTCCCACAATAAAGTAGGTGGGAAGTCCAATTAAAATACATTTCAGGTATTTAATAAACCGAGTTCGGTTGGCGAATAAGTAAAAGAAGTTTCCCTTTGGAACACGCGATTGCTGTTTCATGTGTTGATACATGCCGCTCTCTGCTACGCCGAAGCGCAAGGCGAGCAAGAGAAAACCAAGGATTCCTCCAATTTTATAAGCAGTTTGCCAAGGGAGATTTAAGCCAATGATTGCTGCAAAAACGGCTCCCAACATGCCCACCGAAGAGATGATCATGGTGCCGTAGCCTCGTTTTTGTTTGGACATGATTTCGGATACGATGGTGATTCCTGCTCCCAATTCTCCGGCAAGTCCTATTCCAGCGATGAAGCGGCACCATTTGTATTGCTCCACGGAGACGATGTATCCGTTCAGGAAATTTGCTAGGGAGTAGAGTAAGATGGAGAAAAAGAGCACCGAAAGCCTTCCTTTTTTGTCTCCTATTGCTCCCCAAAGTATCCCACCCAAGATCAGTCCTCCTACCTGCCAATTTAAAATGGATAGCCCTACATCTAGGGATTGTTCAGGCGATACGCCGAGCGAGGTCAAACTAGCTTGTCGAACAATGCTAAAAAGTAGAATGTCATAGATATCCACAAAGTAACCCAGGGCCGAAACTAGAATTGTTAAGGGAACTAGGTAGTTTGGATTGATTTTCATTTTAATTCATTAGTTATTTTGTTGGGAAGGTTTTTGGACGTACCCCATATCAAACTGTTTGACTCTAATCCTATACCGGCCATTTTGGACCTAAATGATAAGAATACGAAGGATACAATTCTTCACAGTTGTCCTCTCTCCAAGATTTTTTGTTTTTCATCCAGTGCATTTAGTAGGTTTCCTGATTGCTAAGAACCGATTTTTTTATGCATAAGTTCTACAGTAAACTCTTAATTAGCACCTTAAGCATATTGGCTTCTTTTTCCATTGTGGGTAAGTAAGTAAATGTTTAAAAAGTTTAACTTCGTTAGAAAGCAATGGAATTATCCGCCATTATCCAACTTCATTGATGACCAACTGGCAAAATCGAGGTTAATCCTGTAGCTTCAAACTGATTTATCAAATCAAATCTATGCCATAGGATTGTTCTTTATCTGAAAATCATAGAATACAAACAAATTAGTTTAGGCAGTTTTTGATTTGGAAAAAGGCTCAATTACGCTAGATAATCTACTGAAAATCTAAATTCCACTATGCAAAGAAGAATTCTTCTTCCTTCCAAAACTAAAAAACTTCTTTTAGTTGTATCAGTAGCGGTCTTTACCTTTATGGTATTTATTTCCGTTGCTACCGCACAAGAAGCGATCTCCCCGGACGAGGAAACTACTTTTTGGCTTTGGCATTTTCTAGGAAGACTTCACCCGATGGTTGTACATTTTCCTATTGCCTTTTTGATTTTTGCAGCGATTTTAGAAATTTTCACTTTCAAGAAATTTGATTCCAAATTCCGTCCTGCCATACACCTGCTTGTTTGGATTGGAGCGGTCAGCGCTGTCATGGCAGCGGGTTTTGGCTGGCTGTTAGCAGATTCAGATGGCATCGAGGGAGAACTTCTAGACTTACATCAGCAGGTAGGAATCGCGACTGCAATTCTGAGTTTGTTGGTTCTGTTCTTCCTGCAGAAAATCTCAAAAGAGCAGAAATCAAAACAGATTTTAGTTTACAGGTCTTTCTTATTTATAGCAGCTGTAGGAGTTTCGGTTACAGGACATTTCGGAGCTTCGCTAACCCATGGAGAAGATTTTCTTACAGAAATACTTCCTTTCAATGGTAGCTCTGAACAGCCTGAGGAATCGATTTCCTCTCGAATAAACCTGACTGCTTATCAAGCTGAACTCAATCCCGAGACGGAAATGAAACTTATCGGAGAGGTGAGGATGGTTCTTGCGCACAACTGTTACAAATGCCATAGCGGAGCCAAAATCGAAGGAGAATTGAGACTCGATGAGAAAGAGTTTGTCTTTGCAGGCGGAGAATCAGGTAAGATTTTGGTCCCAGGCGACCCTTCAAATAGTGAAATGATCAGACGCATCAACCTACGAAAAGGACATAAAGATGTGATGCCTTCCAAAGGCAAATTGCTAACTGATTCAGAAAAACAATTACTGGAACTTTGGATCTATAAGGGTGCTCCCTGGCCAGATGGAGCAGCCCAGCAATCCATCTATCGAGTTGCGGAATTGGCACCTAGAAAACCAGTACTTCCTCGGGCCACGGCAGGAATGAGCAATCCGATTGATCTATGGGTCAATGAATATTTCAAGGAAAACAATCTTGACTGGCAAGCTAAAATAGATGATCGTACCTACCTAAGAAGAATCTACCTTGATGTGATTGGATTGGTCCCTACGGCGGAAGAATTTTTAGCCTTTTCGCAAGATACCCGACCGGAAAAGCGAACTATTTGGCTTCAAAATCTTCTCAATCGAAACGATGATTATGCCGTGCATTGGATGACTTTCTGGAACGATGCCCTACGAAATGACTACACTGGAACAGGTTACATCACCAACGGACGCTTTAATATTACCGACTGGTTGTACACTTCCATCCGAGACAATAAGCCCTACGATCAGTTTGTCAAACAGCTTTTGAGCCCTAATGAAAAGTCGAAAGGCTTTATCGAAGGGATTCGTTGGAGAGGAACAGTAAATGCGAGTCAGCGTACTGAGGTGCAGGCAGCTCAAAATGTGGCACAAGTCATTCTTGGCCTCAATCTGAAGTGTGCTTCCTGCCACGACAGCTTTATCAGTGACTGGAAACTCGAGGAAGCGTATGCATTTGCGAATATTTTTGCGGACTCCACGCTTGAAGTCAGCCGATGTGAGCAGCCAACCGGTACCCTAGCCAAAACCAAAATTCTTTGGGAAGAACTCGGGGACATCGACAGCGCTGCAAATCGTGCTGAGAAACTTCGTCAGCTTGCGGATCGTCTTGTGCAACCTGCGAACGGAAGAATGTACCGAACCATTGTGAATCGCGTTTGGAAGCAAATGATGGGTAGAGGAATCGTTGAGCCAGTTGATGAAATGGATAACCTTCCCTGGAGTCAGGATTTACTGGATTGGCTGGCAGTGGATTTTGCCGAAAATGGCTATGATATCAAGCGTTTGATATTCCAGATTGCCTCTTCCAATAGCTATCAGTCGCAATCGGTAAGCATTGAGTCGGCGGACAAACTGATTGCGGATGATTTTCAATTCAAAGGCCTTATCAGAAGAAGAATGACTGCCGAACAGTTTTCTGATGCGGTGAGTCAGATGATCTATCCGCTTTTTGATTCTAAGGAGATGAAGTACAAGCCTTACGAACTCCTTGCTGAAGGAGTTAAAAAGCCTTCGTTTGCTCGAGCATCTTTGGTAGCGAATAATTCATTTCTAACTGCTTTGGGTCGTCCAAATCGTGAAATTGTTTCTACCAGCAGGGATTCACAGGCAAGTTTATTACAGGCCTTGGAACTTACCAATGGAGAAAGGCTGAATACTGCTTTGAAAAATGGTGCAGAAAAATGGAAAGCAATTTACCCTAATCCAGATCAGATGACTCAGCAATTGTATCAAAAAGCACTTCACCGAAAGCCAAGTTTGAAAGAGCTTGAAATCGCAAAAATGGCTTTGGGTAAGAATCCAAGTTCCGCTCAAATTCAAGATTTTTTTTGGGCGGTTTTGTTACTTCCAGAGTTTCAGATGGTTTACTAACCCATAGTTGAAAGACCCTAGTTTGTGCCTGATGGTTAGTAGGCCCTAGTTTATAGTCTGCAGAATTGGACCAGGGTAAATTTTAATTGTTATAAATTGAAGAGTTAAATTAAGTCTTGCAAAACATGAAACATCAGCTGAATCGAAGAGATTTTTTGAAGAAAACAAGTGCTGCGGCGATTGCAAGTATGGCAATGGGGGCGCCTATGTCAGGCTTGCTATCTTCCTGCGGAACACCCCAAATGCCTTCCACTGCGGATTCAGTGATCTTACTTTTCATGGCTGGAGGAATGGCTCATACTGAGACTTTTGATCCCAAAAAATTTACTCCTTTCAGAAAGGGAATGGAAGCTAAAGAAGTGCTAAGTACCTTCCCTTCAGTACCTACAATATTGGATGGAGTCCATTTTTCGGAAGGACTGGAATCAATAGGCAAGATCATGGACAAAGGAACGCTGATCCGATCCTATGTTGCCGCTGATCTAGGTTTTATACTCCATACAAGACATCAGTATCATTTTCATACCTGCTACGAACCGCCACAATCTGTAGTTGTTCCACATTTGGGCGCCTGGATTGCCAAGGAAAAAGGTCCTTTAAATCCCGTGATTCCACCATTTATTAATATTGGTCAGCGATTTACGGTTGGTGAAGGTGAAGAACTGAAAGCTTTTCATAGCGCTGGATTTCTTGGCAGTGAAAACGGCCCATTCTTAATCCCTGACCCTACTGCAGGTTTGGATAGCGTGCGGCCACCCATCGGAATGGATACCAAGCGATTCGAGTCTAGAAATAAACTGTACCAAGACTTGGTTTCTGCTAGCCCAATGGGAGAATTTGGGTCTGATTATCAAAAGGAATCCCTAAAGCAGTCCATGGAACAGGCCTACATCCTGCTTAATTCGCCTGAAGCAAAAGCATTTGACCTAAGTCAGGAACCCAAAGAAAGCTACGATAAGTATAATACGGGCAAGTTTGGACTGGGCTGTCTACTCGCCAAAAGGCTTGTTGATCAAGGTGCTCGATACATTACCGTGACTACTGAATATGAACCTTTTTTCGGTTGGGATACCCATGACAATGGAAATACTCGATTGAAGGATATGAAGAAAATGATCGATTCTCCAATTGCTCAGCTGATTTCAGATCTTGATGCTAGCGGAAAACTTGAGAGGACCATGGTAATCGTCGCTAGTGAATTCAGCCGGGATATGCTTACCGAGGGGAGACCAGATCTGAAAGTGCAGGATCAGGTTCAAGTTCCTGATATCATCGAAGAGATGAAAAATTATGGGATGCATCGGCATTTTACGAATGGTTGTTCCATGCTGATGTTTGGAGGAGGAATTAAACGAGGGCATGTTTTTGGTAAAACAGCTGATGAGCGACCATGCGTTACTATTGAAAATCCTATCAAGATCGCCAGCATTCATCAGACGGTTTATCATGCCTTGGGAATTCCTCAGGATAAAAATTATAAAATCGAAAAGCGTCCTTTCTACACTACTCCGGATGGACATGGAAAAGCAGAACCTGGCTTGTTGATTTGATCAATTCACTTAGATTCCCTAAAGCGGCTTCGTAGTTATTTTGTCTGGAAGGATTTGATCATAAAATAAAGTAGCGGCATAAAAATAAGGACTAAGGTCAGTGGTAAAAACCATACTCCTAGTCCTTCGCATTGAATGGTTTGGAACGAAATCCCAGCGAAAACAAGCACCAAAATCAGCTTGAGGTACCGAATCATTCGTGTTGCATTCGTATACTGACGCAGCGCATTTTCTTGCGTGATGGGAGTTGGGAAATTAAAAATATGTGGAACGCGATTCAGCAGGGTCAGTCCGATGTGGAGTAGGGTAGCGATTATGGGCAAACCTACAATAGATGCCTTTGTTCCAAAACCATCTGCTTCTCCGGCGGCATTAAAATGGGTTGGGATGGTATCTGGTAAACTGGAATAGCTCGTACCTGTCCAGACCCAAAGTGCTAAGAGTACTCCCCAGCCAAGCAATTCAAAGACATGATCTGTTGGACTGAGTTGAACTTTGAGTTTGGGTCTTTCTTCTGGAACCATGGTTATTCTTGGCTATTTACCACTGTTGGAATCGGATCCCTACCTGCTTGTCTAGAATGGCAAATTCTTTAGCCCCCCAAGGTCTGCGTGTCACCTTATTGAGATTCGGGTGCAGTAACTGCGGATGAGAAGCGGATACTCGGGCATATACTTCTTCGATATCTTCCGTTTCTATTCGTAGTTCTGGATAATGTTCTTGGGCCAATTGCTTGTCTTGAAAAAGCATGATTCGTATGCCGTCTTTTCCCAACACGCAATAAGGCTGTGCCGTCTTTAAATCTTGGTGTACAATTGAAAATTGAAGGCAGTCCACAAATAAGTTTAGCCCGTCTTTTATGTCACTGTAGAATACGCTGGGAACTAACTTTGAGAATTTCATGTGTTCAGGTCTGGATCAGTACCTACTATTTTTTTACTTTTCTTTCTTCCTTTTCCGCTAAAATATTGCGGCATAAATAAGCCTAAACTTTCGGTTGAGCACTGAGCTTTAGAGAGTAGAAAAAAACTTTAAACTAAGCCCAGCCTACGCATTCTAGCAAATCCTGTAGCTATTTATATACTTCTATTGTTGTAGTGTAGAGCAATTGTCCGATGATTTGCATCCCTAAATCAGAAGGATGGTTAGCAACCCCCACATTTTCAAACAAGCCCAACGCATAATTTTTTGGGTTAATTCTAAA
>Ga0209353_10001760_pt1 | contig 12181 bp, 9 predicted proteins | sample LauGreSpBDMM15SD_2_FD_187561 | JGI IMG/M metagenome (GOLD analysis project Ga0209353, IMG submission 187561) | Freshwater lake microbial communities from Lake Michigan, USA - Sp13.BD.MM15.SD (SPAdes) (version 2) | ecosystem: Environmental > Aquatic > Freshwater > Lake | place: Lake Michigan, USA...
GTTGTCTGCCAATGAAGCAGGTTTTGAACAAATAATAAATGGACTGAAACCTTCCACCAGTTATAGGTTTAAAGGTTATGTGAATACCAAAGGATCTACTGTTTCACTTGGAGTTAAAAATTATGGTGGTAAAACAATTAATACCAAATGCATAAGTGCTACCATGACACAGTTTACGGCAACTTTTACTACTGGTTCGAGTAATACTTCAGCAACGGTTTACCTTTATAGAAAAGGTAATACCACGCTTGTATGCGCTGATGATTTTGAAGTAATTGAAAATTTATCCTCAGCCAGAATAGAAGAAATTAACCAGAATGAGATGAACAATTTAAGGGTTTATCCAAATCCAGCTTCTAGCAATGCTCAGGTTGAATATGTTTTAAATGAACCTTCAACAATTATGATTGACCTGTATAATATTCAGGGGAAATTGGTAAATACAATATTAACTCCTGCAGTTTTACAAGCAGGAAGTTATAGCCAACAGATTGACACCCAACAATTAGAAAAAGGAATTTACTATCTCAGGTATTCAAGCAATAACCAAGTTCAAAATATGCAATTGAGCGTATTGCCTCATTAAAATACTTTACTGGCAAATAGGTTATCATGAGTGAATTTAAGTACTTGATTTAGGTGCTTAAATTCACTTTTTTATTTTTTAATATCATAAAACGAAAGCTTTAGAAAATATTGAAAGCATTTTTAAAAAATAATATGAAGATTTCATTATTTTATTATATTATTTGTGTAAATTTATCTTTCGAAACGCATACTTATTCATTTTGACAATAATTAGTAATATTATGAAAGCAATAAATAAAAGTTTGACATTCATTTTTACATTTATCATATTGATGAATGTAACACTGACTTCCACTTTATTAGCACAAAACACAGCCCATGTCAATTGGGATTTATTAAGTAAACCCACCAAAAGGGCACTATGGGTTTGGAAACCAATTACAGATAATAATTGGGATGAAGTTACAGCACACAAACAATTGGTGGATAACCACAAAAACTCTCAAGACAATTTAATTGATTTTTGTAAAAACAAATCCATCAATACTTTATATGTATTTGTAGGCTCATGGGAATGGGATCAGGACATTTACAAAACAGGAAAGCTTTACAATGAAGATGGGTATGCTTCATTGATTCAAAAAGCCAATGCGGCAGGAATTAAAGTTTGGGCACTGTTTTATTTTTATGACGATGCCAATGATTTTACAGATTATGCCAATATTACTACCACTATAGTTGACGCTGTTGGTGGCTATAATCAAAGACATCCTTTAGCTGGTTTTGATGGTATTCAATCTGACAATGAACCTTCGTCAACCCCCGTTTATACCGACATGATTGATTTCTGTAAACTTGCTTTACAAAAAACAAATGCCTGGAAAACGACACTTAAAAATGCGGGAGCAAAGCCTTTTGTTTTCTCTGCAGTGGTGAAACCTTCTTGGGTTACTGCTATTATAACCTATAACAATGTCACCAAAGAAATGTATAAGTTTATCTTGGACAACGTGGAACATGTTGCTTTGATGGACTATTATGATACACAAGCAAAATTGCTCAATTTGGGAATACCAGTATTGTCTTATGCAGCAAGTTTGAATCCTATACGACCAGTTTCTATTGGTATTGAAACGGGCTGGAAAAGCGTAAATGCTCCAAATACTTATAATGACGAAATTCTTGCGGAAACCAATTTAACACGATTCAACAAAATGGAAGACGATTTGGATATTGTTGAAGCTACTTTTAAAACGTATAAATCTTATGAAAGAATTGCCATACACGACTTAGCGCAATATTATGCACTTTGGTTTGGCTTAGAACAAGGTTATTGGCTTGATGCAAATCCTACTTGGGGAACTCCTCCATTCAATGATTTGATGAACGATGCTTCCCAATTTGCCAATTGGCCAAACTTGCTACAAACCAATGCGCCACCTATTATTAATTCTTCACCAATTGTAACAGGCACAAAAGATATTTTATACACTTATACCCTTGTCGCTACAGATGCCAACAATGACGTACTCACTTATAGCGCTTCTGTATTGCCTGCCTGGTTAAATTTTAACCCAACCACCAGGATGTTATCTGGCACTCCTTCATCACAAAATATTGGAAATCATACTGTTACTTTAGATGTTTCAGATGGTACTGTGACCACGAAACAAACCTTTACGGTTGCTGTTAGTTTGGTTGCAGCACCAGCAAATTTACTGGTGAATGGAAGTTTTGAAACAACAGCTGCCTGGGATTTATGGGCTGGAGCAATCAGTACTTCTTGTTCAAGAACTGGAACAAGAGGGGTATTGCTTTCATTGAATGAAGCTGGGGTGGAACAAAAAGTAGTAGGCCTAAAACCTTTGACCAGGTATGCATTTAATGGTTATGTCAATTCCGGAGGGACCAATGTTGGATTAGGGACTAAAAGTTTTGGCGGACCTACTTATGAAACCATTTGTAACAGTACTGTAATGACCCAGTTCACCAAAATTTTTACAACCGGTGATACCAATACTTCTGCAATTGTGTATTTGTATAGAATTGGAAATACGACTCCGATTTGTGCCGATGATTTTGAAGTTGTTGAAAGTCCCTTAACTGGAATGGAAGAAGAGGCTTCTTTTAAAACCCTCAAAGTGTATCCAAACCCAAGTTCAAGTGTGACCCAGGTAGATTTTGAATTGAAATCAGCAGCCAACACCTTGATAGCATTATACAATATGCAAGGGCAAAAAGTGACTACATTACTTGAAGCGCAAATACTTCAAGCAGGAATGCATCACCAAACGATGGCTACAAATGAATTGGCCGAAGGGGTTTACTATCTCAGCATTACAATCAATAGCATAGCAAAAAGTGTCAAATTGGTTATTTTAAACAAATAATTCATTCTACTAAACATTTACTACTATGAAGCTACTCACTACCGGATTGTTATTGGTGGGCAATGTTTTGCTTGCCCAAACAAATTTTACTGAAGAATTCAATAAGAAAGGACTTCCGGTGGAAGGTGGTGAATGGTCTTTTAAAGCAGACATCAACCCAAGACAAACCTCTTGGAATAAAATCTGTCCCGGCGATGGATATGCCTATTTGGTTGTTGATTCGGATTTGACCAATGACATGGATGAAACCAATCCATACCAAACCATCACGGTTAATTCAGTTGGACCAGGACATCGTTTGGAGGTAAAAATGAAAGGAATTGCTGTGCAAGGTTTGGTAGGATTTATTTTTACCTACCAAGAAGCCAATGAAATATTCAATGAAATTGACATAGAAATTGTTCCTGATGATGCGAAAACATTACCCGAAAATCATGACATCGACACGCCAAACGGATGGACAGATGCTCGGTTTAACAGTTGGGGAAATGCAAGTGTATCTACTGAAACGCCTTATGATGGTTTGTTCAAAGCAATTACTGATTCTACTGGGAAGCAAATTTCTTTAATAGACAACAAGTTTCATGTGTATGCCATCGATTGGTACAAAGATAAAATAGATTTTTTTATTGATGGCGTGCACCAACACACCATTACAAAAGCAGTAGCAACAAATGCTTCTGATGTCATTTTAGGTTTTAGAGATCTTGCCTGGGCAGGAGAAATGAAATGGCAAGGCACCAAAACTTTGGTGATTGACTGGCTTAAAGTTACGCCGCTTAAAAACAATTAAATTTTGTATTAATCCTTAATAGTTCTTGCTATGAAATCAATTGTAAGGTTGATCAGGTGCGCCAAAAAAGTGCCTTGTGTTTTGTTGATTGCTGTATTTTGCAATTTGTCTGTAGTATTAAATGCTCAAAACCAGGGCGTATTCGTCGTTCCTAAACCACAAACAGTGAATCAAGGGTTGGGCGTATTTAAACTCACTGCTACTTCCAATATTATTGTTCAGGCCAATTCTTTCAATGAAGGCACAAAATTGTCGACCTTTTTGAAAAAAGCTACTGGCTATACTTTTTCAGTATATACTTCTGTGTTGACGGAGTCTGCTGGTGATATCGCCCTTACTATTTTAACTACACCAAATGCAACCATTGGTGATGAAGGGTATTTACTCTCTGTAAAATCAACTTCTATTACCATTCAAGCCAATACTGAAGCCGGATTATTTTATGGCTGGCAAACTTTACGTCAATTGTTACCTTCCAAAATAGAAGCAAAAAAGCCAATTCCTTCCTTTAATTGGACCGTTCCTGTTGTTGAAATTTCAGATTTTCCACGTTTTAAATGGAGAAGTTTTATGCAGGATGACAGCCGTTATTTTTTCGGTGTGGCTGCCACTAAAAAATTACTGGATGTAATGGCGATGATCAAACTCAATAAATTCCACTGGCATTTGGTAGACGACCATGGCTGGAGAATTGAGATTAAAAGCAGACCAAAATTACAATCTATTGCATCAGTAAATACTTGTTCGGGAAGAAATAGTGGCTATTATACGCAAGCACAAATTACTGAAATTGTGAATTATGCCGCTGCATTACACATTGAAGTAATTCCAGAATTTGAGATGCCCGGCCATAGTGTAGAAGTTTTAGCGGCATATCCTGAATTGTCGTGTACCAAAAACAATGCTGCTTTTGGTGGTCCGTTTGCTGTTCAATGTGCTGCAGGAGTAAATAGTGAATTGTTGTGTGCCGGAAAGGAAGAAACATTTACATTTATTAGCGATGTTATTGGTGAAATAGCACCACTGTTTCCAGGGGGCTATATCCATTTAGGAGGTGACGAAACCAAATCTTTTGCAAAATGGACACAATGTAAAAATTGTACAGCCAGAAAAACAGCCCAAAGCATTGCTACGGATATGCAGTTGAAAACTTACTTTATGACAAGAGCCGCTGGAATTGTTGCCAGTAAAGGCAAACAATGGATTGGCTGGTCGGGAGTAGAAACCAATGGTATTCCGCCTGCCAATGGAATTTTACAATACTGGGAAACAGCATCTGCTACAACTTCAGGAGCATTTACAACAGCCAAAGCGGGTTACAACACCATTTTATCGCCTTATGACAGGGTTTACTATGACATGAGGTGGGCTGATGGAGAAATGGGCGATACCTGGGGGCCAGCTATTGACCTGAGTATTGCTTATGGTTATGAACCTATGCCGGCTGGATTGACCACTTTACAACAAAGTCGAATTCTTGGTGTAGAAGGTTGTATTTGGAGTGATAGAATTTCTAGCGAATCGGATAAAGAATATTTAGTAGCTCCTAGAATTTTTGCTTTAGCTGATATTGATTGGGCCGCTCCTGGTAAGGATTTTGATAATTTTCAACAACGCGTGTATCCTAAATATGAGCGGTTAGATAGTCTGGGTTTCAATTACCGCAAACCAGATCCAGGTACCAGTATATTAATTACTACGCAACCATTAACTTCCATCAAAGTAGACAGCTTGTATGCCTACACATTTTATGGGTACGATGCTGGAGGAGCACCTGTAACTTTTAGTGCTATTGGCTTACCTTCATGGCTCGCTTTTAATGCGTCTTCGGGATTACTTTCAGGTACGCCAAACACCGCGCATGAAGGAGCATTTCAAGTCACTTTAAGGGTTTCAAATGGTGTTTATAGTGTAGATCAAAAATTTGTAATTGCCGTTGGAACCGTTCCTTCTTCAAGTAATTTATTGTACAACGCCGATTTAGAAACTTCTGGTGGCTGGGATTTATGGGGGGGAAATGTGACCAGTACTTGTGCAAATAATGGTAACAATGGGATTGAATTCAAAGAGGGTGAAGCTGGTTCAGAACAAGTGGTTACCGGTCTCATTCCTAATACTGAGTACATTTTTAGTGCATATATCAATTCCAGTAATTCTACAATTCAATTAGGGGTAAAAAATTATGGTGGCAGCACTTCACAAATCAATTGTAAAGGCACTTTTTTTAACCCGTACAGTATCAATTTTATAACGGGTAGCGGCTCCACCTCGGCAACTGTTTTTGTGTACCGCAGCTCTGGAACAGCCAAAGTGTGTACAGATGATTTTGAACTGGTAGCTAAAATTGTCGCAGGAATGGATAATCAAATTACACCCAATGAAATGTTTCATGTAGCTCCAAATCCAATTCATGAAAAAGCTGAAATCACTTTTGAAGTGAAAGAAGAGGCGTTGGTATCTTTAGAACTTTACAATGTACTTGGTTTGAAAGTGGGATCCATTATTTCATCTCAAAAAATGAATCCTGGGATTTATACAGAAACACTGCAATCTGATAAAATTTCAAGCGGCGCTTATTACTTGAATTTGGTAATCAATGATTTGAAAACCGTCAAACTATTGGTTATTAAGCCATAATTAGGGCTTGCTGATAAACTATTAATTTCTTAAATATTAGTACATTATAATGAAAAATAGACTTTAAAGTCAAAAAAATTATGTGCAATTTTTAAAATGTCTTGCGAACGACCACTTAAAAATGCGTTATCCAGATATTCTCGGTATTGCTCCATGAAGCGGTTAAAACAAAACACTGTTTGAGCCACGCTACTGTTGAAAGTTTTAACAAATTTGGGTCGAGTTTGTTTCAGCGTAATGGAGCAAATTTGTAGCAATTTTTTTATACAAATGTCCGCCGTGGCGGAGTCTTGATTTTCGTTGGTTAATTTTTCATCAAGGGGAAATTGACAAATATTAGGAAAAAGTAAAGATTATTGGGTAAGCGAGTTTTTCAGCAGACCCTATGTAATCTTGGTTATGCTACCACTCACAAACTTTGTATGTGGTATGATTGCTAGACAAAAGTGGGTATAACGTCATTCAATGAGTATTCCATAAATTTACCCCAAAATAGGATTGTACTTTTTTTCATACCCGATGGTGGTACTTGGACCATGACCACAATAAATAATCGTTTCTTCTGGCAATTGGAACATTACTTTGGTGATGGAATTGAGCAACACCTGAAAGTTTCCCCCAGGCAAATCATAGCGGCCAAAACTTCCTTTAAACAAAACATCTCCATTGATACAAAAACCTTGTTCGGCATTGTAAAAAGCCACATGTCCGGGAGAATGTCCGGGTACCTGTAGCACTGAAAGTTCGGAATTGCCAAAACGAATCGTTTCATTTTCCTGGATATAGCCGTCCGGAATACTTTCTTCAAAACGGTGAAAACCATACATCGGCGCATAAGAAGTTGCCGCTTTGATTTGAAAAGCATCCTTCTCCGGCACAAAAAGTTTTAAATCAAAATATTCTTTGACAAACTGGTTGCCAACAATATGGTCTATATGACAATGGGTATTCAGGATAAATTTTGGCGTTAACTCATGGAGTTTGATAAATTCTACCAACTCCTCTTTTTCATAAGGCTCATAACATCCCGGGTCAATGATGATACACGCATTTGTTTCATCATATAAAAGGTAGGTGTTTTCCTGTAAAGCATTAAATACAAAACTTTTTATGGTAATCATGGCGTTGTTTATGTTAAAATTAAGCGCTGGCAATTTACTGAAATTAGCTAAAAGTATTGTTCGTAGTGAGATAATATATTGGTATTTACAATTACAAAATTTGTAACTGATTCAATAGCTTTTCAGCACAAATGTTCAAATGGTGTCTTTGCGTTGTTTGGTCTATTATACTGTACAATGTTTTAGCAATCGTATTTTTGAAGCATTAAAGTAATGCTTTGGCGAATCAATGCGATTTTTTTTATAAATTCAGATACGAATTAACCTGTGCTCACGTAAATCATCTAAGGTTAGTGCCTTACCCTCGTTCAGGTTTTTATAATCAACCACTGAGCATAAAAATAATTTATGGTCTCCAGCTTGCATCGTATTTTCCACCTTTAATTCAGTAAGGGCTAAAGCATCTTTCAATATTTTAAAGCCATTCCAATGAGCTATCAATTCTCTTTTTTCTAATCGACTAATTTTATCAATATTTTTCCCACTCTTTTTACCTAGCAAATCTACCATGCGGTATTGTTCGGCGGCCAATAATTGTAAAACAAATTTGGGTGAATTATCTACTATTTCAAGTGTTTTGGTATCATTGTAAATAGCTACTATTATTTGTTTAGGTTGCATACTAACGGCAGATGTATAGGTACAGATATTCATATTGTAGGTGGTATCGAACTTGCTGCTTATACTATAAACAGGCAGGTTGATACGATTCCAAGGTTTCTTTCTAGTCATAATTTATATAGAAATTCTTCCGCATATTTTAAATGTAACGTTCGTTTTTCATCAGGCATGTTATCAAATGTTTTTACCAACATTCCTAATCTTGGATTTTGTAAAAAGAAATTCCTGTGGCTATGCATAAATCGCCAGAATAATCCATCCCATATATTTTGCCATGCTCCTTTTTTATAATCACTCATTTTCATAATATAATTGCTGCCGCTTATATAAGGTTTGGTTGCCATTAAACCTCCATCAGCAAACTGACTCATGCCATAAACATTAGGGACCATTACCCAATCATAAGCGTCTACAAACAGCTCCATAAACCAACGGTAAACTTCATCGGGGTCAAATTCACACAACAACATAAAATTGCCCAATACCATTAATCTTTCAATGTGGTGACAATAACCGGTGTCTAAAACTTTTTTTATGGTACTGTCAATGGGCTCAATTCCGGTGGTGCCTTTCCAAAAAGAAGCAGGTATTTTTCTTGTAAATCCCCAATAATTTTTTGTGCGCGCTTCGTTGCCCTTCAGTTCATAAACTCCTCTAATAAATTCCCTCCAGCCAATAATTTGTCGAATAAAACCTTCCAAAGAATTTAATGGGATTTCGTAGTTGCTTGCATAAATAAGTGCCTCATCGATAACAAATTGAGGTGTTAATAAACCAACATTGAGCATGGGACTTAAAACACTGTGATGCAAAATATTTTCATTGGCCACAATAGCGTCTTCAAAAGCACCAAATTCTGAAAACCGCGCATTAAAAAAATCTTGGAGCCAACTTTTGCTTTCGGCAAACGTGGCCGGATAAATAAACCCTGGATTTAAATGGCCATAGTTATCCGGAAAATGTTTCTGTGTATAGGCAACTGCTTCCAAATAGAAGTCGTTTGGTTTTAAAAAGTCAGTTTTGGGGACTGTTTTTCCTTTCGGATATTTCAAGCGATTTTCATCATCAAAAGTCCATTTACCTCCAAGTGGTTTTTTGTCTTTTTCTAATAATATATTGCTACTAAGTCGCTGTTGCTTGTAAAAATCGGTTTGAAACATTCTTTTCTTTTCCGAAAAATAAGTAGCAATTTCTTCTGAAGAATTAAGAAATAACGAAGTGCAATTTTTATGTACCTCCAAATTATGATCCTTGCAGGCTTTGCTAATTCTTTGCTCAAGCCAACAATCGGTAGTAGCTATATATTCTAAAGAATGAACACCTTTTGTTTTCAAATGAGGAATTAATTTTCTTACGTCAGCTAACTCATTAAATGAATCAATATAAACTACTTGGGTATTTTTTGATTGAAAATAGCTTTCATAAAATTTCATACTTGCTCTATGGAAAGCAATTTTTTGTTTATGAAAATTGTATTGCTTGAAGTAAAGCCATTCTTCTATTAAATAAATGATTTCACATTTTTCAAATAGTATATTTTGTTCGAATAACTGATGTGGAAAAACGATTCCTACTTTGCTCATATTTTATTTTTGTTGGATCTGCATTTATCACTGCAGTATTTGACTTGTTCCCACTCTTTTTCCCATTTTTTTCGCCATGAAAAAGGACGCTGGCAAACAATACAAATTTTGTTGGGTAAATTCTGTTTATGAATCTTATGCAAACTTAATTATGTTAAAGTGTTTCAATTTTTGTTACTATCCTGGGTTGTGATTTATATTTAAATCTCTTTCATTATTGCTTCGGCAACGCTTCTTCCACTTTCCATTGCACCGTTAATTGATCCTTGCAACAAATAATCTCCACAATAAAAAACACCTTCAGTAGACCTTGGTTTGTATTCGTTTTCAAAATTTATTTTAGGCAATGCCTCTTTGATAGTGTATGATTTTAGGAGGTTCCAATTTGCAACTTCCAAACCAAAAATGGACTTTAAATCAATCAGGAAATCATCGGTTTTAGTATGAATTCCATTAGCGGAGACTGAAATGAGGTATTTGCCATTTTGAGAGTAACTTGGTGCTACATGGCTTATCAGCACTACATTGTTAATGATTCGATTTTGGTTTGCATTGAGTATGACGTGTTTGGTGTCAATTGGAAGTTTTTCTGCTTCAAAATATTTATTGGTCACGTTTTGATATGCTGTAGTATTACGCATGTTACAAGCCAACACCACTATGTCAAAGGATTCCTTTTTCCCTTCACTTGTAGTAATAGACTTATTGTCAAAGTGCTCCACTTTTGCATTGTATCGGATTTTATCAGATCCAATATAATCCAACAATTGATTGGGGATAGCAGCCATTCCATCTTTAGGTACTGCCGCTCCTGCCTCTGCAAACATTTTAAATGTAAACTGAAGCATTTTACTGTCGGTTTCTAAGCTATTTTCAAGAAATACTCCCTGATAAAACGGAATCCAAAAATCTTCAATTATTCTTTCACTAAAACCCAATTTTCTTAAATACGACAATGAACTAATTGTTTTTTTACTGTTAAATATATCCTCAACGCTTAATCGGCTTAAGGTAAATTTCAGTTTCAATAAAATTAATTTGTCCATGAAGGTGCCGGGACCTTTTACAACGGTTTTAAATAAGGCCGTAAATCCATTTTCTGGGTCATAAAACGGTATTTGTTTACCGTTCTTATAGATTAAAGAACCTTTCGGAAAGCGTTGTAATTGCAACTTGTCGTAGTCTAAAACTTTTTTAGTTTCGGGGTATGCAGGCAATAAAACCTGAAAACCCCTATCTAATTGAAATCCGTCGATGCGGTCGGTGGTCAATTTTCCACCTGCTTTATCAGATGATTCGAAAATCGTAAGGTCATTCATACCATTTTTTTTCAAATACCAGCAGCAAGTAAGCCCTGATAATCCCGCACCTATAATCCCTATTTTCATTTTTAAATAAATGTTGATTTGTGAAAAAGAATTTTGAAGTCATCACTATGTATGCTCGTGTCTTTGTTTTCCATTAGCGCTATTCCAATTTGATTATTGAAATTGAAGATAGCGTTTTTTATATATTGTATCCAATTTGTTTGAATAGGTATGCCACTGACTGTGAACCTGCAAATGCGTCTATAGCGGATTGTAGGTTGTTGGGAACAAACTCCGTTCACCAAGCTAAATGCATGTGTTTAGCACCCAAATGTGGTGGTTCAGGAAACCTACAATCAAAATACTTGATATTCTTCAAATAGCATTTTCTCTTTTTTAATATTCAGTCGACAAGTTACGATTTTCAACCCTTTTATTGCTCAAAACGCCTTCCTAATTATCAAGGTTTCACTTTTTGGGTCGTAGGCTTAGTTGTTAAGCCTTGTCATTTTTTTGTCCATTGTCATCACTACTGTTGATGGTTATATGGTCATCCTACACTGACCATAACAGGAAGATATACGGAAGTCTTCGGTCTTTCGCTAATTTGTCGACGTCAGGTTGATTGGCTTTAGAATTGTCTGTAACTTCTTTATAGGTTTAATAGTCAACAAAACCTTGAAGTCCATTGGTGTCTACATTCGAAGGAAGCCTAACAATAATTTCCGAGTCTGTTTTTTGAATTACCATGACGGTTTTAATTTTAAATAAAAATAAGAACTTTTACTCGTCAACCCAATTAAAAGTTTGATGTTCAATAAATTGGCGTTTATCGTTGCGGTGCTAGCGCTTGCTGCCCATCACCAAAGTAAACATAAAGTAAAAACTTCGAAATCAAAGTGTTGAAGCGTCTACCGAAGCGAGAAGGGCAGAATGCTCAAGCACAGTGTGTGTCTAGAATAGACGCAGTCTATTCAGACACACACTGGCAATACATGTAAACATTCGAGAAAATCATTTCATAGTTTTCGTGGAATTATCCCAAGAAAATGGTCATTTTTTTGGGATAATGACTACCACCATTCCCCTAGAACAGGGCAAACGCATTAAAAATTCATGAGTATTTTTAAATAGTCTAGATTCATGAGAGCAAATCTTTGTTTTCTTTTAATACTGCATGTTTTAGTTTTATCATTTTTAA
>Ga0209353_10001761_pt1 | contig 12173 bp, 9 predicted proteins | sample LauGreSpBDMM15SD_2_FD_187561 | JGI IMG/M metagenome (GOLD analysis project Ga0209353, IMG submission 187561) | Freshwater lake microbial communities from Lake Michigan, USA - Sp13.BD.MM15.SD (SPAdes) (version 2) | ecosystem: Environmental > Aquatic > Freshwater > Lake | place: Lake Michigan, USA...
ACGATCGACACGATCGCGAGACAAGCGAATACGCTCGCCGTCATACCAAGACGACTCCATCTGCCTGAACTCGCGACGAATGATGTCATCTTTGGTTCGATCGTTGCCTGAAATATTGATGCGCCGCACGTAGGCCCTGCGCGAAGGATCGGCTTGCAAAACGACCTGAACTTGGTTGGTGGCGCGATCGACCTCTGTACGAGGCTCAACTCGTGCAAATGCAAAACCGAAATTACCGAAGTAGTCGGAAAATGCCTTGATGGTTTGCACCACATCCGATTGGTTGTAAGGCTGGCCGGGTTTAATTGAAATCAGCGACTTAAACTCGCTGTCACGCCCTAAGTAATATCCCTCCAACATGATGCGCGACACCACAAAACTGTTTCCTTCTGTGACGTTGATGGTGATGCTGATGTCTTGCTTGTTGGCAGAAATAGCTACTTGAGTGGAGTCGACTCGAAACTCGAGATAGCCTCTAGAAAGATAATAGGACTTGATGGATTCCAAATCTGCATTCAGTTTGGCCTGAGCGTAACGGTCTGATTTGGTATACCAAGCCATGTAGTTGGGTTCCGACAAGTCCATTTGATCTTTAAGCGTTGACTCGTCAAAAGCCTTTGTGCCCACAATGCGCAAAGACTTGATGCGAGCCACATCACCCTCAACCACCGTGAAGTTCAAGTTCACGCGGTTACGGTCAGATGGGGTAACCGTGGTTACCACCTCAGCGCCATATAAACTTTTATTGATGTACTGACGCTTTAACTCTTGCTCGGCTCTGTCAGTCAAGGCTTTGTCATAACTGCGGCCCTCTGACAAGCCAATATCTTTGAGCGCTTTACGCAAAGTATCTTTGTCAAACTCTTTGATGCCAACAAAATCTACGGCTCCAATGATGGGCCGCTCTTCAACAATGACAATCACAAGGCCTGCACTTACTTCAATGCGCACATCTTTAAACAAACCAAGCGCAAAAAGATTACGAATAGCCAGCGTACCTTTTTCATCACTGTAGTTTTCACCTACACGAAAAGGCACGGTTGCCAAAACAGTGCCTGGTTCAATTCTTTGAAGCCCCTCAATACGAATATCCTTAATTTGGAAAGGCTCGACAGCTTTGGCTGCAGGCCATAAACAAAGTGATATGAGCAAAACAAAAATATATTTAAGGACAACAAAGGATAGATTTGAGTTCATAAAAAAGGTGTGGGGAGAGGGATTATTTATGGGCATCAAGTCAACCACCGCATAACATCGTTAAACAACGCCGCGAACATCATGAGAGCCACCATGGAAATACCCATGACCTGCAATCGCTCGAGCCACACTTGGGAGGGCGCACTTCCAGTGACTGACTCCCAAAGATAATACATCAGGTGCCCGCCATCGAGCATAGGGATAGGCAGCAGATTTAAAAGCCCGACGCTCAGGCTGATCAGAGCGACGAATTGGACAAAAGAACGCCAGCCCTGCTCAGCAGTTTTTCCTGCATATTCCGCCATGGTCAAGGGCCCACTCAATTGTTGCCATCCGCTGTTGGTGGTGATCAATTTACCCACGGCAATAAATGTCATTTTTGATTGCAGCAAAAGAGTGTTGAAGGCTATGTCCATTCCGTCCGCAAAACCGTGCTGAACCAAAACCATTTCGGTGTCGCGTCCAATTACCGCTTCAATTTTCGAGATGCGCCTGCCATCAACCTCTCTCACGTCGGGGAGCATGCTCAGCATAAAAGTTTTTCCATCAGCCCTTTGGATTTCCCAGGCCTGGACCGCTGAAGCAGACCGAATAAGTTGAATCACTTGTTGAGCGTCATTGACCATGCGACCATCAATCTTTAAGACCAAATCGCCCTCTAACAAACCTGCCTTGGCAGCCGGCCCCGCTTTCAGAACTTTGACAATATAGGGCTTGCTGTAAGCACCAGTCATGCCCAGTCGCGCCATGCCCGAGCCTGTTGTGTCGTCCTTGATATCGGCAACCAAAATAGCAATCGCCCTTGGCGCATCTCTTGGAGGCGATGAAACTTCTAATTCAAAATTATTTCGCTCATGGACGGCCATGTCTATAAGCCACCTCAGGTGTTCCATGCTTTGAACCGTCTGCCATTCATCTGCTTGGATAGAAAATTTTCTAACCAAGTCACCACTTCGCAGGCCAGCCGATTCGGCTATTGACCCAGTTGCTGGCGTTGCAATGATGGCAGCTGCTTGCTGAGTCCCCACCCATTGCACAAGCGCATACAAAAAAAGCGTCAACAATAAATTAGCCAAAGGGCCAGCAGCCACGATGCAAGACCTGGCCCACAAGGATTGGCGATTGAAAGCGTTTTGTGTTTCGCTTGGCGTCACCTCTTGATCGCGCTCATCCAGCATCTTGATAAAACCACCCAATGGCAGAGCGCACACGGTGAACTCTGTAGGCAGGTTCAGTCCAGGTTGAGGTCGAGTCCAGCGCAACAAGGGTTTGCCAAAACCTATGGAAAAACGTAAAACCCGCACCTTGAACCACAAAGCTGCCCGGTAGTGTCCGTACTCGTGCACAAAAATAACAACCGTCAGCGCAACCAAAAAAGCCAGTAAGGTGTTCATCATGTCTGTGCGCTATGCAAGGTCCGAAATAAATTGCTTTGCTGACCATCGAGAGCGCTGATCTAACTCCAGCAAGTCTTCCAAGCCACAAATGGCTGTGGGCAATACCTTCTCCAGCATTGCCATATTCAAGAGGTGAATTTGATCAAAACGTATTTGCTTGTCCAAAAATGCAGCCACAGCGACTTCATTGGCCGCATTCAAAACCGTGGTGGTTCCAGGTGCTGCGTCCAAGGCTTGCCAAGCCAGTTTCAAACTGGGAAAGCGCTCATGATGCCCATGATCTTCAAAAGACTCAAAGCTCATCGCGGGCAATTGCCTGAAGTCTAAATTTGCAGCCCCCGAAGCCATTCTCTGGGGCCAAGACAGTCCGTAAGCGATAGGCACGCGCATATCGGGTGTACCCAATTGCGCAACCACAGAACCGTCAACAAACTGCACCATGGAATGCACAATGCTTTGAGGGTGAATGACAACCTCGATACGGTCAGGTGCCATGCCAAACAAATACTTGGCCTCGATCACCTCCAAGGCTTTATTCATCATGGTGGCTGAATCGACAGATATTTTTCTGCCCATCACCCAGTTGGGATGCGCACACGCCTGCTCTGGGGTGACATCACGCAAAGTCAGCGGGTCTCGAGAGCGAAAGGGCCCACCAGAAGCTGTCAGGATAATTTTGTCAACACTTTGCGCCCAAGAGGATGGGTCGTGTGGCAATGCTTGAAAAACTGCAGAGTGTTCGCTGTCGATAGGCAAGAGTTGGGCGCCGCCTGATTTGACTGCATCAAGAAAAAGTTGACCACCGACAACCAATGCCTCCTTATTGGCCAATAGAAGTCTTTTACCCGACTTAGCCGCCGACAAGCAAGAAGGCAAACCAGCAGCACCCACAATAGCGGCCATCACCGTGTTAACACGCTCATCACAAGCCACCTCGACCAAGGCACTCGCACCGCTCAGCACTTGTGTGGGTAAATTTTCAGCGCGTAATTTGTCTCGCAGCAAATTGGCAGCGCTCTCTTCGACCATCACAGCAAACAGGGGTTTAAATTGCGCGCATTGGGCAAGCATTACATCGACTTGTTTCGCCCCTGTGAGGGCGAAAATCTGAAATTTATCTGGGTGGCGAGAAACCACATCCAAAGTGTTTACGCCTATCGAGCCAGTTGAACCCAAAACAGTCAGCATTTGTGTCATGGCTTTCATAACAAAGCCAACATGACCGCCAGCGGCAGAGTTGGCAACAGTGCATCTATGCGGTCGAGTATGCCACCGTGGCCTGGTAGCAATTGGCTGCTGTCTTTGGCACCGGCACTGCGCTTAACCAATGACTCAACCAAGTCCCCCACTACGCTCATCATCACCAAAAATATCAAGCCCAGAATGAAAACGACAAAGCCATGGGCATAGAGCCGATCAAATAGGCTTTGAGAAGGCAAAGAGAAATACTCAACGACTGCCAGCCAACTGAACCCCATGAAAAATACACCCAGCATGGCACCCCCCACACCTTCCCAAGTTTTCCCAGGGCTGATTTCAGAGGCTAATTTATGCTGTCCCCAGGCTTTACCCGAAAAATAGGCGGCTATATCGGCCATCCACACCAACAAAAGAACAGATAGCAAGAAATCAATACCGGAGGTTTTGCAGGCAACCAAAGCCAACCACGTGAGGCACAAAGCCATGGCGCCACCCGCACACCTGAGAAGTGCAGGAATTCGATTCCACAGCGCAACCCCTCCCGCCAGTAAAAAAGCCCCCAACAAAACCCAAACTGCGCCAACCATTAACCAAAAAATACGGTCAAAGTAAATCAGCAAGTTGAGTTGCCAGACAGAACAACAAAATATTGCACAGGCAGCGGTAATCCATAAAGCTTTGTAGCGACTGAGGCTGTTGAGCCTGCCCCACTCCCAAGCAGCCGCACTGATTAAGACCAAACCAGCCAAAGCTGTCCAAAAAATATCTGGGTGAAAAAGGGCAGGAAACAAAAAACCCAATAACACCAAGGCGGTAATGATGCGTTGCTTAAGCATGCAAACTCATCTCTTAGACCGCCATGATTTCTTGTTCTTTCGATGCCATGAGTTTGTCGATATCAACAATATGCTTGTCAGTGACCTTTTGAATGTCTGACTCGGCACGTTTTTGATCGTCCTCGGAAGCCAGCTTATCTTTTACCAACTTTTTAACGGATTCATTTGCATCGCGGCGCAAATTTCGAATCGCTACTTTGGCATTTTCACCTTCGGTTCGAACCACTTTGGTCATTTCTTTGCGGCGCTCTTCAGACATAGGCGGCATGGGAACGCGAATCAAGTCACCCATTGAAGCGGGATTCAAGCCCAGCTCGCTTTCGCGAATCGCCTTTTCAATCTTGGGACCCAGACCCTTTTCCCAAGGCTGAACGCTGATGGTGCGTGAATCCAATAAAGAGATATTGGCAAGCTGAGACAGAGGTGTTGGGTTACCGTAATACTCAACCATCACGTGATCCAACAAACCTGGGTTGGCCCGACCAGAGCGTATTTTGGACAAACTGTTGCTAAAAGCAGCAATCGATTGATCCATTTTGCTTTCTGTGTTTTTCTTGATCTCTGCAATATCCATCTTCTTCCTCTTTCAGATTGACAGACTTTAGGCAAACACCAGCGTGCCCTCGTCCTCGCCCATGACCACGCGCTTGAGTGCGCCGTGTTTAAAAATTGAAAAAACAGTGATGGGTAGTTTTTGATCACGACACAAGGCAAAAGCCGTGGCATCCATGATGCCTAAATTGCCTTGAATGGCTTGATCAAAACTGATTTTTGTGTAACGAGTAGCGGTTGCATCCTTGTTGGGGTCTGAAGTGTAAACACCATCTACCTTGGTGGCCTTCAAAACCATTTCAGCGCCAATTTCAGCGCCCCGCAGTGCAGCTGCTGTGTCTGTAGTGAAAAAGGGATTGCCTGTGCCAGCGGCAAAAACCACCACTTTGCCCTCTTCTAGGTATTGCAGCGCCTTAGGCCGCACATAAGGCTCGACCACCTGTTCAATGCCAATAGCAGACATCACGCGGGCAATAAGACCTGCCTTGTTCATCGTGTCAGCCAATGCTAAAGCGTTCATCACCGTCGCCAACATGCCCATGTAATCGGCAGTGGCTCGGTCCATACCTACAGAGCCTCCAGCAACGCCGCGAAAAATATTGCCGCCACCAATCACAACCGCTACTTCAACCCCAAGACGTGTGATTTCTGCGATCTCTTCAACCATGCGAACAATAGTGGCGCGGTTGATGCCAAAAGCGTCGTCACCCATCAAAGCCTCACCCGACAACTTAAGCAATATTCGCTTATAGGCTGGTTTTTTTAAAGTCATTCAGGCCTCCAATGGAGTGAGAGTTTAACGAGTTGAGTGTGGGTAAAAGAAAGGGGACTTTCGTCCCCTTTTTTAACTTATCAAGCTGATTGTTTTGCTGCAGCTACTTGAGCCGCCACCTCAGCAGCAAAGTCATCGACTTTGCGCTCGATACCCTCCCCAACCACATACAGCGTGAAAGACTTGACAGTGGTTTTAACTGCCTGGAGCATTTGCGCGACGGTTTGCTTGTCGTTCTTCACAAAGGGCTGGTCAAACAAAGAAACTTCCTTCAGGTATTTTTGAACCGCACCTTCAATCATCTTTGCAGCAATGTCTGCAGGCTTACCTGATTCAGCAGCCTTGGCCGTTGCAACAGAGCGCTCACGCTCAATCAGTTCAGCAGGCACCTCGGCGCTGGTCAAAGAAACCGGCTTCATGGCCGCCACATGCATAGCGACGTCCCGTGCAGCACCTTCATCGCCCGCATATTCAACCATGACGCCGATGCGCGTCCCGTGCAAATAGGATGTCAGTGCAGAGTCGCCATTGAAAAGTTTGAATCGACGAAAACTCATGTTTTCACCAATCTTGCCAATCAGTCCTTTTCGTACATCTTCAAGGGTAGGACCAAAACCGTCTTGGGTGTAAGGCAAAGCGCCGAGGGCTTCAATATCAGCAGGCTTGTGAAGAGCCGCCAATTGGGCTGCAGCTTGCGTCAAGGCTAAAAAACTATCGTTTTTAGTGACAAAGTCAGTTTCGCAATTGACCTCAAGCATTGCGCCTGAATGGCCATCGATAAAGCTGCTGACGACGCCTTCAGCAGTTACTCGCGAAGAAGCCTTGCTGGCTTTACTGCCCAACTTAACGCGTAACAATTCTTCAGCTTTGACCATGTCGCCTTCGGCTTCGCTCAAGGCTTTTTTGCACTCCATCATGGGTGCATCGGTTTTGGCTCGCAGTTCGGCGACCATACTTGCAGTAATTGCTGCCATAAAAACTCCTGTTAAATGAATATAGGTGTGTGTGTTGCGAAAAAGGGGCCTAACAAGCCCCTTTTGAATGGATCAGTGAGATTTAAGCTTCGGCGGAATTTTCCACTTCGACAAACTCGTCAGAACCTTCACTCACAGCTTTAACTATATCGGTGACAGCGTTGGCGCGACCTTCCAAAATCGCGTCTGCTATACCACGCGCGTAAAGCGTCACAGCTTTGGATGAGTCGTCATTGCCTGGGATCACATAGTCGATTCCTTCAGGGGAGTGGTTGGAATCAACCACGCCAATCAAAGGAATACCAAGCTTCTTGGCTTCGGCAATGGCAATTTTGTGGAAACCCACATCGATCACAAAAATGGCATCAGGCAAAGTTGCCATGTCTTGGATTCCACCAATGTCTTTTTCGAGTTTTTCAAGTTCTCGCATGAACACCAATTGTTCTTTTTTAGACATGGCCTCAAGACCCACCTCTTGTTGGACCTTCATATCTTTCAAACGCTTGATAGAAGTTTTAACAGTTTTGAAGTTGGTCAACATGCCACCCAACCAGCGCTGATCGACAAAAGGCACAGCCGCCCTTTTGGCTTCAGAGGAAATGATTTCACGGGCTTGGCGTTTGGTGCCAACCATTAAGATAGTTCCACGGTTTGCTGCCAATTGCTTGGCAAACTTCATCGCATCTTGGAACATGGGCAATGATTTTTCCAAGTTGATGATGTGGATTTTGTTGCGATGGCCGAAAATGAAGGGGGCCATTTTGGGGTTCCAAAAGCGTGTTTGATGACCGAAATGGACACCAGCTTCCAGCATTTCGCGCATGGATGTAGACATAAATAAACTCCAAAGGTTAAGTCTGAGCCAGTTCTTTATTGCCACAACTTAAGTTTTAAGCTGAACAACACCTTGTGGGAACTGGTTTGGGATTTGCTTATCGCAAGGGGCCTTGCAATTCAAAAGCAGGCTGATTTTAGCATACTGATATGCGCCAAACCCATGGGTTTTGCTAGCCGCGCCCCACAAATGGCATGTTGGTGGCCATCACAGTGTGAAAGAGCACATTGGCAGTTAAAGGCATATTGGCCATGTAAAGCACTGATTCACCCACATGCTTGACATCCATCAGTGGCTCTTTGGCAATGTCACCATTGGCCTGCAGAATGCCCGTGGCCATTTTGGCGACCATGTCAGTCGCTGCGTTGCCAATATCAATTTGTCCCACTGCGATTCCATATTTGCGCCCATCAAGAGCAGCGGTTTTGGTCAACCCTGTGACTGCATGTTTGGTTGCGGTGTAAGCAATCGAGTTGGGTCGCGGCGTATATGCAGAAATAGACCCATTGTTGATGATTCTTCCGCCTTGAGGGGTTTGCGATTTCATCGCAATGAAGGCTTGTTGTAAACAGTAAAACATGCCGTTGAGATTGATATCAACCACATTGCGCCATTGCTCCACGCTTAACTCTTCCAGAGGAACGCCAGGCGCACTTATGCCTGCATTGTTAAAAAGTAAGTCGATACGGCCCCATTGATTCAGCACTTGGGCAAAGAAGTTTTTGACAGCTTGCGGGTCAGCCACATCGGCCGACAGTGGCAAACACGCCTCGGGCAACAGGGATGCATGCGCGACTTCCTCCAAGGGTTGCAAACGCCTACCCACCAAGGCAACACGCCAACCATCTGCCAACAAAGCCAAGGCTGCAGCTTTGCCTATACCGGTACCAGCGCCAGTCACGATGGCTATTTTGGGGTGGGACATACACAAATCTCCTTTATGTTTTTTTAACGGCGACTTTTTGTTTTTTGTTTGGCGTTGGCCGCATTCTTTTTGACCGCCACTTTGGCGGCTGGGGGCGAAGATTTGGAGACATTTTTTACCGCGTTTTTACTGCTTCGGTTTTGAGATCGCCCTGACTTCCTAGGTGAAGATGGGTGGCTACGCAAAGGCTTATCCACCGAAGCAGCACCCTCCTCTGGCACCCAACGAAAGTCGATTTTTCGACCGTCAAGATCGACCCGACTGACTTGAACCCTGACCCTGGCGCCAACGCTGTAGCGAATCCCGGTACGCTCACCACGCAACTCCTGACGGGTTTCATCAAACTTGAAATAGTCGCCGCCCAACTCGGTAATGTGAACCAAGCCCTCCACATACATAGCGTCCAGAGTAACAAAAACACCAAATGCGGTGACGCCAGAGACGGTTCCGCTGAAATCTTCCCCCAAATGCTCGCGCATGTACTGGCATTTGAGCCATGCCTCCACATCGCGGCTGGCCTCGTCAGCACGCCGTTCGTTGGCACTGCAATGCAGGCCTGCGGCCTCCCAGGCTTGCTGCTCAGCAGATGGTTTTTGCACAACTGCTGAGGATTTTTCTTTTAACCGTGCTTGTGCAGCCAAACGTCTGGCCAACTTCACATGCGCCTCACCCGGAACAGGCAGTCCTGGCAACTGGTAGCGGCGACCCGTCAAAATAGAGCGGATGACCCGGTGAACCAGCAAGTCGGGGTAGCGTCGAATCGGGCTGGTGAAATGGGTGTAGGCAGGATAGGCTAAGCCAAAGTGTCCACTGTTCATCGGTGTGTAAATGGCCTGCTGCATAGAGCGCAACAACATGGAATGAATTTGCTGCGCATCGGGTCGCTCTTTGCTGGCTTGCGCAATGGCTTGGTACTGACCAGGCGTGGGGTTTTCACTCAAGGTGGCAGGCACACCCATGGCCTTGAGGTAGTTGCGCAAGGTTTCCCGTTTTTCCGGTGTCGGACCTTCGTGGACACGGAAAACAGCTGGGTGCTTGGCTTGCAAAATAAAGTCGGCGCTGCACACATTGGCCGCCAACATGGCCTCTTCAATTAAGCGGTGAGCTTCGGTGCGAACTCTGGGAACAATCTTTTCAATTCGACCACTGTCATCGCAAATAATTTGGGTTTCGGTTGTCTCGAAATCTACAGCACCGCGCTTTTCACGGCCCTTAAGTAAAGACCGATACACATCATGCAAATGAATCAGGTCTTGGACTCTGTCTTTGTATTTGGCTGCTTGGGGTCCTCGGGTGTTGGACAAAATAGCAGCTACATCGGTATAGGTAAAACGCGCATGACTGTGCATGACCGCTTGGTAAAACTGGTAGGCATGGACTTGCCCGGCCTCGTCGACAAGCATGTCGCAGACCATGCAAAGACGGTCAACCAAGGGATTGAGTGAGCACAAACCATTGGATAATTTTTCAGGCAGCATGGGGATCACGCGTCTAGGGAAATAAACGCTGGTTGCTCGCTCGTAGGCGTCTACATCGATAGCACTGGCTGTTTCAACGTAATAGCCCACATCTGCAATAGCCACCAGCAAGCGCCATCCTTTTTGCTTGCCAAACGTAGCGGGCTCGCAGTAAACCGCATCGTCAAAGTCGCGTGCATCTTCACCATCGATAGTGACCAGCGCAATATCGCGCAGATCGATACGGTCAACCAAGTCTTTGGCTCTGACCTTGACGGGTAAGTCAGCAGCTTGTGCAAGACAAGCGGAAGAAAACTGATGAGGTACGCTGTATTTGCGAACCGCAATTTCAATTTCCATTCCCGCGTCATCCATTTCGCCCAAAACTTCTTTGACGCGACCCACGGGCTGACCAAACAAGCTGGGCACCTCAGTCAATTCGACAACAACGACTTGACCGACTTGGGCATTGCCCGTCGCAGCTTTGGGAATCAGAATGTCTTGCCCATAGCGCCGGTCTTCAGGCGCCACCAACCACACACCGCTTTCTTGCAGCAAGCGACCAATGATGGGTTGCTGAGGCCTGTCAAGGATTTCGACAATGCGCGCTTCTGGACGCCCTTTACGATCGAAACGCGTGACTCTTGCAATCACACGGTCTCGGTGAATGACAGCCCGCATTTCATTGGCAGGCAAATACACATCGGATTGACCATCATCGCGCTGTATAAAGCCGTGCCCATCGCGATGACCCTCTACTGTTCCTTCGAATGTTTCAAGAAGTCCAGCGCTTGGAGTTGATTTTTGTTTGATAGAATCCTCTGCTTTCCTGAGAGCCCAGGTGGCGGAATTGGTAGACGCACTAGTTTCAGGTACTAGCGAGTAACTTCGTGGGGGTTCGAGTCCCTTCCTGGGCACCAATCTTAACGAACATCAAACAGGCATCCCAATCAAGTCATGCCCTTGAGCTTGAAGGATACGCACCTTGATGAAGTCTCCAACCCGATAGCTTTTACTTAATTTTTCGGGTGGGAGTAAGTGCACGACTCCGTCAATTTCCGGCGCGTCTGAATAGGTTCTACCTACACCGCCTTGTTTACCGAGCGCTTTGGCAGAATCTACCAACACTTGCATGGTGGAGCCCACACGGCGTTGAAGTTTTTGAATCGAAATTTTTTCGGCCACTTGCATGAAGCGCGCACGTCGCTCTTGCCTAACTTCTATCGCAAGCATGCCAGGTAAATCATTGGCCGTGGCGCCGTCAACCGCACTGTAGGCAAAACAACCTGCGCGATCAATTTGTGCTTCTTCTAAAAATTGCAGTAAATGTTCGAACTCTGCTTCGGTTTCACCCGGAAAGCCTGCGATGAAAGTGCTTCTGATGACCAATTCAGGACACTGCTCTCGCCAGCGTTGCAAACGCTCTAAATTTTTCTCCCCATTGGCCGGACGCTGCATGCGCTTGAGCACATCGGGGTGACTGTGTTGAAACGGCACATCCAAATACGGCAACACTCGGCCATTGGCCATCAAGGGAATTAAGTTGTCCACCGTGGGGTAAGGGTAGACATAATGCAAGCGCACCCAAGCAGAAAAAGGCTCGGCGATTTCAGCCAAAGCTTGCACCAATTCAAGGGTACGGGTTTTAACCGGTCGCCCGTCGTAAAAGCCTGTTTGATAACGCACATCCACACCATAAGCAGAGGTGTCTTGGCTGATGACCAACAACTCTTTAACGCCACTCTCAAACAAAGCTTGGGCTTCGCGCAACACATCCCCAATGGGACGCGAAACCAAGTCGCCCCGCATAGAGGGAATAATGCAAAAGGTGCATCGGTGGTTACAACCTTCGCTGATTTTCAAATAGGCATAGTGTTTGGGTGTGAGTTTGATGCCCGCTGCAGGAACCAAATCTATAAAGGGATCGTGGGGCTTTGGCAAATGCGCATGAACCGCGTCCATGACCTCTTGAGTGGCATGCGGGCCAGTCACAGCCAGCACACTGGGGTGCATGGCTTTCACCACATT
>Ga0209353_10001763_pt1 | contig 12165 bp, 34 predicted proteins | sample LauGreSpBDMM15SD_2_FD_187561 | JGI IMG/M metagenome (GOLD analysis project Ga0209353, IMG submission 187561) | Freshwater lake microbial communities from Lake Michigan, USA - Sp13.BD.MM15.SD (SPAdes) (version 2) | ecosystem: Environmental > Aquatic > Freshwater > Lake | place: Lake Michigan...
ACACTAGCAATGGCAGCAGTAGCTGGCTTTGCTGGTCCATTACTAAAGTGGCTAGATGCGTCAGCTACAGAGTTTGGTCGTGGGTCTAAGTAACCCATAAGCGCGAGGCAAACTAAGAGGCTCACCCCGAAAGGGGTGGGCTTCTTTTTTTATGCCGTTTTACGGAGCATCAACTGGGCAAGGAACTGTCACTAGATTGCCACAGTTAACACAGGTAGCATCCAGGAAGTACCAGACAATCTCGTAATCTTCAAAGGTACACATCACGTTAAAGACCTGCGACCCACAGGTACACACGTGGATAGGTCCCAAACCCCGTAGATCAGCCCCAAAAGGCTTAGGAAGGGTATGTTTAGACCAGAGTCTAGGCAGGGTGAGTAGACGGAACCACACAGACGGACGGCTAGGAGCTTCGCTCCCCGCTTGAGTAATTCGCCTCACGGCTCATATGGTAGCCATAACTGGTGTCGCTAACGCGACGACACGCCGTTAGGTGTAGCCTAGCCCAATGACCACAATCGTTGGAGTAGAAGGAATTGACTACGCTGTTCTAGTAGCTGACTCTCAGATCACCGAAGACAATTTAGTAACGTTAGCCGTTACTACTCCAAAGATTGTTGAGGTCGGTAAGTATCTCATTGGAATCTCTGGTGATACTAGACCAGGTGACATTCTTGCCTACAACTGGAAACCACCGCTCTATCGTGGTGAAGATTCAGTGCAATTTATGGGAAAGAAAGTTATACCCAGCATCAATCAAGCGTTTAGCGATAATAACTACGACTACAATAAGGCGGACAAAGATGGTGGCTTCGATTATCTCATTGCTTTTAACGGTAATATCTTTCGTATTGCTTGTGATCTCTCTTTTTTCCAAGCAAATCACGGAGCGTACGGTATTGGTAGTGGGGGCCAGCTTGCTCTTGGCTACCTGTATTCAGCTATCAAGCCTGATGTGGACGTAGCCTACGCAAAGAGACACGCCCGTAGGGCAGTTGAAATCGCTTCGGTTCTTGACGCTAACACTGGTAAGCCTTTACAGTTGGTAGTCCAGGAAAGGATTTAGATGACAGACCCAAAGGAACTATTACTTACCGCACTACGTGCAGGTGATGCTAAGCGTTCACGTTCTACACAGGTACAGATAGGACCATCGGAGTTAGGTGGTTGTCGTCGTAAGGTGTGGTACCGACTTAACGATCAACCCGAAACTAATGACAACGAGATGAAACTTGCTGCCATTATGGGTACTGCTATCCACGCAGAAATTGAACGAGCACTAGCAGATAACCCAGATGTAATGATTGAAACATCAGTTGAATACAATGGAATGAAAGCACACATTGACTGCTACGTACCAGGGACAGGTGATGTGATTGACTGGAAGACAAGTAAGGTTAAGAACCTTTCATACTTCCCATCAACACAACAGCGTTGGCAGGTTCAGACCTATGGCTATCTACTAGCAAAGAACGGTCACGATGTAAAGCGTGTATCGCTAGTTGCTATAGCTCGTGATGGTGATGAGCGAGATGTCAAGGTACATACAGAAGATTACAATGAAGCAATGGCATTAGAAGCACTGAGTTGGTTAGAAGGTATTAAGGCATCAGAGGTAGCACCAGAACCAGAGCGAGAAGAAAACTACTGCAAGTTCTATTGCAAGTTCTATGACGCAAGTGGGCAGATGGGATGCGTTGGTCTAAAAAAAGAACGTATCGCTAGTGAAGAGGTGTTAATCCAAGACAAGGATGCCTCAACCAATGCACTGAAATACTTACAATTAGATGAGCAAATTAAAAACTTGACAAAGCAAAAGGATTCACTAAAGTCTTCCCTTGAAGGTATCGCTGGAGTTACTGATACTGGAATACAAGTCAAGTGGTACAGCATAGCTGGACCTACATCAGTAGACAAAGATGAAGTACTTGCTAAACTAGGTTACGTACCTACCAAGCAAGGTGCAGATTCATTACGGTTAACAATCAAACAATCTGGAGGAAAGTAAATGGCTGCAAACGAAAACACAAAGTTCCAAGTAAACTTTAAGACAAGTAGTGGAACATTAATTAATCTTTATGCAACTGATATTAAGGAACTAGAGACAGGTCTTACTGATCTTTCAATGGTTGCATCTCTTATCAAAACTACCGATACTGAACTCAATGGTGGTAAAGCACCAGCACCAACTGCTGAGTCACTGGCACAAGCTTTCAATGCAACACCTATTGCTGCACCTACTGTTGTTGAAGGTCAAGCACCAAGCTGTAAGCACGGTGTAATGAGTTTCCGTACAGGTACTTCTGCTCGTGGCCCTTGGAAGGGCTGGATGTGTGCTGCACCAAAGGGTGCAACAGATAAGTGCGCAACTATCTGGGCTTAGTAAGTGCGGGAACCACACGAGTTTGAGGTTCCTTTATGTGCTCAAGTAGGTGGCGATCTCTTCTTTCCTGACAAGGAAAACGAAGGAAAAATGGTTCGCCTAAGTATTGCATCAGCTAAATCAATCTGTCGTGGTTGCCAGCACATTACTGAGTGTGCTGAGTGGGGTATTCGTAAAGAACGCCACGGTATCTGGGGTGGACTCACCGATGGTGACAGACGAAAGATACGCAAGGCAAGACACATAATTCTGAATGAGGAGAAGAGTGCTTAAACTTTCCCGCGCTTGGAGTGGAGTGACCACAAGGGCTACACCACTACCTGATGTGTGGAAGAATTTAGTTAAGCAATCTATCAAGTTTCGTCGCGGTCAAGTATGTATGGTAGCTGCAGCACCTAATGCTGGTAAGTCAATGTTCGCATTGATCTATGCAATAAAAGCAAATGTGCCTACGCTTTTCTTCTCTGCTGATACTGACACCGCGACAGTTATGATCCGTGCTGCTGCACACCTATCGGGCCACAGTCAGGTTACTGTGGAACATAACATAGAGAAACAACAAAATTACTACGCACCATACTTGGTTAAAACATCACACATTCAATGGGTCTTTGATTCTAGTCCGTCTCTTGATGATATTGAGATGGAGATAAAGGCTTACGTTGAACTCTATGGAATAGCTCCAGAGCTAATCGTTATAGACAACCTAATGAATGTTGCTGCCGAAACAGACAATGAGTGGGCAGGGCTACGTGCAATTATGATGGAGTTGCACGATATGGCACGTAAGACAGAGGCTTGCGTCTTAGTACTCCATCACGTATCAGAACAATCAGAGTATGGTTCACCTATGATGCCACCACCTAGACGTGCGATCCACGGAAAGGTAAGTCAATTGCCGAGCTTAATGCTCACACTTGGGTATGACCCATCACAGGGTCTATTGCGTATCGCATCAGTTAAGAACCGCTTTGGTCCACACTTTGCTGATGCCTCTCAATGGGCATCGCTGTTTGTAAACTTTGCCTCTTGCCAAATAGGAGATGATGATGCCCAAGGTAGGGCTTATCTTCGTGGTGTAGGAGAGGAGAGCACATATGGACAGATCTAAATACGCTTTAACAATAGAAGAAGAAGCTACTTGTGTTGAGGTTGGATACCAAAGACAGAAGCCTTACTTCGGTGACCCAACGAAGAATATCAATTACTCAGAAGGTGACCTATGGGAAACCTGGCAACACGTTGTGTGTGCAGGATCAGAACTTGCATTCGCACGTATGGCTGGTAAAGATAACTTCACTCCACACTACAATAAATGGAAGTCAGAACTTGATATCCCAGGATTTGGAGAGATCCGTTATTCATTTCCACCAGTAAGAGGGATGCGTTACTCAACTAGAGATGATGATAACCTTGTCTATGTGTTAATGTCTGATGGTCTATGTCATAAGACACGACGTGTTGCGCCTGAATGGAAAGGACCTGAGTACACAGCTATAGGCTGGAAGCTTGGATCTGAATGCAAGCGTGATGAGTGGAGATACAATGATAGGACTTGGTATGTACCAGTTGCATACCTTAATCCTATGGAGAGCTTAGTATTCAATGGCTAATAAAAACGGACGCAAAGGTTCTCAGTTTGAGACAGATGTAATGAAGTGGCTCCGCAAAGCGGGTGTCGTTGCAGAACGTCTGACTAAAGCTGGGGCAAAGGATGAGGGCGATATGGTTGTTATCATATCTGGAGAAACCTACATCCTTGAACTCAAGAACAGGCAGACGCTTTCCCTGCCTGAGTTCTGGAGAGAAGCACAAGTTGAGGCGCTTAACTATGCACAGGCACGGGGTCTTGGGGAAGTTCCTCTGTCATACGTGGTAGTTAAGCGTCGCAACTCTTCAATAGATCAGGCTTGGGTAATCCAAGACTTAACTCAATGGTTAAAGGAGAAACAGTAATGCCAGTACCAGGTGGAGAAATAACAACAACAGAGATACTTGTACCAGAAGTTGTACCAGTTGAAGAGGTAGAAGATGATTTGCCAGAACTGCCATAAAGCAGGAGAAGAGAACACTCTTACCCACTACAAGCGTTCATCTCAATGGCACGATAAGTGTGATGATAAGGGGTGTGTATGCCAGCACAAGACTGGTCCAGGACACGTAAAGCGAGCAGGAGTAAGGGTAGAGTTAGTGCAGACTCAATCCCCGTAGGACTAATCGTTGCTCACTATGGTGGTGAGGTAAGAGAAGGTAGATCAGCTTCCGTACGTTGTTGCATTCACAAGGACAGCAGACGTAGTGCTGTTATGAATACGTACGAGAACCTGTACTACTGTCATACCTGCGGTAAGGGTGGCAGCTCAGTAGATATTGTTATGGAACTAGAGAACTTGGAGTTCAAGGATGCCCTCAATCGCGCAATCGAAATCACTGCTGGAAGCGGCCAATCATTACAGTCAGATGATAAACGAAGAGGCTCTAAACTATCTAGAAGGACGTGGAATATCTGATGCTGTTGCCCAACAGTATTCGTTGGGTGTAGTTACAGACCCTATCAATGGTCACGAGATGCACAGAGGGTGGCTATCTATCCCTTACATCACAGCTAATGGGTTGTGTGTGGGGTATAAGTTCAGGCGATTAGATGATGGCAAACCCAAGTACGGATCTCCATTGGGACAGAAGGCTCACCTCTATAACGTTGGCGATATAACTATTGACTCATCATACATAGCAGTATGTGAAGGTGAACTAGATACCGTTATCTTGTCAGGTGTTGTTGGCATACCAGCAGTAGGTGTACCTGGAGTACAGGCTTGGAAGCCACACTTTGTTAAGTTGTTTGCAGGTTATGACAGGGTGTTTGTCATTGGAGACAACGACATCAAAGAAGATGGCACCAACCCAGGAGCTGAGTTCTCCAAGCGTGTCGCACAGGAGATAACAAACAGCACAATAGTAACATTACCCCCATCAATGGACATCAATGACTTCTATCTGGCCAATGGTGCAGATGCAACGAAGGCATTGTTACTGGGTGAGAAGGATGAGTAGAGACGAATGGCTACAGACGGCACAGATTTTGATTACTTCGGGCTTTCAAATCCTAGAGATCAATACGGAAACAGAGACCTTGTTAATACGGCCTATACCGACAAGGTAAATGAGGTTTTCATTGCTGACGTGTGGCGTATTATGGATCAAGCTGGCAATCTATTGGTGCGTAAGCATCACGACTACGGCCCAAAGAACATTGCTCATTCACCAGGTGGACCACTTAATGGTCTGCGTGTACGTATGTGGGACAAGATAGCTCGCATCAATAACCTTCTTGACTCTGGCGTTAAGCCTAGCAACGAGTCCTTGCGTGATTCATTCTTAGATCTATTGAACTACTCTGCCATTGCAATGATGGTACTAGATGGCGTATGGCCAGAGATAGAAGAACCTGATTGTGACTGAACTGCATAAGTCTATCTACGATATAGCACCTAGCGTTGCTAGTGCAATAGCCCGTCGCTTTCGTGGCTACGTAGAACGAGACGATGTACTACAAGAATGCCTTGCTTGGGCATTGACACGTGGCAGGCAGTTCGATGAGATGCTCAGTGAACCTAACCCAGTCCAACGTGTCATCAATGAGAAGCGTATAGCCTGGCAAATGAAGCGTACGGCAGAACGCTATGCTCGCAAGGAGAAGGCGTCCAAGTCTGGCTATCGCACAGGTGATGAGGCTTTCTACGATACAGCTATGATTGCACAGGTCCTGCCTCACGTGATCGCATCCATTGTAGATAACACGGTACTAGAGCAGGCACAAAACATTATTAATGATGGCTCACCTAAGAAGCCTAGCGTCCCAGCAGAAGGCGGCAACCTGCTTGCTACCTTGATTGATGTCAAGCGTTCATACTTAAAGCTTGAAGTAGAAGACCAGACCATACTTCGCTTGCGCTACCACGAGGGACAGACCTTGCAACAGGTAGCACACCTATTAGAATGTGCTACATCTACTGCAGATCGTAGATGCACCAGCGCATTACGCAAGGTGCAGAATGGTTTGGGTGGTGACAACCCTTGGCAATGAAAGAGATTGAGCTATTCTTATTCTTGTTAGATAACAAGTACCCAGACTTACAGAAGTCTGAGGGTATCTATGACTCCTTTGATTGCATTAGTCGTGACTCTGCTGCATACATAGAGTTGAAGTGTCGCCACACTCACTATCCCACGCTACTGATAGAGGAGATGAAGTATCGCAAGCTGATAACCCAGGCAGCAGAACGGGATCTAACTCCCTTCTATATCAATTCGACTCCAGAAGGAGTCTTTTCTTTTGACCTGATGGAAGTGCCAGAGCCTGAATGGTTTAGTCATTGGATGCCAGCGACAACAGAGTTTGCACGTTCTAATAAGGTCAGCAAGTTAGTAGGTTACTTACCAATCGAAGAGGCGGTGCAGCTATGACATCAGCACAGTGCTCTTTATGCAAAGAGATTATTAACTCTGCTTCTGGATTTACTAGGTGTAAGTGTGAAGCGATTGCGGTAGATGATGGCAGATACTTAGCCAAAGATTTAAGAAACGTGATAAAGGTGCCTGATGCAGTATGACTATCGTTGCCCTGATTGCCAGACAGAATTAACTGTTGAAAGATCTATCCACGAGGAACCTCGTGAACCAACCTGCTTTGTGTGTCACATAACTATGGTTCGTAAGTGGGACTCACCTGCCATTACCTTCAAGGGTAAAGGCTTCTATAGTACAGGTGGATAATGACTGAAGGCTTCTACAAAACTGATACTTTCAAGACCTCTAACGATGATACGTGGACCACACCACGTAACTATTTCGATAAGGTTAACGCTGAGTTTAACTTTACCTTAGATGCTGCAGCTCTATCCTCTTCTACTCTAGTACCTGATAACTGGTACGGTCCTGACCATCCTGACCAGTCAAAACGTGATGCATTTAGTAGAGACTGGGCTGAGGAAAGTGCTGGTGCTATTTGGTTGAACCCACCTTATGGTAGGACCATCAAAGATTGGATGCGTAAGGCTAAGCTGGAGTCTATGCGTGGCGCTACTGTTGTATGTCTAGTTCCAGCTCGTACTGATACAGCTTGGTGGCACGAGTATTGTATAGATGCATATGAGATTAGATTTATTCGTGGCCGATTAAAGTTTGGCAATCAACCTAACTCAGCACCATTCCCTTCTGCACTTGTCATTATGAAATGAAAAACCCTACCGCGGAAGGGTGCAGTAGGGTTCTTCGGGCCACAAGAAAGGAGGCGTGGTTCAGATTGTATCAGTACCAGCCTCTTCTGTCGCTATGTTGGAGAGCGCGACACGCACTCCCTGAATAGCGGTGTTCAATGTATCGTAAGCCGTGAAGGATTTGTAGTTCAGGCTCTCTACTACGTTCTCTAAGCAGTTGAGCAATTCCATAAGCTGTTGATCTAGGGTTGTCTGCGAGGTGGTCAAGCCTGCTCTCACGGGTCCATAGGGTGATAAGGCACGTTGCTTCTGCTTTCGTATATCCGAGAGCTCTACTAAACTTGTAAGCTGTTCGTCTGTTCTCACCCTTCTCCTCCATCGTTGCCTTGGTTTGAATTGGTTTGGGTAAGGGTAGTTCCCCTAACTTTTGTACGTGTAATAGTACTAGGCTCAATAGTATTACCGTTAATATCAATCCACGTTTTACCTTCTTGCTCATCACTCACCTTCTCCTTCTCCAGTAATTCTCTATAGTCTTCTGGGTGCAGGTGAGAGAGCTTAATCAATGCCCTATCCCTAGCTCTTCGGTAGTTGCGGTAATAGACAGCTGCCTTTGCAGCACTTGCCATTCTCTTAGCATCACTCATTGACCTACTGCCAATGCTGCAAAGATAACCTTAGTAATATCCAAGGACTGGCCTACTAGGTGAGCGTCTTCCTCATCACTTTCCCAGCCTGAGACTAGAACTCTACAGTTGATAGGGCTACGCCTTAGATATTCAATAGCTTCGTTGGCACTGTTGCCACCCCAGATCGCCACTCCCTTCTCATCTACCACTTCATACAGGTTGATAAGTGGGGATACGCGAGGGTGGAATGCAATTACCTCACTCATTCTCCCCCTCCCCTTCTATATTCTCTTTGACTATATCGTTGATAGTTTTCTCTGGCGTATCTGATGACAGCGAGATCTTTGACAGTGCTTCACCTAATGCTGTTCGCCAATTGCTCCCCTCTCCAGCTGCTAGCTGAGTAGGTTCGCCACCGCTGAAATCAAACAGCTCTACCTTGTTCCACTTCTGTCCTGCCTGTACCACCACTGTAATAACGTGGGTTGTTGTCTCTTCTGTCATCACTCACCCTTCCCTTCTGTATATGTATCAACCATAGATAGTGCATAGGTCATTCTCATTAGGTTCATTCCCGCTTCCTTCTCCGTCTCTTCCTCTTGTATCTGTATTACTGCAAGGTCACGACATAGGTCTGCCTTAGCTTGCCAGTATTCTTTATTCATTACTCTCCCTCTTCTTCTGTAGGTAACACTCTTCCCTTAAACTCTGAGCTGACTATCTTAAACTCGTCACCTAAGTAGTAATTCCAGTCCCATAGTTTAGGGTCACCGTCATAGGTCTCGATCTCCAGCGTGACCAGCCACTTATCTTTCACTCTTCTCCCCCTTCACTAGGAAAGTCTCTGAATAATTCTTCTAGTGCCAGTAATAAGGTGCTCGCCACTCCATTAGCTATCACTCTTCCGCTGCTGTCATATGACTCTATATCCCAAGCTCTTTCAGTAGGGCTTTCACTGTCGTATAACTCTCTCACGCTCAGCGTGTATCGTGTCTCGCTCAGCTCATAAATATCAACGCTCACTTCTCCCACCCTTCTCTCAGTAATTGCCTGACTTGATCGCTAATCTCTTCTGAACCGCAGCTCTGCCAGAACTCAGCCTTCTCAGCGTTCTTTATAGCTTCAGCCCATAACTCATCACTCACCACTACCCCTTCATCACTATCAAACGCTGTCTCAGCAAACTCTTTATCCCAGTACGCCACCAGTAGCTCATCATCTGGGAGATAGCTCATCTGTAGTTGATTAACTAAGTCTCTTACCTTCATTCCTCTTCCTTCCCTTCTAGTCGTTGTTTAATAGCTTGCTTAATCTTGTCGTTGGTTTCAGTATCCATTCCCATCACTACTATATGCGTATCAGCCCAGCTCATTACCCTTCCCCTCTCATAATCTGCGGCAGGTTTAGTGCTCGCCTCACTTGCGCGAGTTGGTCTAGTCTGCCTTGATAGTAATTGCGATCATTGCTTTCCGTTCCTGTACTTAATCTCTCTAGTACCCATTCTGCCTCTACATTTAGGAACTGCTCTAGCTCTTTCATTACTTCCCCTTCCCTTCTGTAAAGTAGCACTCAGTAATTGAACCCCAGCACCAACCATCACCAACCCAGTTAATATGGCCTGATAAGTAGAATGCTGCAGCTAGTAGAAGCCCTATTGCTAGGGCTCTTACTCTCTTTCCTCTCTTTGTAATCATTCCTCTTCCTTCCCGTTTACTGTATCCTGCCAAACCTTGTTACCCCAATCGCGGTGAGATCTGAAGCAGCTACCATAATATGCAACATCTCCAAGGTCTTCACAATATACGCCAGTTAGCTCACCTTTGATAGATACCTTCCCGCTTCTAGTGAATAACCTGCGCACTGTGTAAGTATCGTTCCAAGCTCTGTCAATAGTTAAGCTGTATCCGTTACTTATCGGCAGCGTTACGCCAGTGCTGCGCTTGATTACTCTCCCTCCACTTATAGCGAATAGATTACCCATTCCCAGCTGGTCTATAATATCTTCAGTGTTGCAAGGTCTGAACTCTTCTAGCTTCGTATCTTGCATTACGCTACCGCCTTTGTATAGATACCGTAGGCCATATACAGCTTAGCGATCCTTCTAGCTGCTGCCTCTGTCATTACTGCCGCTGCTACTTCTTCGCCTGTTTCAATATCTACTAGGCGGATATAGCTCTTCTCTCTCCCTGCCATTTTGTTACCCCTTCCAAGGTAGGTTATTCCTAGGCACTTAGCTCTAGGCCATTCCCTACGGTATAGCTACCGTAAGGAATAGTCAAGCTCTAAGCTACTTCACGCGCTAGGCGTGGCGCATTCTCTCCCAGCTCTTCAGTGTCTGCAATATCAAACACATAACGCCAGCTGAAGCGCAGCTTCTCTTCTCCTTCTTCATTCATATACTTACCAACAGGAACTAGGATAGCTGCGCCGCTGCTTCCCTTCTTTACGCTTCTCCCTGCGCTCTTCCAATCGTGGAAGCCAGCGCATTTTGTAGCTGTAGGCTTCTGCCATAGAATAAGTAGCCCATTCCTCACGCTGTAATCTTCTAGCAGCGTTACTGGTACGACAGTCCCGCGCTCTTCCATAATCTCCACTGCGTCAGCTAGTGAGCGAATAAATGCGGCCTTTTCTTCCTTGCTTCTCATATGCTTACTCTCCCGCTTCTTCTCTTAGTAGGCTTTCCATAGTTTCAATTATGGTGTAACGCTTTCCAGCTCTCATTCTAGGTAAATGCTTCTCAGCTTCTTCCAGCGTGTTAGCTTCAATCGTTACTACAGTTTCCACAATATAGGTGTAAAGCTTCATAGTATTACTCTCCCGCCAGCTCTAGCACTGCCCAGCTGCTGCCAGCGTTGATACGCGCCAGCTCTGAGATATCCTGCTCGCGTGTAGTGCTGGCGTTGATAGTAGAGATATCGCGCAGCGCACCTTCATTCATAGTGGCAAACACGCCAGCGGGAAGATTTACAATAGCTGCCAGCTGGCGGCTATCGGCCTTCACTTTACTATTGAAGCTCTTGCCATCATAAGTGAATGGGAATAGTACCCATTCAATAGCTGTCTCTCCCTTTACTTCTTGTACTGTAGTCATTCTTTACCCCTTCCAAGGTTAGGATCTTTCCTAGGCTAGCCCTAGGCCAGCGGCCAGCTCTTGCGAGCTGGCAGCTAGTCAAGCTCTAGCCTATCCCTTCAGCTATTCACAATCGTGGCCATAGTAATACTCTCCCGCTTCTTCTTCATTCAATAGGTTGAATATTCTGCCGCATTCAATGCAGCGAGCTCTAGTCTGCAGCTTGAAAGTCTCCATTTACTTATTCTCCCGCTTCATATTCTTTATATTCCTGCGCTTCTCTATCAAACACGCGATAGCCGCCGCAGCTGCATTCTCCTAGAGCTGGGATATCGCCATAGATATACTTATGAATATGCGCCATTTACTTTCCTTCCTGTAATTCTGCAAGGATAGCTTCAGCTTCTTGCAGCGTGTCGGTATATCCAAAATAGTGGTTCTCAGCTGTCTGATACTGGTAACGATAGGCGAACCCGCCGCTCATTCCTGTTGCTTCTATTGAATGAATAATCACTTTACTTTCCTTCCTTATATCTGCGAGCTGCCCAGCTGGTAGCTCTAGCCTTAGCTTCCTCTAGTGTAATATCTCTATGCCAGCGATTAGAGCTCTTGTGGCCGCCAGTGGTGAGCAGCGTGTAAATATCTGAGCTTCCCAGCTGGTAGATAGTGGCGCGAGCCTTAGGGTTGATAGGGTTGCCAGTGCTGCGCTCTACTAGCTCAGCTGGCAGCTCTAGGCTAATCATATTCCAGTCTTTACGCTCTATCAGATTATCCGATAGGAAATTGTCTAGCTTCATTTACTTACCTTCCTTCCTGTATGAGCTTCAGCGTTAAGTCTGCGAGCTGTGACCCGTTAATCTTGCC
>Ga0209353_10001766_pt1 | contig 12147 bp, 18 predicted proteins | sample LauGreSpBDMM15SD_2_FD_187561 | JGI IMG/M metagenome (GOLD analysis project Ga0209353, IMG submission 187561) | Freshwater lake microbial communities from Lake Michigan, USA - Sp13.BD.MM15.SD (SPAdes) (version 2) | ecosystem: Environmental > Aquatic > Freshwater > Lake | place: Lake Michigan...
CGTTTCCTAATGCACTTACATCTACAATGTTACACCAAAATAAATTTAAATCATGAACATTTCCTAATGTGCTAACATCTGTAATATTTTTACAATAACTTAAATTTAAATCATAAACATTTCCTAATGCACTTACATCTGTAATATTATCACAACCACTTAAATTCAAAGTATGAACATTTCCTAACGCACTTACATCAGTAATATTATCACAATGACTTAAATTTAAATCATAAACATTTCCCAATGCACTTACATCGGTAATATTATCACAATTATTTAAATTCAAAGTATGAACATTTCCTAACGCACTTACATCTATAATATCATTTTCACTTAAATTTAAAGTATGGACTTTTCCCAGCGCACTTACATCTGTAATATTTTTACAATGACTTAAATTTAATGATGTGACATTCCCTAACGCACTAACATCCGTAATATCACAACAACTTAAATCTAAAGTATGGACGTTTCCTAATGCACTTACATCGGTAATATTTTTACAACCACTTAAATCTAAATCATGAACATTTCCTAATGCACTTACATCTGTAATATTTTTACAACATAGAACTAAAGTATGGACGTTTCCTAACGCACTTACATCCGTAATATTACATAAACATAAATTTAAAGTATGAACATTTCCCAATGCACTTACATCGGTAATATTATCACACCAACTTAAATTTAAATCATGAACATTTCCTAACGCACTTACATCTATAATATTACAACCACATAAATTTAAAGTATGTACATTTCCTAAGGCACTTACATCAGTAATATCACAATAACTTAAATTTAAATGCAATTGTTTATTTGGATTACATATTTTATTTAAAACTCTATTTCTAAATAAAACATCATAATACATCAATGAATACTCTTTAGTTAATTTGTAAGTAATGTATGTTTTTAATGTTGATAAAAACGTACACGTATCACATAAACTTCTTAAATCTGTATATTCATTAATAACTCGGAATAAATCTGGATTTATAAATAGGTCCATCATTATTAGTTATAAAAATTTTACTTTTATATAACTTAATTTTTACATCTTTTCTCATTTCAAACGCCGATTAATATCAATGTGTTCTTAAATAATTCTTTGTGTTTTTGTAAATATTTATAATCAAATTTTTTGTTACATTTATTACAATGTAACAAATATATAAATCTTGAACATTGTGATATATGAGCCATTTTTTGTTTTTTATAAATTTCAGAATTTAATATTTTTGCTCCACAAAAAAAACAAATCATATATAATTCTTGTAATTTATTTTATAAAAATTTTACTTTTATATAAAATTGAAATAGGAATATAGAAATGTATTCATTATAATCCGTAAACATGAAGCCCATCTTTATTCCGCACCCAGAGACCAATTGGGTCGAAGTGTCAATTCACGCAGAGGTGATTTACTTAGAATCCCATCTGAATAAACTTGATTGGGAAGAACTCTCAAGAAACCCAAATGCGATTCCTTTGTTGGAACAAAACATGGACAAGATTGATTGGTTATGGATCCTTCACAATCCCAATATATATCCTTTCTTGAAAAAACACTTGGTCCATGCACAAGATAAAATCAATTGGAATGCCTTGTCTCGAACTCCAGAAGCGATACCCTTCTTGAAGGAACATTTGGATAAAATAAATTGGTATTATTTGTGTGAAATGCCAGACGCCATTTCACTGATTGAACAACATCCAGACAAGATTGATTGGAGGGGGTTATCATGTAACTCTGCCGCGATAGACCTCTTGATCCAAAACCAAGACAAGATACATTGGGATAGATTGTGTGAGAATAAGAATCCAAGAGTCATACCTCTCTTGGAATCACGCATTTCCGAAATATTCTCATACAATTTACGTGTAACCGCTTTCGACCAAAACATCTGTTGGTATAAGTTAAGTATAAATCCAATCGCATTGCCTCTCTTTGAAAAATACCCTGGCAACATACATTGGAATAACGCATGTAGGAATCCAGCCCTAGTGCCTCTCTTTGAAAAAAACTTGCATCATGTGATATGGCACTATTTATGTATCTATATCGAGGATATGTCCTTCCTGGAAAAACACATAGACAAACTTAACGCCGAATGCTGGAGTGAGTTGTCCAAACGTACGGTCGCGGTTCCTCTTCTGGAAAAATATCCAGAACATATTGATTGGGTCCGTTTGTCTCTTAATGCCGGCGCCATTCATTTACTTGAACAATACCCCGAGAAGATAAATTGGGACTTCTTGTCTGCCAATCGAAATGGGAGTCATCTCTTGTTTCGTCTGGATCATGTGCAGATGCGCAAAAAGAACGAAGCTTTTAAAGACGAACTCGGAGCCTATGTGTTTGAGCCTTGTCGGTTGATGCGCCTCTCTAAACATTTCGGGTTGGACTTTCGTAGCTATCTTCAGATGTATTAAAATTGACAATGTAATCTTTGAATCCCGAGATAAAATTGAAAACATTTAAATATCTTTCTTATATTTGTCTCTGAGTTCTGTACTCTCTTCGGTCTTAAATAAAATTGATAAGCTTTTTTATTCAAACGGAACAGTATCTTACGATGGAACTTTGTGACATGAACGCAATCCTTGAAACCTTTTCAAAAACAGAATATCCACATGGCGGCGAATCCTATCGCACTATGCTGCTATTTCTTTCTAGAAACGGATGGCAAGCCATCCAGGACAATGTTCATAAGGATACGGTGGTGGCGGCCGTTCTTGCTTACCAGAATGCAATGCTGAATAGAAAGACGTGTGAGGAAAATTTTGAAGCGTTTATGGATGTGTGTTTCTTAAAAAAGCCCATAGACTATCTCTGTCAGCAGAGTCATCAAGACCGGCTACGCGATGCGGTGATTCAGGCTCGCGTACCAGAGCAAAAAGCTTTAAAGGATTTATACGTGGCGGTCTACGGACGCGGACCGCCCACTTTACGAGAAATCTATGGAGACCCCAATGTCCGTACGATTTCTTTAAAAGAACGAGAGAATATGTTTAATCCGTATCAATGAAAAATTGATAGCGGTCCTTTTCTTTTTATTCCTGTATCAAAAGCTTACGATGGAACTCCCGGACGATGTCCTTGCGATTGTGCGAGACTACTCCCGACCTGTGTTCAAACAGTATCAAGTGTACAACACTGCGTTAAAAGTGTTAGGTGTATACGGCGGTTGGGACACACTCAAAGAAAAACTCCAGGCTGATACAGAAGGACTCATTCCAGCTCTTCTTGTGTATCAGAATTCGTTTCTGGAAAGAAAGAAGGCTGAAATGGAATACTCTGACTTTATGTTGGAGATTTATATAAATCACGGTATACCCATCCCCGTGGAATTTAAGATGGATGAACAAGAACGTTTATCCAAACGGGTTCGTATTGCAAGGAGAATAGAGGATTTCTCGTTTGAGTTCTTGAGGTCCATTCTTTATCCCGACCCATAAAATTGAACATGGTCTCATTCTTTTTATTCAAGTATCAAAAATGGAATTCCCGGACGATGTGCTCGGAATTATTCGTGACTATTCAAGGCCGAGGTTCAAACACTATCAACGGTACAACACCGCAATAAAAGTGTTAAAACCATGCCATTGGACCATGCTCAAAGAAAAACTGGAGGCCGAGACAGAATGCTTGATTCCAACGCTTGTTGCTTATCAGTACGCGTTTCTTGAAAGAAAAGAGGCTGAAATGGAATTAGAAGACTTTATGTTGGGAATGAATCAAGAGATACATGAATTTCGGGAAAAGATGCGCCTCTTGATTCGTTTGGCGTGTTTAGAAGAAGAAGTTCGTAAAGCAAAGAAAATAGAGAAAACGCGGTTTCGGTTCCTGCATTCCATTCTCTATTCGTACCGAATGTAAAATTGAAGACGTCTTTTTTCTTCCGTGACAAGTATCTTATGGAACTTCCCGAGGATGTGCTGACCATTGTACGCGCTTTTGCGATGCCCCGGTTCAAATACTTTCGCGAATACAACCATGCGGTCCAAGTGTTGGGTGAAAAAAAATGTCGCGCCCTCAAAGATAAATTACCAACGAATGGAGAGAAGATTGTGCCTATCCTTATCCCCTATCTGGATGCATACCTTGAAACAAAGATGCGACGTCAAGAAGTATTTAATTTGGTCAATCCTTTGAAACGGGTTCCTTTTATGAATAATTATGAATATTTTAAAGAGCGGGAAAAAAGAGTGGAACTGTTTTGGTCAAGTAGAAGATTAGAAGACGACCTCTATCGAGCCTTTGTCAAAGAGGTCTATGGGATTCGCTTGGAAGAATCTGAACTCTATATGGAACAATCTTAAAAGTTGAAGTTGATGTATTTTTTATATTGAATGATAAAAGTGTAAAAATGGAGCTACCAGAAGATGTGCTCATGATTGTTCGTGCCTATGCGAAGCCACGGTTCACGTATTTTCGCGAATACAATGAAATCACGAAACTATTGGGCAGAGAATGGCCTGTGCTCAAAGAAAAACTACAGACGGACCCGGAACCTATCCTTTCGGCAGTTCTTGATTATCAATGTGCTTTGTCTAGTCAAAATAAATTCAAACAAGAAATGGATATATTAAAGACAAGTCCATCTTGGTCTCAGAGCTGGGAACAACAACACCAATATCATAACATCGGGTTTTATCGTAAGAGAGAAGCAGAGAATAGGTTCTGGGCGTTAAACCGACTTCTGTATAGTGGAGAGTCGTTCTATACCTTGAACTTCCCATTCATGTGATATAAAATTGAATCTTTTTGTCTTTTTTATTCAAGGATAAAATGGAACTTCCAGAGGATGTGCTTGCGATTGTACGTGCCTATGCCAAACCCTGTTTCACGTATTTTCGCGAATACAACAAGACTCTGGACATCTTGGGCAAAGCGGCTTGGCCTCAACTCAAAGAGAAACTGGAGTCAGAACCTGCGACTATACTTCCCGCGCTTCTTGCGTATCAAATGGCGGTTTTGAGGAATAAGCATTTCTTTAAAGAACTGATGATATTAAGGGATAAGACATCTTTTGCCGAAGGTTGGGAAGAACACGCACAATTCTATCACAAGATATTTTATACGAAGAAAGACGTAGAGGATACGTTCGCTGTTTTAATCCGGCTCCTTCATCCAGAACAAAATACGTATTGGGCACTAGACGATATCTGACTTTTTTATTTATACCGTAGATACAAACCCATCAGAGACCCGTTGACCATGAGACTGATGACTCCGGCCACTATCAGAGAAACATCCATGATAAAATACCCGTGAAGTAGCCACAGTATATTCGTGGTGAGAATGAGACACAAAGATTCAAAAGATAAGTCTTTCACGTGTTTCGTTTTGTAAGTTTTATAGAGTTGGGGAAAGAGCTGGATACAATTGACGATGGGTGCAAGTGTGGCGACAAGGAGATTCATCTTAATGTATTCTATTATATTATATGTTTTCGTTTACAAGAAAACGTAGAAAGATTACATGCAAGTCCTATCCGCGTTCTTTTTCATGTAAACCTTCCTTAAGTGAAGTATGGAAAAAGAAATTCAATGGACGTTATCGTTCTACAAGAAGCGCAATACATTTTCGTTTGTCTAAGAAATCGCGAGAAGCTGTTTTATTTCATGATGAAGACACAGGCACTGCATATTTAAAAGTAAATCATAAAAAGATATATATTCCTTTATTTTCATCTGATAAACATCCCATGGATGGATTAGAATTGTTACAAAAAATACATCGGTCTCTAAGGAAGTGAACTTTTTTACTTTTTTACTTTTTATTTTGATTTTGATTTTTTTTGAAAAAGTTTTAAAATTTTTTCAAAATAAAAATTGTCGCTCTCTCTCCCGCATATTACTTTTTTTGTTAGCCATTACAAAAGTAATAATGGTCTCAATATATTACAAAAGTAATACATGTTTTCACATTATAATAGTGTTTATTGAATCATTGTATTACATTTGTAATATAAATATATTTTATTATCCTACTATATAATGGAAAAATATTGTGAATGCTGTGAATACAAGACGAATCTTACAGCCAACTTTAAGAAGCATTTGGTATCCAAAAAACACATACTTGTCATCTCAAAGTCAACAAAATGTCAACCTAGTGTCATCCCTCTGACAACATTACCAATGTATGAGTGTAAATATTGCAGTCAGTCTTTTAAATTCAGACAGTCTATGTATAGACATATTAAGTACTCTTGTACAAAAAATAAAGACGAAGACTTAAAAGAGTTAGTCCGACTTTTGAATCATAAGATAGAATCTCAAGACAAACAAATAGAATCTCAAAATAAAAAAATAGAAAAACTCATGGGTAAACTAGAAATCAATGGTTCATTCAACAATACTGTCAATAATTTCAATTTACTCTCTTACCGTGATACAGATGTATCGCATTTAACATACGCGGATTACAGTTTATGTATTAAGAAAATAAATCACGGAGTAAAGACCCTTATTGATAAAATACATTTTAATAAACTCAAACCCGAAAACATGAATCTCTACATTTCAAACATGAAAGACAAGTATATGACCATTTATGATGGAAACAATTGGACCCTGGTCAATCGGAAAGATGAATTAGACCGATTATACGAAGAGAAAGAAATGATGCTAGAAGAATGGCTAGAGACAAACCCTGACCCTGTCCTGAAGGATAAGTTTATTAAGTATTTGAACAATAAAGAAGATGACGAATGTCTCAACCAAATCAAGGAAGACCTCAAACTGATGATCTACAACAAAACAAAGGAATTAAATCTAGGTACATGAAAAAGGTAATGATTCATTAGAATAAAAAATTGAGATAATTTCATTCTTTCGTTTAGAAGTAAGATGAATCACTATTTGAAAGCGCTCTATTTTATCATGGTCTTTTCTCTCGCTTCGCTAGTGATTCACACCTCGGTACAATCCATCTGCATGGCAAAAACGAAAGGACCTACGTTTGACAAATTCTATTTAGCAGTTATCTCTTTTAGCCTCATGTTTCTGTTGGCAACATCCGTTATTCAGTTGTATCTTCAGTGGTGCGAACTGATGAATGAGTCACGCCTATCGGAGATACAATCTGACAATGTATAAACCATTTACCAAAGATTGGTTCAATGAAAAAAAACAAGAAAGTCTAAGAACCGTTTTCTATCATAGGCAGCCTATCCTTTTGATTAAACATCATGAGTTTCAGTTCGTCTTGAATGAGTAACATGGTCTTGTTGTCTTTTTTCAAGTCTAGGTACCGACTAAAAAACTTATCCATTTCGGGGTCCTTGTTCTCTTCAATCCATTCTTCCAACATGAGTTCTTTTTCTTCGTATAACCTGTTAATTTCTTTTTTATTTTTCAGAAGCCACTTCCCGTCTTCATAGACCATTAAATATTTATCTTTCAAATTAGAAATATAAATATTCATGTTTTCGGGCTTGTCCGGATTGTAATGCACTTTTTCTATCAAGTTCATCACACAAAAACATACTTTTCGAATACATTTCTTGTAATCTGCATCGGTAAGATGAGACACATCTGTATCTTTGTAATTCAACAATTGGATATGATTAATCGTGGTATTGAACGTCCCATGAATGTCCAATTTTCCCATGAGTTTTTCTATTTGTTTGTGTTGGGTATCAATTTGTTTGGTTTGATTTTGGATTTGATTTCGTTGTGTCTCAATTTGTAGATTCATCAAACGAACTAGTTCAGTCAAGTCCTCTGTTTTATTTTTTGTGCAGCTGTACTTGATATGCTTTGACAAAGAGGATTTGTGTTTGAAAGGTTGGTCGCAGTATTTACACGGATAGACCGTTGGGCTAATTTGGGCTAACTGAAAGCTAATTTTGGCTAATTTTGGGCTAACTATTTTACTGTTTCTAATATGTTTCTTGGTTAACAAATGATTTGTATGATTGCTCTTTAACAGTGTGGTAAATTGACAACATTCACAATTATAAGTTGGCATATATACAGTAGAAATATTGTTTTTATATTGGTTTTATTGTTTTTTCCTAAATAAAACAATAACTTTACTATTTTACACGCGATAAGGTTCATTGGAATATTGTTTTTTTATTGTTTTTCTTATCATCTTTTTAAAAATTAGGGCTAATAAAAAAACAATAAGTCAGGGAGGGAGTGTACCCAAAAATAAAAAATTTAAAAGTTTTATTGAAATAAAAAATAAGAATGTCCAATTATTTACCACTCAGTCTATCCAAAAACCATCCTCTATCTTTTTCAAGTACACATTCTTGATTGACGCATTTACAACTTTTAAATTTACCTGGTTCTGGTTTGTAAATAGCTTTGTAAAATTCAACAGACATTCTTTCCATCATACTAGCAAAACCTAATTTTAATATTACAGGTTCATTTTTATAAATTTTATCTATAAATATGTACCATATAAAACATACAATAGGTGACCTAAAAAACTTTAGTGGTTCAAACGGTTCAAATAAAGTGTCTTTATAAGAACCTCCAAGTGCGGTTAAAAATCCAGGAAGCAATCCCCAATATATAGATTGGGGTACTTTATACATTATAGTATAACAGGATATTAAAAGAAAATATGAAAGATTGAATTTAAATCACGATTCTATCACATGTACCTTGTTTTTTTGATTAAACGTCATTGGTTTCAGTTCATCTTGAATAAGCTGCATCGTCTTGTTGTCCAAAAAAATTCAAAAATAATTCTACAAAAAGAAAAGAAAAGGGAAAATTTTTGTAGAACGATAAAGCCAGACACTTAATCGTATCCTTGTATTACATGGTTTAAAATTGAACATAGAATTAGATATAACATACTTATAAAAGATGAAGTCCATCTATATCCCGAACGAAGAGATTTACTGGGGCGGATTATCTTACAACCGTGGAGCGATTCATTTCTTAGAAGAAAACCTGGATAAAGTCAACTGGTATTATTTGTCTTGCAATCCGGCAGCCATCCACTTGCTAGAACAGAACCCAGACAAAATACGCTGGGAACAACTGTCACAAAACCCTGCAGCCATCAAGCTCTTAGAACAAAACCAAGACAAGATTGAATGGAGTAGATTGTCCGCAAACCCTGCTGCCATTCATCTCTTAGAACGGAATCTGGCCAAAATAGATTGGGTGCGGATATCGGAAAACCCTGCAGCCATCCACTTGCTAGAACAGAACCCAGACAAAATCAATTGGAGGTCATTAAGCGCAAACCCTTCTGCCATGAAGCTACTTAACCAAAACCCAGACAAAATCTTTTATCCCTATTTCTCAAAAAATCCCGCGGCATATGATGTATTGGAAAATAATCCTCATCTCATTGACTGGTTCCATGCGGTATATAATCCAAATCCAAAAATCATACCTCTCCTGGCTAAGTATAACAAACTCCACATCTATATGTGTCAATTATTTACAAACCCTTCTGCTATAAGGCTTCTTGAAGAAAATGTGGATAAAATATCCTTCATTAACTTGTGTCAAAATCCAAATGCCCTCCATTTACTCTTTCCATTGGACCACAAGAGGATGAAAGAAGAAAATGCACCCTTTGCGGAAGAACTTTGTGCAAAAGTATTTGAACCGGCCAGGATGATACGCTTGGCGAAAGAGATTCCGCTGTGGGAATACATGGATTCTTATTGAGCTATTTTTTTAATTGAATAGAAATGAGTTTGTCACTATGTTCTGTGCTTCCTTGAGAAATTGGTTGATGTAATCGGTAAAAGACGTAATCAAAATAAAGAAAGCAGATGCAAGAATAATCTCTCGGTCTAACAACGTAAAACGGATTTGTTTCTTGAAATGAGTGAAACGATAGAGTAAAAACAATGCCATCAATACTTTGACACAGAAAGTAAAGGTGATAAACAGAGCCGGCGTCGTTTTAAAAAAACCCACAATAAAGAGAATCACAAAAAGAATATAGACATACCCAGTCGCTTTGACCAACGTTACCGAATAATGCATTTATGTATCTTTATATTTTATTCAAATTTGCAAGATACAAGAACTGATGAATCTCTTCCAACATAGAATCCCGCAAACTGGCCAAGTCATTTTCCAAGGGTAAGTTTTTAAGCGTACTACAACATTTGTTTAAATAGACTTTCATCTTGGGAAGAGTCTTGTGACACACGGTTATCTTGTCTTCAAACGCATGCATTCTTTTTTCTAATCCTACCTCCACAAACTTTTCTATCAATGGACCCAAATTTTGGTACAATTTGTCGGACGCCTTGTGCGCCGAATAAGATACAGCATTCCAATGAAAAAGCTGTATATTATTCTGTAATTGTAAGAAAAAAAGCATCATGTTTTTCATGTATATAAAATTGACAGAAAGTATTTTACAAAATAAATAGATATAGAAACGAATCAGATGAACACAATCATGAATGCGAATCCAATCATGAATGCGAATCCAATCATGAACGTGAACCCAATCATGAACGTGAACCCAATGAATGTAAACTACCTGGATGGAAACCAAGATTATGGAATTATCCGTGCGTTGTACTATTACACTCATATTGTTCCCACGGAAGAAGATTTTATGGAACAAATCAACAATTACAACCTGATCTATTTGATTCTCTATTGGCTGAACAAGGAACATTTGTACCCTCTGTTCGTAGAAGAAGAAATGGACTTGTTGTCTATTGCTTGCATGCAAGAAGAAGACTTCCGATACTTCTATATTGAAAATGACATAACGTTCCGAGAACTGGTGTTTGCGTTAAACCAGTAATGTTTTACAGTGATTACAATAAGTTTACAATGTTCACAATATTTTTTTGATTTCCTCCTCGTATTCACTCAAGTCTACGGGAGGAGACTCTAACGCAGGATGTTGCGAGACAACACTCAAGGGATAAGGCCAATGAGAAGTGGTGCGTCGTTTCTCAAAATATTTTTGTCTCGTGCGCTGCATACCAGCCGTGTTGGACGGATGATGACGTGGAAGGAAACAAACATATTGAACCAACCGTTCCTCAGGCAAAGTGCCGTATTGATTCTGGTGAAACGTGCGCGAATCCCACAAGACTAAGTCGCCTGCGTTTACCTTGAGGACTTTTCGTCTGGCCTGAAGGGGCTCTAGATACTCGGGTTCAATGAGACGCCAATTCCGAGTTCCTGACAATCCTTTGAGTTTCATGTATTTTTCATGCAAGAGATGGGTTCCTTCATACACCACAAAAGACCTTTCTACATTGTCCGTGAGCGAGACAAATCCCTGAACACAATGGAGTCCTTTTGCAGAGGCACACTGGTCTGTATGCGTCCAACAAACATCTTTCATGGAACACGTGGCCGGAATCCAACAACAGCCATCAAACCCCGTGACCAATTCGTCGGTTTTCCATAACTCTTTGAAGACTTTCTGAACCTCCGGGTCGGTTTTGATAAACCAAGTATGTTTCTGGTGACCCACTTGGGCAAATTTCATGATACCTTGAAAGGATTCGCGTGCGTGATGTTCTTCCACCTCAGGTACCGTCTTTATCCAGTCAAAAAACAGTTGTCTCGCTTTAGCAACTTTTTCTTGTGTAAAGACTCCCGAGACAATTGTGTAACCTTTTTCATGGAGTTCGTCCATCTATTCTAATAAGAGTAATCTTTATACGAATAAAATTCATACGATTTAGACCGGTGATTGACGATCAAAAAACAAAAATTGAACCCAGTAAAAACGAACCGAAAGACACATCCAAAATGAAATCTCAAAGGAAAACCAAAAATCTTGGCTTCAACACCGCAAACACACAAGATGAGTCATATACTGAGATAGAAGCTCAAAATCCAACGGCAAGATGTTCTGATGGAAAACACGAAGGAGAAAGAATTCTTCCTGTTCGCATGTTCTATCTAAATAAAGCAGGCAAAGGAGTTCAAGGCGCTTGTATCACCTGTCAAAAAAATTGCAGAGCAAATCGTACCAAACGCTGTCGTGACAAATTTGGAAAAAAAACCGAGCAAGAAATATACGAGATGTATCTCAAGACATACGGACACACCAAGGCCTGTTCTAAATGCAAAGCATCAAAACCACCTTTTGAATTTCGAATATCCATTGGAATGGAGTCAGGGTTACATAATTCTTGTATCGTGTGTTCAATTGGAAA
>Ga0209353_10001770_pt1 | contig 12139 bp, 15 predicted proteins | sample LauGreSpBDMM15SD_2_FD_187561 | JGI IMG/M metagenome (GOLD analysis project Ga0209353, IMG submission 187561) | Freshwater lake microbial communities from Lake Michigan, USA - Sp13.BD.MM15.SD (SPAdes) (version 2) | ecosystem: Environmental > Aquatic > Freshwater > Lake | place: Lake Michigan...
TGGCTTGTCACCCCGTCGTTTTTTTAAACATGGATTTTGAAAACGAGCAAAAAACGCCCGAAACCGAACCAGCCGGTTCACGGCAAAAGCCAGGGCGACCCAAAAAAGAGCGACCGCCTTTGGACGTCGAGGGAATCCCCGACGCGAACTTCGACGAGACGATCGCCAAGCACGAGAGCCTGGTCGTGCTCGCTCGCGAGAAGTACGAGCGGATGCTACGCGAGGGCGATGCCGAGGCTGGCCGCTATCAGGTCACTTATAACCAGAGTCTGAAGCAGGCTTGTGCGCTGCGTGAGGAACAAGAGCGCCGTGCAGAGGTTGCCCGCGAGACTATCCCGGCGATTGAAGCGCGCGAGGCGATGCTTCGTCTGGCTGGCCTGATCGTCGAGCGGCTTGACGCGCTAGGTTCTGAGTGTGGGGAGAACTGCAACCCGAAGGACCCGATCAAGGCCATCGGCGTGCTGACTGATTGGGCGAGAGACGCGCGGGAGAAAGTCGCCAGAGTGGCCGGAGTGTTCGAGGAGCCGAAGCCATGAACGCCGAGGAGCTGTTCCAGGAGGGACTGACTGTCGTAAGGCCATCGGCCTTGAGCGACCCGGTCGCGTACCTGAAGGAGAATGTTAAGAAGATTCCAGCTGGGGTCTTCGACGGCGGGTACAACCCAAAGCGCTGGCCGTGGATCGGTGAGGCCGTGCGGATTTTCAACGCGCCGACGACAAGCCGGATGTTCATGCCCTGGGCAATCGGCTGCGGAAAGACGCTGACCTTGAAACTGATTGCGACTTACCTGATGGCGAACCGCCGTGCGTCGATGGCTATCTACCTCGACTCGCAGGACAAGGCCAAGGGGTTCACGCTGAATGAGCTGCGGCCACTGTTCGAGCAGGTCGCGGATATCCGCTCGCAGATGAGCGCCGACGATAACGACAAGTCTGGGACGCTACGGTTTGCGGACGGCTGTTTGATTCACAACCGATCAGCCTCGACCGAGAAGCACCTGCAGAGTCTGCACGTCCGGTATGTCCTAGGCTCGGAAATCTGGCAATGGCCTAATGGGGCGATTGCTATGAGCATGAGCCGACTGAAGGCGGCGGCGTTCGCATCGAAGGCTGTGTACGAAAGCCAGCCAGGGGACATCGAAGGGCAAGGCGCTGAGTTCTGGAAGTTCTACCTGATGACCGACCAGAGGGAGTGGCACTTCGTCTGCCCGGTCGAGACGTGCCAGCATCGGCAACCGTTTTTGTGGGACTACATCAGATTTCCCGAAGGTGCTAAGGGGATTGACGGCTGGGACCTTGAGGCCGTGCAGAATGGCACGACCTATGAGTGCTCAAAGTGCAAGGTGCGGCTTGAGGACAACGACGAGGTACGGACAACCTGCAACGAGGTCGAGCGCGGCGCTGGGTTCTTCTCGACGGCCAAGGCCGAGAAGGCCGGGTATGTCGGGCTTCACGTCAACGCTCTGGCGTCTACGAGCTGGGGGTCTCTGGCGGTGGACATGATCAAGGCGAAGGAGGTCGCTGAGTTGGGTGACCTGACGCCCCGCAAAATATTTAAGACCCAGTATTTGGCACAGCCATGGAGTGACGACACCGCGTCAATGGTGGTCAGCACCGAGTCCTCTGACTACGCTATGGCAGACCCTTGGGAGGCCGTGGCCTACATCGGACCACGCGGCCAAATCGTGGACAAGGCCGACGCCCCTGATGGCTCGGTTAAGTTCCAGACGCTTTCGGTGGACTGTCAGGGCGACCACTTCTGGACAATCGTGCGCCAATGGAGCAGGACCGGGCACAGCCGACTGGTCTACTTTGGCAAAGTTAACAGCACTGATGGCCTGACTGAGTGGGGCGGTTTAGACGCCCTAGCGGTCAAGCACGGCGTCCACCCGCAGCTCGTCATGGTGGACTCTGGTGACGGCAACTCCACGCAGGAGGTCTACAAGCAGTGCGCCTCTCGCGGTTGGCAGTGTGCCAAGGGTTCGGGACAGGAGTATTTCAACGTCAAGACTAAGGCCGGTGACGCGGTGCGTCGGTTCTACAACACCCCGACCGCCATCCATGTGCCGGGCGTCCGCAACCCGACCTCTCTCATCGTGTGGTCTAACTTGTCTGGTAAGGACCTGTTCCACGGTATGCGCGCGCGCAAGGTGTTCACTTTCTCGCGTGATGCCCTGCCAGAGTATATCGATCAGCTGAACTCGGAGGTCAGGGTAAAGGATTCTGGTAAGCCAATCTGGCGACTTCGCCAGGGCGTGAAGCATAACCATGCCCTCGACTGTGAACTGCTGGGGATGCTCATCGCGGCACGATGGGGGCTGATTGGCAGGGACGAGCCTCAAACCTTACCCAATCCGCAATAGTATATGGCCCTCGGCATCTATGTCGGCGTACCCGAAGACGTCCTGCTGCAATACAAACAGGATGCCCTTGCCGACTTAGGCAAGGCTGTTACCTCGTATTCCGACTCTGGCACGAGCGTTAACAAGCAATTCGGAATGCCCCCGGCTACCCGAATCCTAGAGATTAACTACGCTTTATCACGTATCGACAGTTCACGTTATGGCGGTGCTCACACCTCCATCCAAGTCAACTGGGATAACCGCGTGGACCTCTAATGCCCCCCAAGAAATCAGCCAAGAAAACCAAGGCTCCTAAGAGTCAGCCTTCGGCATCCTACTCGCAGTTCGCGAGTACGACGCAGTCCGGCGCTCGCCGTATGCTGTTCATCGGCGGGGTGGCTGACCAGCGCACCGAAGTTAACTCTGCGACCCGGACGGCCATGATGGCGAAGTCCCGCTGGGCTGTCCGTAATAGTCCCATCTACAAGCAGTGCGTGGACGAGGCTGTTTTAATCTCTGTCGGTGACGGCCTCATGGCTCAGTCCCTGGCTAAGAACCCGAACACCGCTGCGGCCTACGATAAGTATTTCCGCGACTGGTCTGTCCGTTGCGATCTGACCCGGCGCTACAACCTCGGTCAATTACAATCTATGTGGATGTCCGGGGCGATCATCGACGGTGATAGTTTTGGCATCCTGACTAACGACCCGCAGACCGGGGTTCCAGCCGTCCAGATTCTTGAGGCTCACCGCGTCGGCACTCCCCGCGATGCGTTCAATAACGCTAACGTAGACGGAGCCTATCTGGGAACCTTTGGTGAAATCACTGGCTGGAATGTCTATGTTGGCGACGCCAGCAAAGACCGTTACGTGCCTGCCTCGGCCATGCTCCAGATTATGGAGTACGACCGCCCCTCAGCTGTGCGCGGTTATGCCGTGCTTCAGTCGAGCCTCAACAGTGTGCAGGATCACCTGGAGGTCTTCGGCCTAGAGGTTAGGGCCGCTCGCACTGGGGCCGACCACACGTTAATCCTCAAAAAGCAAGGCGGGGTACTTCAAGACGACCCAGCCGCCAAGTTCTCCGGTGACGTTAATTCCTGCGAGAAGATTGCCAGCCAGATGGGCGGCAAGATGCTGGTGGTCGATACCAACGAGGACCTGACTCAGTTGGCTCAGACTCGCCCCTCGGCTGCTTGGATGGGCATGATGACCGCTATTGAGCGCGACATCGTCCGCCTGCTCCCTTACGAATATCAGGTGACCCCTGGCGTCCTCGGCGGCAGTTCAGTAAGACTGGTCGCCGGGCGTGTGTCACGATGGGCCGGAAAATGGCAATCCATTCTCATCGATTCTCTCGACCGCGTTTACGACTTCGTCATCGCTGACGGTATCGCGAAGGGCAAGATTCCCGATGACCCGGACTTCAACCGCAAGACGTGGATCACGCCCCGCGACATCACCGTGGACGCTGGCCGCGAAGCCTCGCAAGACCGTGCCGACCTGCAGATGGGTCTGACCACCGCTGGTTCTATCCTCGGCAAGAAGGGCATGACCTTCGACGATACGCTGGAAGCCTTGGCAGTCGAAGCTGAGAAGCGCGTCCAGAAAGCCAAGGACCGTGGCCTCCCGCTTTGGATGCTCTACCAATCGCAGTTCAACTGGCTTCAGCAGGGCCAGACGTCCAGCCAGACGCCCGACGCGGTGGCTGATAACCTCGACCTACCTCCTCCCCCCTCTACCCCATGAAGTGTATCATTGATGGCCTGTCCGGTGAACCGATGCTCTGCGACCCGATCAAGGCCGCGAACCATCTGAAGTATGCCGAGAAGTACGGCGTTATCGACGGCGTGCTCGATATGTTCTTCAACCCTGTCGTGAAGCCTTACGTTACCCAGGGCGGGACCGGAGTCGTGCAGGTGCAGGGCTTCCTTGCCATGGGCCTGACCAAGTTCGACAAGATGACCGGAGCCTCGGACATGGGCGACATAAGCGACGCCATCGACGAGATGCTTGCCAACCCTGCCGTCAAGCGCATCGCCTTTGAGATTGATTCGCCCGGTGGCACGGTGGTCGGTACTCCCGAACTGGCCGACAAGATTGCCAGCATCCCTCTGCCGACGATGTCCTATGCTCGTAAGCTGATGGCCTCCGGCGCTTACTATACCGGAAGTCAGGCTGACTACGTTTATGCCAGCCCCTCGGCTGTCGTGGGTTCTATCGGCGTGATCGCCGTGGATGAGTCCTACGAAGAAGCCTTCAAGAACATGGGCATCAAGGTCGAGGTGTTCCGCTCTGGTAAATACAAGGCCCCGAACATTGCAGGCGAAGGCTATACCGAAGAGATGCGCGAGATGGAAAACGATACCATCGAAGCCATGCATGAAGAGTTCAAGCAGACCGTACTCCGTAAGCGCTCGATGGCGAGCCGCGACGACATGGAAGGCCAAGTGTTCACTGGCCGCGAAGCCGCCAACAAGAACCTGATCACCGGCCTTGCCTCATCCTTTGCCGAAGCCCTCGTGGCTTTCGAGCAAGACGCATAACCTTACCCACCCCGCAATAGTATATGACCATCGAAGAACGCTTCAAGGCCGCCGAGGCCGCTGTCGTCTCCCTTACCGCTGAACGCGACGACCTCCGCAAGACGGTCGAAGCCTCTGTCGTTGACGTGTCCGCTGAACTCGAAGCCCTCAAGGTCGAGTCCGCTGCCCACGCCCAGAAGGTTCAGGAGCTGGAAGCCGAACTTGCCGCCGCCAACGCTAAGAACGCCGAGCTGGAAGCCTCCAAGGCTACCGCATCCATCGAAGCCGCGAACATCCTCGCCTCTTCTGGTGTCGCTCCTGTCGCCGCCCCGGTCGCCCAGGCTGCCGTCGGTTCCATCGTCGAGCAGTATGCCGCGATGCCTGTCGGTGCTGAACGCCGCGCTTTCTTCAAGAAGCACAAGGCTGTCCTCTTTTCCGCTAAATAATCTCTACCCCCAAATATAACACATCATGGCTAACACCATCAACAGCGCTCTGATCGTCGACACCGTCGCCGAACTCAGCCTCACGTCCCTCTCGAACCGCCTCGCCGGCCTCGCTAACTTCTCCTCCGACTTCTCGTCTGATGTGAAGCGCCCGATGGACGTCGTTCAGGTGGCTCTCTCCACCGCTGGCAGCACCACGCTGACCAACCCGACCTCGTTCAACAGCATCGGCGCGTCCACCCTCGGTGCGACTGCCGTCACGATGGCCCACCTCTACCAGCCGTTCGGTCTCTCCTACGCTGACATCCAGAACGGCATCCGTCTGGAGAAGATTCTGAAGATCAACATGGACAAGCTGGCCGACTCCATCTGGGCCGCCGCCACCGCTCCTATCACGGTTGCTAACTTCGGCGCAGCCACCGTCACCGGTGCTGACTCGACTGTTACCCCTGGCTCTGCTCAGCTCCGCGCTCTCTGGGCTGGCGTCTCCAAGGCTGGTCGCAAGACCCTGATCGTGAACCCGGGCATTTACTCCCAGCTTATCCCGACCTCCACGACTGGCCTGCCTCTCTCGGCTGGTGCTTACGGTTTCGACGGTGGCGTTTTCTACGCTAACCTCTTCCCCTCTGAGGCCAACCTCTCTGGTTTCGCCTGCAGTTCCGAAGCCATCGCCCTGGCGAGCGCGGCCCCTTCCTTTGAGAACGTCGGCAGCGACTTCCTCGTGAGCGAAGTCGTCCCGATCGAAGGTCTCGGCATCTCGGTCTACTACAACGTCTGGTCTGACCCCACCACTCGTAACCTCGTTGGTTCCATGGAGCTGATGTTCGGTGCGAACAAGGGCATCACGACTGGTACGATCGCCTCCGTCTACAGCGCCTAATCGGGGCTGACGGCCTAAGACAGCCCCCAGCAATGGGGGCTTTTTTGTATCTCCAATTCCTGACCCTCCCAACCTATGAGCATTTACGATACATTCCTCCCCGATTTCCAAGGTTTGCTAGCCGATATAGGCGTCCCGGCTACGGTCGGCGCTAACCTGTTCCTCGTCGGCCTGTCCCGCCCGATGAACACCCCTAAGTTCGACTCTGGGGGCTTCACTGACCAGAAGATGTGGACGGTGCGTTTCGCCGCCGCTACGGCCCCTTGGACGGCTTCTGATGGCCGAGTAGGGGGTCAGGTCGCTACCTTGGCCGCAGGGGTTCCTATCGCCTCCCTGGGCGAAGGTAAGAAGTTCACGGTTAACGGCCAAGTCCTCCGCATCAAGGGCCAGTCCTACAAACAGACTTCAGCCGTCATCGAGCTAGAGTGCGTTGACGACAACCAGTAATGGCCGAGAAGAGCACACGGATTGAGCCTAAGTCAAAGGCCGACTTTGATAAGGCTATCAAGGATTTTGCTGAAAGTGTAAAGGTCGAGGTTAGCATCATCACTAACGAGCAGATGCGCCTAATGTGCCGAGACGCCATGACGTTCACCCCCCCTATGCCGAAGGGCGGTGGCCGTGGCCTAAGTATTGGAGCGCATAAGGCTGGCATGGGCAAACTGGCAAGCGATGTCCGGCGCATCTTCATTCCCATGGATATGCCGCAGAGGACTATGCCGGTTGTCCTGCGCCAGATTATCAACGCGGTTAGGGCGCGCGATCAGTACGGCTTCTTCGAGATTCATGGGGCGATGACGGCAAACAAAATGACCAGGCTAACTCCGGTCATGCGTAAGATTATGGACGATACCAGCTACCTGCGGGCGTTTGCTAAGGCCAAGAACTACTTAAACAAAGCATCAATCTTTGGAGACACTCGACCCATTGAAGGCCCGACTAATGACCTACGAGCTATTCACGATAAATACAAAAACAAGGTCGGTGGCCGCTGGCCTAAGAACGCTCCTGTTGGTGGCCCTCAATATTTTGTCGGAACAGCCCTGTATTTGCAGGCATATATCGCCGAGCGCCAACTGAAGGTCGGTTACACTAAGGCGGCTTGGGCGACAGCCCTACGGATGATACCGCCCCTAATCAGTTCTAAGGGCAACGCCCGGAACCTCGGCGTTTACGACGCCCCCTGGGTAGACGCTAACCGATCGCCCATGGGTCAGTTCTCAATGAGCCAGACCCCTACAGGCACGTCCATGACTGCTACTAATCTGATCGGGAATATCAACAACGTTGCAACCGACGCCAACATGGTGAACATCGTCTACGGCAACCGCGTTAAACAACTTAACGCCACCGTTGCCTCTAGAACCAAAGACCACGCCGACCGCGCCAACCGCAAGAAATAACACTTTATGGGAACCAAGTCCTCACGTCAAATCCTCGAAGCGGCTATCGCTTCCCACCTGTCCGCTCAGACCGAGCTGGCTGGAGTGTCTATCTACACCGGAGACGGTGCAGATACCAACGTACTGCCCAAGGCCATCGTCCTCTGCGACTCGGCCCGCGCGCCTAACGATATGCCCCAGGGGCTGGGTAACTACTCCTGCGGTACGCGAATCACGGTCTTCTCCTCTGCCGACGACAACACCTTGGCCCAACACCGGGCACGATGCGCTGCCGTTGCCGGGGCGATGCAGGACTTGACTGCCATTAAGGCGGTCTTCGTCGCTGGGGGCGATGCCCTCTGCTATGACGTCACCCCCCAGTCCGAGGACGAAGGGGTTAACGAACGCTCCTGGGCGTCCGTCTTCAGCTACGATATCCTGATCGTGGTGAACCCCCAGCCGTAACCTTACCCCCAAAACAATAGATATACCATGTGTGCCGCAATCGTCCAAGGGGTTAGTGCCATCTATGGCGTGGGAAACACTACTGTTTCCAATGCTATTGTTCAGTCCTACACCAATGACGGTGAGTTTAACAACGAAATCACAATCGTTGATGAGACTGGTGTTACGGTTACTTGGCGCGGTGACGATCGCAAAACCCAGATTTCCGTCGAGCTGATTGCCAAAACCGCGACTATGCCAATTCTTGGTGCATCTTTCGTGGTAGCAATCAACACAAACACTTCTTACCCCGCTGGTGTAGCCGCCGCTGGTTTTTCAGGCTGGGTAACCAAGGTTTCGGATAAGGGTTCAAACAAAGGTTACTCTTCTGTAACGGTCACTGCCGTCGGCTACGAGGCCATCCTCTAACCGATGGAACCGCGCTGCCTAAGCGCGTTCACGGACCCATGCCGCCTCAAGGTGCTGGGCAGGTTCGTTGATCCATTCTCCCTGCTTCGTCGCTTACAGCTGGAAGCGGTAGAGTCTCCGTTCGTTTCGCCCGGCAAGGACGTGCGACCGCTCGACCTTCTGATCGCGGTTAAAATCTGCGCCGGTGAGCCTATCGAAAAACTCAGTTTAAAGGACTACTTCTACCTAGGACGCATGAAGTCCAGCGAAACCTATTTCGTTAAGCAGATGTCCCGCTTTAGCGAGTTCGTCCTGATTGAGTCCTGGCCTAAGTTCTGGGAGAAGAAGGCCAAGCACACTAACACGAGCGGGATGCCTTGGGTATTAACCGTGGTCTGTAACCTAATGAACCATGGGGTATCTGAAGAGCGAGCGTGGACCATGCCGGAGTCGCAGGCCATCTGGCTGCACTCATGCTTTGCAATCAGCGAAGGCGCTGACATGAAGGTACTAACCAAGGAAGACGAAGAATTGATCGCCAAACTTGAAACCGAAACCCCATGAGCAACGTCATTCAATTTAGCATCACCGGCGACACTAACGCCGAGCAGGTTGCCGGACGCGCTAAGACTGCTGTAGCTGGTCTGGATAAACAGATGGACGGTATCGGCAAGAAGTTCGGATCAGGCTTTAGGGACATCTTCCTATCCTTCCTAGGACCTATGGCGCTTATCAGTGCCGCCATGGCGTTCATCGGCAAGATGATTTCCGACAACCAGAAGAAGCACGAGGACGCCAATAAGGCTGCTATTGAAGGAACTAACGCCCTGATGTCTGCCGAGGATAAGTATTGGGCCAACAAAACCAACAACGAAAAGAACGCAAAAAAAACCGTAGAAGAATCAGTTACACAGCGAGTGACCACGACTGAGCAGTTCCTAAAGAATGACCCACGCGGCAAGAAAATCGCACAAGAGGGAATGACTGGAAGTACCGGAGACTTCTTTGTTGAATCAGTAATGGCTAAACGCAAGGACATCCAAGACCGAGTCCAAGCTCTAATAGCCGAGGACTTAAAGAAAAATTCTTCAGCTGCGGCCTCTCCTAAGGACACCACCTTTAAAGGCCCAGAAGGCTTCTCCAACGTGATTGGCGTAGGCGCTAACCCGGTGCTTGAGAACCTCACGCGGCAGACCGATATCCAGCAGCAGATTCTTGAGTTCCTCAAAACTAAGCCTTACTCTAGCGGCATCACTGATGTGGACTTCACTAAGAACCCCATCGACATTCGTAACGTATCCTAATTTATGGCACGATCAGATAAAGGCGCTTCCCTCAGCGTAAAACTCCTTCAACCAGGCTGGTCTGTCCAGTCTGACGGCTTCGGCCTGAACACGTGCTCGGCCACCTACAAGGTCAACGCTGCCGACGCTCCGGCTATCAATGTCCGAGGCGAGGCTTTCCCGAAGGCCGCTTTTGCTTACCTCAAAGCGCATAAGGCGAGCATCGCCTACGACGATCTAGGCATGGCGACCATGCGCGTGGATTACGTCGGCATAGACCCGACCGTAAATAGCGGGAACATGACCAACCCGAACACATCGGCGGCCAATGGTCTTACTGGCGAAAACATCACGGCTCACCCTAACTTCTTTAGCGCTCAGGCCGGCTACCTTGGGGCAATCGCCGGACCTGCACCCTATACCCAGGACGCGCCTAATAACTTTGCTCCTAACGTTGGGGGTTCTCCGGCCTACCTTGGACTTAACGGTGCTTGTTTCGAGAAGGAGAACGGTGGGCGGTTCATTGGATTTGTGAATCCGACCTATCCTCAATACTACGGTAAGACTCAGTACCTTGCGCCGACTACAAGCTACTCTGGAATTATTTATGTAGATGACGCTTCAAGCGTTCAGGTTCTTGTTGAGCTGCTGGGAACTACTACTCTGACTGGATCATGGAGTACGTTCCCACTTCTTCCAGCCTGGGCGCCGATTGGTGCTGGTATGTATGGCAACCCAGTCAACCTTCTGTCTCAGGTAAATACTGAGGAGTTCGGTTCTATCTTTAAGGTTAACTACGAAATCCGATATTCAAGGCAGGGCTGGGAATTGGACGTTTACAAGAAGCTCTAAGCCATGTCTATCCAACCCGGACCAAATTACACTTTCTCGGCGTCTAGCCTTGGTGAATCTCTCAACATCCAGCAGCCTTGGAGCGAGTGGAACGGTGGTGATAGTCTGATTCAGCAGTTCCAATGCAAAGTCATCACCGAGTCAGACGGTGAGGGCGGTTTAAACTACTTCCTGCAAACCTATAAGGGCGTAGTCGATTACACCTGGAGCCAGTTCCCTTTCCGGCCTGAGCCTGATGGCTCTGGTGGCGAGACCGCGTTCCGATCGTTTCAGAATCAAGCGCGTATCACCGACTGGGCGGTCTACCGTAACGGAACCCGCACGGTCGGAACTGACGGCGCAAGCGAATGGATGGCTAACAACGGTAAGGTTGAAATCCTAAACGCTGACTACGTCGGCGGCTCTAACCAATGGCTTGTCTGCATCTCTAAGATTGATTGGTGGGACAAGGATAGTTGGTTAGCGGCATACCGACTGATTGACGCGGAAAAGCCGTTTGTATCTATCTTCCCAGCTGATGACACGACCGCAACGGATACCCTATTAGCACCGCAAGGCAGTAGCCAGCACAGTGGTGGGGTTCTTTACGCTGAAAGCAACGCATACGCGATTGCGTCACTTGCCTTAGACCCTCCGGTCCCTCTTCAGATTGGCTATACGGTTAAGAAGATTGCCTCGATTGACTGGAACACCACGACGTTGTCTTGGGACGTTACCCAGTACGAGTACGGCCCGATCACGCTGCCGATGCACCACGACACAGGCACGATGCTTTTTAATGTTGGGACACCCCCATCCCCATCTTCTTGGGATTCGGCCTACGCTGCCCAGTTCGGAGGCGTCTTCAATCACCCATGGTTCGAAAGCACATGGGCCATCCCAGGCTATACGTTAAACCCTTCTGCTTGGTGGTACGACCTGGTAAGCCCGGCTCCCTGACCTAAACCCTACTTTTCCCGCAATAAGTAGCATGGCTACAACCGTAAGTCTATCTCAGGGTAACACGTTTGCCTGCACTTTCGCTTGGACACCAGGGGCTGCAGGCCCAGTAAACCTGCTGGCTACGACCATTACCTCGGACATCCGCGATCACTGCGGAACCCTGTATGCGCTGGACGTTACCATCGCCCTAGATGGCCTGTCGTTTACGGTAGTCTACCCTGGCTCAACCTCAGACTGGTCCATTGGTCAGTCTAGCTGGGACATCAAATTTCTCTTTCCCGGCCCTCCTGCGGCCATCTCGCGTACCGAGGTCTTCAGGGTCAATGTCCTCGACGTAGTCACTGCCTAATCGCCGCCATGCCTAACGCGACGATTACTTCGACGGCCTCGACCTTCGGGACCATCTCTGGCACGTTTGCCGCGGATCAGTCCACGGTGACTGGTACGATCACCGCCATCACTGGTAGCGTTGATGGTAGCGTCGGTGTCCCCGGCCCTCAAGGCCCGCAGGGTCCGCAGGGCATCCAAGGTATTCAAGGCGATATAGGATTAACTGGACCAACTGGACCAACAGGCCCTACTGGACCACAAGGCATTCAAGGTGAAACTGGATTGCTTGGACCTACTGGACCAACAGGAG
>Ga0209353_10001774_pt1 | contig 12125 bp, 13 predicted proteins | sample LauGreSpBDMM15SD_2_FD_187561 | JGI IMG/M metagenome (GOLD analysis project Ga0209353, IMG submission 187561) | Freshwater lake microbial communities from Lake Michigan, USA - Sp13.BD.MM15.SD (SPAdes) (version 2) | ecosystem: Environmental > Aquatic > Freshwater > Lake | place: Lake Michigan...
TAGGGCGTTTCCGCCGCGGCGGATCGCGTGTTCGGCACTCGTCCCGATTTTTTCGGGAAGCTCAAACTCCCGAAGCATCGGGACGAAGCATCGGGACTACCCGCTAACGCAAAGCGGATGTACTAAATCTTTTTGTGTTTTTTTAATGAAATATTTGTCAAAATGTATTAGACTATTTAATATATGTGTTTGGTATAAGATGGATTTTTTAAAGAAATTCTTCGACAAGAATTCTTATTTATCTCATTTAGCATTATTATCATAAAAAGACAATATTTAAAAACCTGGTTGAACGAATGGTCTTAGTCCAATATATAGCTGAAAAACAAATAAAAATTCTTACTTATTTCTAGCTTTGCTAATTCTTCTCAAATAATCTAGTTGACCTCTATGCCGCGATAAATGACAGCATAATTGTATTAAAAAAAAACCAATCGTTTTACCATTGTGCTGAGGAGGAGTTTCAGACATTTTATTTTTAAGGTCTTTTTCTGTTATTGATTTAAGAGCGGATTCAACGGCTTTAATAGTTTCGTCAATTGTAATCAAAATTTCATCCTTAGTCATATAAGTGCGTTGAAATTCTGCTTCTCTGTCACGAATGTAATTGTCTTTTCCAATTACAGCACCTATAAAATGCCTTAGATTCCCACAAATATGGGAACATAAAGTGCCAACGGAATTGGTAATTCCAGCTTCAGTTGACCATAGTAAACCTTGATCAGTGTTTCTGATTTCATCTTTCATAGCACCAAGGTCACGTAAAATAATTTCTTGTGTATATTTGATTATGGACATATTTCTATTAATAAAGTGTTTTGATGTCTGAAAGAACTGGGTAACCTAGGTTATTGGTTCCCCATAAGGACTTGGTTTTAATATCAATTTTTGAAATTTGTTGAAAATTGAGCTTTTCCATCCAATCAAAACATTTTCCTGATCTAAAGAAATTTTGCGGATTAAAATGAAAACTCTGTGGATTTTCGGTAATTTCTTTTTTCATTGTGCTGAATTCAGTAGAAGCGGCAATTGATTCTAATTGATTTTCATTCAATTTATTATCTGTTAGCAAGAACTTAGCTAGAATCTTTACTGATTCAATTTTTTTTTCTACAAGATCTTCATATCTCAAGACTAACAAATTATCTTTGGGTATTTTCCCTCCACAACCATTAATCCATTCGAGAGTATGCTCATGATAATCTCCGAAATACAAATTTCCTCCTATAAAAAGATTCAAAAAATCATCGTAAGTTAAATCTTGACTAACGCCTAGCATAGGATGCGAACGATAAAAAAAGAACTGAGAAACAAAGACAGCTCTTGGATCCCTAAATACATGAATGAAACGTGTTTTTTCGTGCACAAATCTAAATGGCAAATCATGCATCGAACAATGGGTGTACCAAACTCTCGGTAAGCCTTTTGTTGCCTTTAGATGATCTCTAAAATGATTTATTCCATGCTGTGACACCATTACTTCTGGCCATGGTATAGTGTCATGACCAATGTCACCACTTTTTATTCCATTAATCTGTGGATAATCTATAGCAGAGCGTAAAACTTCACAGACGAACTTTTTAGTCAAGTGTGTGCCAACTTTCTGATGTGTACAGATAAAAATATCATTTTCATCTGTATTCCAAGTACTTTTTAATTCATCAATTGCCTCTGAATTGAAAAATGGAGGGTATACCCTGTTATTCCAGGATTTGTATTTGAACCCGTTTTCATTTAACTGCTTTGTAGGCTCAAAGGATTTGAGACCACCATATTTTTTTGAGTTGCTCATTCTGTAATGTGTATTTATAAAGAAGCCACCAATAATCCGCATTCAGTTGCAATAATGGTGTGATTTACATTGTTTAAAATAAACCAGTCAAGAAATTCTTTACATTCGTCCTGACGATCTATGACATTGTCGGCTAGAATTATGGTTCCTTTAGCTATTATTTTTTTTTCAATCAATAAAATTAACTGATTATAGTAATGGTTTTTTTGTGCATCAAAGAAAACTAAATCATATTTGTAGCTAAGTGAATTGATTACCTCCAACGCTTCACCGACATGTACCTTAATAGGTACATTTAACCTATCGAATCTTTCTTGGGTATCCTCTGCGACTGAAACATCGAACTCAATGGTATCAAAAATCACTCCATCATTCACTTTTAATCCTAGATAAAGGTATAATGCAGATAGCCCATGAGCAGTCCCGATTTCTAAAATAGCTTTTGGATTTGCCGAAATTACAAGGCTTTGAATAATTCTTCCCGTGTCTTTTCTAATTGGATTTCTCCAACCAAAGCTTCCATAATTATTTGTATAACTCTCTCCTTTTTTACTCAGTTCTTCAAGCTTTTCAATCTCATTTTCTATCATTTTGTTTTCCATTAAATTTGTTTTTAAATCATTTAGTTGAAATGGGGAACATTGGTTCTTCGTTTTTTATTTTAGTCTATTACTAGTATTTTTTTTTCTGCTTTAATGTCTTCATAATACTTTTTCAATGCGATCATTCCTTGTTCCAAATCATATCGAGGTTCCCAACCTAATACACTTTTAGCTTTACTATAATCTAATACACCAATAAATTTCGCATCCCCTTTTGGTACTTCTTTAATCTCTTGAATGTTTGCTTTTTTGCCTATTACTTTTTGTGCAGTTTCGATAACTTGATTCAAGGTAACAGCCCCTTCTTTAGATCCAGTATTGAATTCTTCGTAAAGAGATAAAGGTGGCATGTTTAATAAATCTAAATCACTATTTGTAGTGTCCTCCAATCCAAAAAATAAAGCTTTCATAAAACAATCTACAATATCGTCAATATATAACCACGTTCTTGTTGCTTCTCCAGTACCAAATTTTTTAATCACCGACCCACTTTCAATATTCTCCATCAAAATTCTTAAAATCATATCTGGTCTTCCTCTATGTCCATAACATGATGTTATTCTAATTAAAAATATTTGCATTTGATACATATGACTATAACAATGTGCTAATGCATCAGCTGCAACTTTAGAAACACCATAAGGATTTACAGGTCTTCTTGGACTAAATTCATCAAGTTTTGTATTTTGATTCTCAACTTCACCAAAAACACTACGAGTAGATGTTTGTATCACACGTTTTATTTTTCCTGATTTTCCTAACACATCCAATAAAGTAGCCGTTCCTTTAATATTTACATCAAAATACTCATTAGGGTAGGAAACTGAACGACGGTCATCAACCATACCAGCGGTGTGAACTACAGAAGTGATGTTGTATAAAGAATTATTAATAATGTCTTCGATACAATTACGATTACATATATCTCCAGTAATCACATGTAGCTCTGCTTTTAAATATTTGTTGGTTAATTTCTCATTCACTTCCATTGCAGTTCTTTTTAAAAAAGATACATTGGCCTGTTTTTCATCACTTTTTGTTGTTTCTTGATTAAACAAATCCAATATAATTACCTTTTGACTTCGTTTTAATAATGCTTCTACTATATGGCTTCCAACGAAACCTGCACCACCTGTTACTAATATACCTTCGGTTTCTCTCATTGTTGTTAAATTGGTTATTTTTTTAAAATTTTTGCAATATTATCTGATTAATAAAATTATCTAACGAGGTAATAAAATAAAGGTTTTTAAAATGCTTAAATTTAACTCTACTTTGTCACATTAAAAACCAACAAAAAAGAGGTATTCGAGTAGGTAAGGGTATTTCAGCCCAAAATAACGCATGGCAACACACGAATAAAATCGGTGATAGCTGATTTTCTGTGGGTAATGATTCATTTGTTTACAGCTATTTTAAAGCATAATATAGTCACTGTTGTAAACCAACCATTTAAAATTTCTCGCAAAGGCACCAAGTATTTCACGCAGGAGTCGCTAAGCACGCATCAACCCAATATTTTACTGAAACCACAATCTCTTAGAAGCTCAAATTCAATCATTTGACTTGACTGTCCTACCATACCTTTGCGCGCTTTGCATGAAATTTCTAGAACAAGACAGGGGAAATATTAATGAACTTGACCCAAATGAGAATGCTAAACTACATATATGACTATAACTTCGACACCACAGTATTTCATCTAGAGCATATCTAGCAAAAAAAAGAACTTTTTCACTTCAATTCAAATTAATTTCAATTGACCTCGTTTCAATTAATATAAACACTTTATCACCTCAATTTTTTCACCGAAATGAAAGCATTAAAAAAATATTTTAAAAACAGGTTTATCGCTATAGACCAGCTCATAGAAACTCCTAGAGACGCCTATACTGTCGAAACATTTCATCAGCTTCGTGTTGAAATAAAAAAATTAAACGCACTTTTTGAATTAATCAATTTCAGTGCAAATGGATTTAAGAAAAAGAAATTATTTAAACCATTTAAACAAGTTTTTAAACGGGCAGGAAAAGTAAGAACACTTCAAATTGAAGCAGAAATTGTAAACAAATACATTTCCAAAAAACCAATTTCAGTATACCAAAACACTGTCATACAAATTCAGCATGAAGCAATGGACAATTACTTTTCATTCATAAATCCTGCAATAATTGCTAAACTAAAAAAAACGACACTAAAGGTTTTCCCAAAACTTGGTAAAGTGAAGGGAAAAAAAGTAGCCTTGTATTTGGAACAGTGTAAGAAAAACATCAAGAAGATTCTTAGCAATGAAAATTTACTCAAAAAAGACATGCACCAGTTGAGAATACAATTAAAAAACTATAACTACAATTGTAAAATTCAAGCCTTATGGAAGAAAAACACACCAAGTGAAACAAGAGAAGTGTTAGCCGATTATTTAGGCAAATGGCACGACTGTGAAACCACCATTAACGACCTGCAAAAAACAATGGATAACGGCCGAATATTCCCAAAAGAAATAAAAGTTTTGCGACAAATTAAAACAAAAATAATGAATGAAAGCGAGTTACTATTAAATGAAATCAACACCTTATTAAACACATCCTTTGCTCCTTTTAAAATATAACCCTAAGTATTTGTCCTAAATCAAATAATGTAACTTTTGATACCCAATACTATTTTTCTTTCAATTACTTTTGCAAAACAAAAAATTAAGCTTCTGGTTAAGTTGTAAATCGACCAATAAAATGAACATTTCCAACAATGGAACTCAACCCATGAAGTATTAGTTTTATTCAAACACAACAGCAACTACATGATAGAAATTATTAGCAAACCGTGGCCATGGTATATTGCAGGCCCATTGATAGGCTTAACCGTTCCAATATTGTTATTGATTGGAAACAAAACCTTTGGTATCAGTTCATCCCTAAGGCATATTTGTGCAGCCTGTATTCCAGCAAATATTTCTTTTTTCAAATACGATTGGAAAAAAGAGATCTGGAATTTATTCTTTGTTGCAGGAATTCTTTTGGGTGGATATGTCAGTATTAATTTGTTAGCAAATCCAGACCCGGTGGTTATTCATCCCAACCTGGCCTCAGAATTAAAAACGTATGGCATCACCAATTTAAATGGATTGGTACCGCTTGAGTTATTCAATTGGACCACATTATTCTCCCTAAAAGGTTTTATCATGATGGTAGTCGGAGGATTTATGGTTGGTTTTGGGACGCGTTATGCAGGTGGCTGTACCTCAGGACACGCTATCTCAGGCTTGTCCAATTTCCAATTGCCTTCATTGATTGCCACTTGCTGTTTTATGGCGGGAGGTTTTCTGATGGCCAACATTATTCTTCCATATATTTTAGCACTTTAAAACTTAAGTCATGACAAAAGAGACATTAAATAACACAGAACCACAAGAATACCAAGACAGGTCTTTGAATACCATTTGTACAAATGAATCACGCCTTTCACATCCTTGGTGGTACAACTTCAAGTATTTGTTGGTGGGAATCGCATTCGGAATTGTATTCGTGAAGGCCGAAATCGTTTCGTGGTTCAGGATTCAGGAAATGTTTAAAATGCAATCGTTTCACATGTATGGCATTATAGGTTCTGCCATTGCTGTGGGCGCATTAAGTATTTTTCTGATTAAAAAATTCAATATAAAAACCATCTATGGAGAAGAGGTAGAATTTCATCCTAAAACATTTAATAAGGGTCAAATTTATGGTGGCTTTATCTTCGGATTGGGCTGGGCAATTACAGGTGCTTGTCCGGGACCACTTTTCGCTCAAATCGGAACTGGAGCAAGCGTGATAGCGGTAACGCTTTTAAGTGCCATAGCCGGTACTTGGGTATATGGTTTATGGAGAGAAAAATTACCTCATTGAGTTTTGAATGTTTAGTTTTGAGTGATTAGTAAAATTTCACTAAACCTCAAAAGTCACCGGATTGATTAGAAAATAGCCCCCTAGTTTGGTCAACTTATCACTACCTTCTTTAGCGGACATAATATGCTGACAACGCCCCAAGTTGTCGGCAATATTTTTGATAATTACCTGTTGGTTTTGTTTGATAATTTGGTCGGCATCTTCGATAATAAAATACTTCAATTTGGTTAAATTGATTCCGGAACGAATATACAGCGACAAAATACGGTCAGGAGTTCCAATAACAATATCCAACCCTTCTCTCAACAATTCACGTTGGTATTCTTCATCCACATTGGTATACATTCCAGAAATCCTTAGCCCAATTTCATGGCCCAAATCTCTGAAATAATTTTCCAATTCCATGCCTTTTTCTTTGGTAGGAACCATTATCAAAGCCCTGGGAGCCAATTCAAAAGCGTACTTCAATTGCGAGATTACTCCCAACACCAACAAGGTAGATTTTCCACTTCCATCCGGGCCAATAATGACCATATCCTGTCCGCCTTTAAAACGTGAAAATGCCTTCGATTGTATTTCCAATGGAGCAACAAGGGTCATTGTTTCAAGGTTGGCATTTAATTGATTGGAAAATTTGAAGGATTCAAAAGACACAGCGTAATGGTTTAGAAGTTTCGTATGCAAAATTATCTAGCTTACAAAACTACTAAAATAAAATAGAATTCGAATTAAAGTTTGTGGCAACATTGACAATTCCCCAATTTTGGTTTTGAATATCAAAACAAGGTGCATTGAGAAACCTGAAATTGATTATTCAACAACAGATAAAACAATTAAATGGACAATTTTACAATTTATAATTACTTGCAACGCTTTAAATTTTAAGCTATATTTATCCCGATGGAAACACTTCGAAATTCACTAACCCTCCTGTTTGAAACTGCTTTGGCAGAAGAAATTCTGGCCATAAAAAACGTTAAAACATTTAAGGAAGGAGAAACCATTATTGATTATGGAATGGCCATTAAATTCATGCCCTACATCATCAGTGGCACCATTAGGGTAATGAAAAACGATGAAGACAACCGAGAAATTCTCCTTTATTATTTGAGTAGCAATGAAAGCTGTTCTATGGCGTACTCCTGTTGTATGGAAGCCAAGAAAAGTGAAGTTCGGGCGATTGCAGAAGACAACGTATCTCTCATCGCTATTCCACATGACAAATTAGACGAGTGGCTCATTAAATATCCGAGCTGGAAAAGTTATATCTTCAATGGCTTTACCCAACGATTTAACGAATTGTTAAAATCCATTGAATCCATTGCATTCCATAAACTGGATGAAAGGTTAATTACTTACCTGGCTAACAAAGCTAAAATTACAGGAAAATCTGCCCTTCAACTTTCTCATAGTCAAATAGCAGAAGAAATGGGAACCAGCAGGGTGGTCATTTCACGCCTGTTAAAACATTTAGAAAACGATAAAAAATTGCTGCTGTATAGAAATGAAATTAAGTTACTGAAGGATTTTGGGTAGTAAATATTTTTAAAATTATATACGCTGATTAATAATTTAAAATTGCAAAATTATTGGGGCGTTCCCCGCAAGGGCGTGTCGGGTTATCGGCACTCTCCCGAGAATATCGGGATCAAACAATCCCGAAACTTCGGGACTACCCCTAACGCAATGTCGCTATATCTTTAAAATTAAGGTATTCATAAACAAATTGTTATATAAATTCATCATTCTAAATATTTACACAAACTTTAATAAAACATTTCGTTTAACGTCACATATAAAATAGTCTATTAAAAAAACATTTCATTCAACCCTCCTACTCATTGATATTTAGCATCTAATTTTATAAGTTTACATGAAAGATATGAAACTACTCCTGACAACCATATTGCTTTTTTCAAGTTTTTTTAGCTTTGCAACGGCAATCCTAATTCCGATGGATGATTCACAACGCAATCATCTTAAAGCCTATGGCATAGCTTATTGGGTAATTGAAAAAGGACAGGAAGTTGACTGGCTCCTCAATTACAAAGGAGGAAGCTTTGTTACGGAACACAACGTAACAGTTGAAAAAGAGATTATCGCCAGAGGCATTAGCTACCAACTCATTAGCAATACAGAACGCAGTGAATTGGCACAACAACTGAGCGCCGCCGATGTCAATATGGACGTGGTTAAATTAGAAAAAGCGCCAAAAATTGCCGTCTATTCTCCTAAAACAAAACAGCCGTGGGACGATGCCGTAACGATGGTATTGACTTACGCTGAAATTCCATACACCGTCATTTTTGACGATGAAGTGATGTACAATGAACTGCCTAAGTTCGACTGGCTACATCTTCACCATGAAGACTTTACAGGTCAATACGGTAAATTTTATGCTTCTTACGCCAATGCGCAATGGTACCAGGACCAACAACGATCGTATGAAGAATCGGCTCGTAAACATGGCTTCAACAAAGTATCTCAACTCAAACTGGCCACCGTCAAAAAAATCAAAGACTTTGTAACAGGTGGAGGTTTTTTATTTGCGATGTGTTCCGCAACAGACACCTACGACATTGCCTTGTCCGCGGAAGGTGTTGATATTTGTGAGCAAATGTACGATGGTGACCCAGCGGATCCCATTGCCCAAAACAAATTAGACTTCGCCAAAACACTGGCTTTCAGAAATTTTAATTTGGTGAGGAGTCCTTATGAATACGAATATTCCAACATTGACAACAACAAAATTGAACGAGGCTTAAATGAAAACAATGATTACTTTAACCTCTTTCAATTCTCTGCCAAATGGGATCCGATTCCGACCATGCTTACCCAATGCCACACCACTTCTATCAAAGGATTTATGGGGCAAACTACAGGATTCAAGAAAAAACTTATCAAATCAGAAGTAGTTGTGATGGGAGAAAATGCTTCCATTGGTGAAGCGAAATACGTTCATGGCACTATTGGAAAAGGTTTCTGGACATTCTATGGAGGTCACGATCCTGAAGATTATGAACACTTTGTAGGCGAAGAACCAACCGACTTAAACTTACATGCCAATTCAGCAGGATACAGATTGATATTGAATAACATTTTATTCCCGGCGGCAAAGAAAAAGAAACAAAAAACCTGATTTTTTTATCACAGATTTTTTAAATGATAATCCATTGATAAAACTGAATATATGTACCTGCATCACAATAAATACCCCAGTTCAATTGTTTACATTAAAACGCTTTTAACCTAACTTTTTACAATTATGCCAGACCTTACTATCAAATTATTTGAACAAAAAACGGTTCGTTCGGTATGGAACGAAGCTGAAGAAAAATGGTACTTCAGTATTATTGATGTCGTAGAAATTTTAACGGATAGTCCAAACCCTAGAGATTATTGGTTTAAAATGAAAATAAGGGTAAAAACGGACGATGGTTTTGAACTGTCGACAATTTGTCGACAGTTCAAACTTAAAGCTAACAATGGCAAAATGAGAGAAACAGATGTTGCTGATACGCCAAGCTTACTTCGTATTATCCAATCTATTCCTTCCCCTAAAGCCGAACCGTTTAAACAGTGGTTGGCAAAAGTAGGATACGAACGTATGTAAGAAATTGCAAATCCAGAACAAAGCCTGGAAAGAGCGAGAGAAAACTGGCAAAAGCTCGGAAGAAGTGATAAATGGATCCAGCAACGCATGACGGGTCAGGAAACCCGAAATAAACTTACTGACTATTGGAAAGATAACGGTGTAGAGAAAAAGGATGAATTTGCCTTATTAACCAATATTATTCATGAAGAATGGACCGGATTAACTGTTAAAGGACACAAGGATTTAAAAGGTTTAAAATCGCAAAATCTTAGAGACCACATGAGTGAAGCGGAGTTAATATTCACCGCTTTAGCCGAGATATCCACCCGCCAAATTGCAGCAACTGAAGAAGCAAAAGGCTTGACTCAAAATGCAAAAGCTGGCAAAAAAGGAGGAACAATCGCCAAAGATGCAAGACTTAGCCTCGAAGCACATACAGGCAAAAATGTAGTCACCGGTGAAAACTTTTTACCTCCAACAAAAGAAAATCAAAAACTAAATAGTTAATTTTAGCTTTATTTATACTTAATTTAGTGTCGAGTGCTTAGTGTTGAGTGTTGAGTACTCAAAACTAAACATTCAACACCCAACACTTGAAAAATGAAAGTACTTATACTCGCCGGTGGATTCGGCACACGATTAAGCGAAGCAACAGACAACAAACCAAAACCAATGGTAGAAATTGGCGGAAAACCAATTTTATGGCACCTCATGAAATCGTATTCTGAGCATGGCTTTACCGAGTTTGTCATCTTATTGGGCTACAAAAGTTATGTGATCAAAGAATTTTTTGCCAATTACTTTCTCCACCAAAGCGACATAACTATTGACCTCAAAAACAATAGTATGGAAGTACATGACAACTTTTCTGAAAACTGGAAAGTTACTTTAATTGATACCGGCTTAAATACATTTACTGGAGGTAGAATAAAAAGAGCGGCCAAATACATTGGCAACAAACCTTTTTTACTTACTTATGGAGATGGCGTTTGCGATGTGAACATTGCAGAAACCGTAAAATTCCACCAAGAACATGGCAAATTAATTACCATGACAGCCATACAACCTGAAGGAAGATTTGGTGCATTAGGAATTGATAAAGACCAAACTATCCATTCATTTCTTGAAAAACCCAAAGGCGACAATTCCTGGATCAATGGAGGCTTCTTTGTTTGTCAACCTGAAGTAGTGAATTACATTGATGGAGATGCAACAATATTTGAAAGAGAACCTCTGGAAAAACTCGCGTCTGAAGGAAACTTGAAAGCTTACAAACACAATGGTTTTTGGCAGTGTATGGATACCTTAAGAGACAAAAACAAATTGGAAGAACTGTGGGAATCAGGAACGCCACCTTGGAAAAATTGGAAATAATTTTTTATAATCAACTCATCATCACACTTAATTTTATACTTGTGTTCAACAATATTTACAAAGATAAAACGGTTCTGCTCACTGGCCATACAGGGTTCAAGGGCTCATGGCTGGCACTTTGGCTGCACCAATTGGGTGCTAAAGTAATAGGATATTCCAAAGATTATCCTTCAGAACCTACACATTTTCAACTTTTAAATTTAGAAATCACCTCAATTATTGGTGACATCAGAGACCGGAAACACTTACAAGAAGTATTCAATACCTACCAACCCGATATCATTTTTCACTTGGCTGCGCAGGCTTTGGTAAGGTATTCTTATAATGAACCTGTGGAAACATTCGAAACCAATGTAATGGGAACCATCAACATGTACGAATGTGCCCTTCAAACCAAAAGCGTTAAAGCCTTTGTAAACATTACTTCTGACAAAGCTTACGAGAACAAAGAAAGACTTACCGGTTACAAAGAAACTGATCCGATGGGTGGTCACGATCCCTACAGCGCTTCAAAAGGTTGTGCAGAATTGGTGACTTCCTCTTACAGAAATTCATTTTTCCAACATACCGATAAACTTTTAGCGAGTGCAAGAGCAGGAAACGTAATTGGCGGAGGCGATTGGGCATTGGACCGTTTGGTGCCAGATATTTTCAAAGCTACTTCTAAACTAGAAACAGTAACCATAAGAAATATCCATGCGACACGCCCTTGGCAACATGTGCTTGAACCATTGTCTGGATATTTATTACTTGGGCAATTGCTTTTGGAAGGCAATAAAAAAGTAGCCGATGGCTGGAATTTTGGTCCCGACGAAGACGATACCCGTGAAGTAAGCAATGTCATTCAACACATCAAAAAACATTGGGAAGAAGTAAATTTT
>Ga0209353_10001778_pt1 | contig 12114 bp, 28 predicted proteins | sample LauGreSpBDMM15SD_2_FD_187561 | JGI IMG/M metagenome (GOLD analysis project Ga0209353, IMG submission 187561) | Freshwater lake microbial communities from Lake Michigan, USA - Sp13.BD.MM15.SD (SPAdes) (version 2) | ecosystem: Environmental > Aquatic > Freshwater > Lake | place: Lake Michigan...
TCCTGAAGTTGCAGCACTTGTTATTGTTGCGGAGCTTGTGCTAACTTTAGAAGATCCTGTTTTGTCGATTGAGTTGGATACTATATAATATGGCAAACCCAAAAATATTCGCAGCGACAGACGCTAACATCATCATGACAATCGCTGGCGGTTTTAGCGTTGCAGACATTAGCGATATAGTCGTAACACTTACCCGGAATACAGTAAGTAAGGTATTTAAAATGTCAACAGGCGAAATAGTTGTTTCAGGTCTTGACTTAATCATAACAGTACAAGCCAATATAATCACAACGCCTGGCGCTTATGCGGTATCTGTGCGGCTTATAGATATGAATAACAAGATTAGAGGTATTACGGTAGTTCCTGACGAGTTAGTATTTGAATAATAAATGGAGTTAAAATAATGGCAAATGCAATTTATCCTTTGTTCCTTCAAGAGCTAATGAAAGGAACTTCTAATAACCTTCTGAATAGCACAGAGGGCACAACAGGCGTTTATGCGGCTTTGGTCGATACAGGCACATATACCTATTCAGCGTCACACCAGTTCTATAGTTCGTTATCTGGTGTGGTCGGTACGGATCAGGAGATATTGACAAAGACCCAAACCACTGGAACGTTTGACGGAACCGATGTTACTTACACGGCAGTGACTGGAAATACTGTTGAGGCTATTGTGTTATATCGAAAAAATGCAGGTGCTAATACAACATGGCCATTGATTGCATATTTGGACACAGGGCACACAGGTCTACCATTCACACCAAATGGCGGAGATGCGGTTATCGCCTGGAATGCTTCGGGGATATTCAAGCTTTAGACTATGGCTGCATTAGTCAATGCAATAACGACGCAGGCAACGGCGAACGGCACAAGTTACACGTCCGGCGCTTTTACGCCTGCTGCATCAGACTACTTGCTTGTATTTGTTCATGCTTCAGATACTACAGTTGATGGAACTCTAACCGATTCACAAAGTTTAGGATGGACCAAACTATCTGGAATCGTAAGCAATACCAATAACAGATTCGTAGTTTTTAAGTCAAACACAACGGCAGCAGCATCTTCAATGACTGTCACTTGGGATTGTACCGGTGACGCTGCGACAGGTGCATTGCTTGCAGTTATGAGGGTGTCGGCTTCTGATGGCAACATTAGACAGATTACTAACAATGCAGGCGCTGCTGCTTCTACTCCCAGCGTTGTTTTTTCAAGCAGTTGTCTTACTTCAAGCGCTGTTGTGTTTGCCACTGCTAACCTTTCAAATCCTCATGGCAACACAGTGCCTTCAGGATTCACGGCTAGAAATGGCGCCGCATATAATACGCCTACCACAGGTGTGGCAACGTCTGCATCAAACTCTGGATTTACAAGCAACACGATAACCGCAGGCGGTCTTTCTGGCACAGATTGGACTGTGATAGGTATCGAGGTATATAACGCTGGTGTTACAACGCAGACATTGACACCGGTATTATTTACCAATTCCGCCACATTCTTCGCTTCGGTATTGAGTGCTGGCGCGGTTACATTAACCCCGGCATTACACACTAATGCAAATACTTTCTATGCTGCGGAAGTTACCCAAAGCAGCGGAACAACAACATTAACGCCATCGCTATTCACTAACACTAATACGTTCTACGGTTCAACGATTGAGCCGGGATCGGTTAGTATAACTCCAGCATTATTTACTAACACTAATACGTTCTACGGTTCAACGATTGAGCCGGGATCGGTTAGTATAACTCCAGCATTATTTACTAACACAAATACGTTTTACGGATCATCTTTAGGGTTAAGTATTGCTACTTCATTATTCACTAATACTAATACCTTTTATGACTCAACGGTAACGGCTGGCGGTGTTGATATAGAGCCTAGTTTATTCACTAACTCAAGCACGTTTTATGCTTCAACAGTAACACCAGGAGAGGTGCCTTTATCTGCCGGCCTGTTTACTAACTCGAATACGTTCTATCAGTACAATCTGACCAGCGAATTACATATAAGTCCTAGCTTCTTTATAAACACGAATACGTTTTATAATGCTGATATTTCTGACGGTCTAGGCGGCGCGATCTTATCTGATATTGGTATTTCAGTTAGTTACAAGCCGCAAGGCATAGATGTCGACTTAGCGCAACCAGTAATAGAGTCATCGTATAAAACACAAACAATTAAGGTAAGAATATGACAGCAAAACTCTATGCGAATACTGATGTTGATATTACCATTACTATCGGATCAGGTTTAGTTATTGGTGATATTGTTTCGATGACTGTCACGCTAACCAAAGTCGGCTCAACTACCGGGATCACGTTCTCAGGTGCTGGTATAACCATAGGCGCAAGTTCGATCACCCTGTCGATACCAGATAGCGGCGGAATCACTGAAGCAGGCGCGTATGCTGTTAAGATACTGTTTACAGATGATGAGGGAAACATCAGAGGACTTACTCCAACGCCTGAGTTCATACGGTTTTACTAATACGTTGTGACTTTAATCACATACAAAACAAGATAAAGGAGATAACATGGCGTGGGGATTTCTAAGCAAAGAAGAAGTACATACCATGATAGAAGAAAGACGGAAACATGATAGGCGCAGAATTGATTCTGAGATGGCAGCTTGTAATGCCCGTCATGATGCTCATGATAAACATAGGCAGGATAGCGAGAAAGCTATGAAATCATTCAGTGATACTGTGACAGAGTTAACCAAGGCATTACAAACAACTAATTCAACGCTTAGCAAGTGGGTGGAGCTTCAGCCAACAGTTGAGCGGACTAAAAATAATTTCACAACTATTGACACCCTTAAATCCTGGGGAGGATCTTTGGCGGTGCTTTATGTTGCATATGACATTATCAAAAAATTGATAGGATGATATGATAAAATACCTCAAATCAAAAACAGTTTGGGCAGGAATATTATTGGCAATAATACCGATTGCTAATGCCTATTTTGAAGTTGTAATGGAACCGGCAATATATGCAGCTTATAGCGTTGCGTGTAGTTACGTGATGATATATCTCAGAAGCATAACAACACAGCCGTTGTCTGCTAAAGTTAATAAAGACAAAGATACTCCGGCTGATTATTACGGGTGTTAATATGGGAATTTTAGCAAGTATTGCAGCAAAATACGGAATGCAGATTCTAGGCGTTCTGGCATTGATTGGCGTTATCGTTGGTGGGTACTATTACATCAAACACACTGGAGCCACAGAACAACATGAAAAAGACATGCGGCAGCTTGAAGAGCGTAACCAGAACGAGAAGGAACAGTCAGATATTTTACTGGCTGAAGCAAGAGCAGAAAACGCCGCTCTTAAAGCAAAGCATGAGAAAATCTACATAGGAGTGCTAACACATGCAAGCGAGACTATCAAAACTACTCAGTATCAGCGTGATGCTGCTGCTAGTGAGCTGCGGAAGCTTAGACAAAGAACTTCAGCCGCGCAAAGTAATCACAGTACCGGCAGCAGAGAAACCGGAATTTCCCAAAGTGGTGTTGGAGGAACTGGAAGCGTTATCTGCGAAGTATCGCCTGAAGAAATCGATCAAAGATTAGAGGTGGCAAGGATGGCTGAATTATCTTTGATTGCTTCTGGATTTATTCGACAAGTTGCTGTTGTAAAGTAACATATAATTTACGTTATTTTACTTTCAGGCTTAAAAGGTTAAAATGAAATCTACAAAATGTTACACACTAAAATATTCTGACGGGTACAAAATACAGATCAAAGAAGATGTATTTGTACAAACAAAACTAAGGCCAAAACAAGCGGCAGAAATTCCTGGTTATGTATCTTTGGGCACGGACGGCGGATTGTGGATTTATAACAGATACGCTTATGATGGTGCAACTGGTGGAGTTAATCTTGACTGTATGCGTCTAGCCATCCTAGTTCATGACGTGTTATTCCAGTTAATGCAAGAAGGACAACTTGATATAGCATTCTTTCAACAAGCTAATGAAGAATTGAGAGATATTGCTATATCAAATGGGACTCCGGTATGGATTGCCAACTTCTTCTTCTTTATGGTTCAAAAGTTCGGCAATGCTTTTGCGACTAAGAAGAAGAAAATTTATACTGTTTGATTATCTTTCGGTATTAAATCATTCTTTTGCATCCATGCAAGAACTTTGAGTGCAGAATGCCTGTATACTTTTCCTCTTGGTGTTTCGCAAAGAAGTTCACCGCGCGGAAAGGATTTAGGTACTTTATCGAAAACCAAGTTTATTCCGTCATAACCTTCTGCTATTGAATCGGCGCACAACCTGTGTAATTCTTGTGGTGTCATTTCGGATCTTCCGGTAATAGTTTGTAGTGGGTTGGGTGCTGGTAATCAAATTCAACATATAATCCCCACCAATTCTGTTCTTTATATTGGTAAATCAATTGCCTGTTATTGTATGGATAGAATAGATGTATCGGCTTATCCTTCGGCGTATTCGCATCAATCGGTAGCCATGGGTCGAGTTCTGTGCATAGACTCAAAAGATAATCATAAATCGCATAATCTAAACTATCACAGTTAGGATTTTCCATTAATCCAATCAGTCTTTCCTTGCTTATTCCTTCAGTCATCTCAATAATCCTCCTGAGTTAATTCAATCACTGCATCAATAAAATGCACCATCATTGCGTAGTGTGCTGTGAAAAATATGGTTAGTGCTATGGTCATTTATCTATCCACTTTACGAAAGCTTCCATTTTTTGTTGATTACCCTTCTTATCGTTGAATACAGCAACCGTTTCAACTCCATGCTTAACTATCCCATAAGCGTTAGGTGGTAAAGTAAATGACCTATCTTCATATCGAATAAATTTATTAGGGCTTCGTTTCCATACTGGTGTGTATGTCATTTAACTCCTCCCATTTTTCTTTGGTGAATTCAGTCCATTCGGCATCAAGGTCTATGACAACACCATAATCGTAATGAACATAACTCCCTGTAGTTCTGCTAGTGCCTACGCTATCCCGTAAAATCAATCCGAAATCACCATCATCAGGCGGCATCTGCTCGGCGCAGTTAGTCCAGGTTATTTGCATGATTTATGCTTCTTGTAAATATCTGCTATTGCTTGTCGTCTTTGCATACTTACTCCTTAAACTCAATTTCTTTTTCAAAAGAAGAAAAAGAATACTCCGCTCCTGGAATGTTCCAGTCTGGTGTGGTTGTTACATAAATCATATTAATTTTATTTTCACACGAGTCTCTATCAACTTTTACAAAAACCGGCTGACCTGTCAGTGCTTGCAGGTGGATCATGTCTGCTAGTGGGTGTGGGTTACATATTAGGTAGTGAGACGCAGCCCGTAAAACATTCTTTACGACATGCCTATCACGACAAGGTGGCATACTGTACTGTTCATCCCCAAGAATATAAGCTATGTCTGTTTTACTTTGTGTTATAAAATCAATTTGACATGGCGATCCATTATATTTATTCCATTCAGTCATAATATTATCCCACCTTGTAAATATAGTACTAATAAACAAATCCCATAACCACACACTATTGCGCTAAAATATCTCATGAGTTTTCCTCTATGAATTTGTGTAACCTATCGTATACACTTAATGTTACAGATCCCTGGAACTTACCTAAAATATATTTGCATTCATCAATACTAAAACTTAATTTAGGCTCTGGCTGTTCATAATTAATAAATTCAGCAATCTTATGATTTAGTTGTCCGCCAAGTTTTATATGTTCTATAAGTTCTAACATATCCTTTTTAGTTAAACTTAAATAAAGATCTTCGTTAGTTTCATTTACTTCTCGAAACCAAATGCCATCTATTTTACGATCAGAAATCTTTATATCCGAGTGATCGGTAATTTCCACAAACCTTAACTCGCGAGGCTGGATTTTTTTTAAATGTATTGTTGCTTGAACAGTATTGAAACACTGAGAAACCTTCTCCTTAGCATTTATAGAGATAGTATTAACTTCAAAGCCTTCCGGCAATCCTTCAACTTCAATCGCTTGGGTTTTCATATCACGTACACCAAAAAACCAACAGAAATAACGAATCCAATAGATGTAAAGATCATCCGCAAATTAGCAATATCAGCATTTTTTGTCAGGCGCATACATCTATCAGCACATCGTTTAGATTCGGCTTCTGCTGCCTTTGTTGCTTCAATAGCCTGAGCAAAACCTTTTATTAAGTGAATCAATTTCGCTCTTTCTTCGTTGCGCTTAATCAACACTTGATCGCTTGCGCGTCTTAATTTATTTCCTGTACACATAATATTCTCCAAAGTTAGTAAAACCATGACTTCCGATGATTTCCCGGCTATGATTTACAGCGGCACGGGTGTTTTTGGTTCGGTTAAAAGTGCTGTAACTATTAAGGGCACAAATAAACCAACATCATCGGCAATCTAGCCAGCGTCATGGGATCTGGCTTTTTTCAATACAAGGAATTAGCCGCCTACCTTTTAATTCTGTTTAATTAGCATTTGGGGCAAGTCTTTTTCAGTATCATTTAAATCATCTTGTGGTATGTCTTTAATCCTCTGCCATTTGTTTTGGAAAAGTTCCCATATTGATCCATCATCACAAATAACAATCAAACCACATTCTGTTACTGACACGCTTATAGGCTTTCTCATTTCGTATTACCTCCACCACACAACGCAACAGACTGACTTCCTGCCAAGCATTCTTCATACTGCTGATTGCTTGTATACGCTATTACTGCGAATATTATTGCGATCACAAGCCAAAGTATGGTCTTAGTTAAATAAGCGCCGTCTTGCGCTTTGTAGTTCTTCATGTCTTGGTTGAATATTTGGTTCATAATTTATCCTTAATTACATATAAATTCTAACGTGAGTTCTAAAAGCAACGTTTGCTTCTAATCTTAAATTCTCAACTGTAGATTCGAATACATCAGGAATTACACCTCCATAACCGTCTGGAAGTAAAGAGGCGGTACAAGTAACTTCAACATCACCCACATTTTCTTGCATCTTCTTTAATTCTTTCATGAGTTCGCTTATTTTCATTTCGGAGCCTCCGGTGTTTTGATTGGCATTACGTCGGTGATAGCATCGGAACTTTTAAATATAATATCGCTATTACCAGAAACATAGAAATCAGTATTACGATAAAATAAATCAATAATCAATCTTGAAATTCCTATAGAAACAAAACACAGTCCGTATGAAGGATTAGCCTTAAACTCATCTATAGTTTGCCATTGCTGGTCTGGCAGTTCTTTGCACATCCTAATTAAGGTGTGCACGAACAGTTTACTTGTGCCGTCCGGCATATTTTCTTTTACTCTGATTAATTCCTCCTTGCTTATTCCTTCCATTTCCATCTCCCAATGTTTAATTGATAGTTAATTATAATATTGTCTTATGAATAATGCAATAGGTAAAGTGTAATAATTAACTTTTAATTTTCTTCGCTAGATTTCTTAGCTCAACAATTCGCCCAGTTTCTCTCAATTTGCTAGGCGATGCTGACTTGATAAGCTCAATCGCTATAGCGCATAAAGTTTCAAGCTCTACGCGCTCATCAGTCTCGATAACATCTTTGCTGAGTATATCTTTGCACCGATCTGCCCAATGAATAGCGGTTTGTATTTGTTCTTTTAGTGCGCTCATTACGATCGCCCTTACAAATCAATAAGTTATCAAAAAGGAATGTCGTCATCCATATCATAAGAACTGCTAGCATTAGATGACCTAGCTTTCGATCTCTCGTTTGCTGTAGATGGGTTATTTTCAAATGATTCTCTTTGATCTGAATTGCCTTGTTTGCTGCCTAGCATTTGCATACTGTTTGCGATGATTGATGTGGAGTATTTTTCTACGCCGTTTTTATCTGTGTATTTTCTTGTTTCAATCTTGCCAGAAACGTAAACAAGACTCCCTTTAACCAAATATTCCCCGGCAATTTCGGCAAGCTTTCGGTAAAAAGTAACGTTAACCCACTCGCACTTATCAACCTTCGCCCCAGACTTATCCTTATATGAATCATCAACAGCTAAAGTAATATTTGTTATTGCGTCCCCTGATTGCGAATACCTTGTTTCTGGATCTCTTCCAACACGGCCTATGAAATTACACTGATTCAGACTTGCCATTTTTCTTGCTCCTTGTGTGTTTTGAACGATAAATTACATGTGATACATAGTGGACTTTACAGCCGATATTTTCCGCTATTTGTTCTTTGCTCATGGTCTTATGATGTTTCAAGATGTACTCAGTCTTGGACCCAGTGAATGAGCTAATACCGCACAGTCTCCTGGCTTCAGTATAGTAGTCTTTGAATCTTGCAAACCCCATGACGCGCTCTTGAGCAACAATCGGAAGAAATCCTTCTTCTTCCATTATCTGATACGCCTCATGACGACATTGAATATCCTGTGTTTTTAGCAAAATGCAAAGTTCATCCATCATTTTCTGACGCATTACCCTGCCTTCTGCGCGTGACGCTTTCTTAACTTCCGCCTCTCTTTCTTTTCTGATTGGCGCTTTCTGTACCTCAGTAAACCCCAAGTTTACATAAGCCGGTTCTGTGTTTACCTTTGGCACTGGAAATAATCCCAAGCTTATCATCCAGGATGGTCCGTTAGAATTTGATTGATACATGCTTAACCTTTCCATCAAGTATTAAATCAATTATTGCTGTTGCGGTAACTTCGTCTATGCCTTCATAAATAAGTGACTCAGCAGCGTCTAGTATTATTTTCTTTCTGTGATCTTCATTTGCTATTCTTGCAGCTTCTTCTTGTGCGAGTCGTTTTTCTTCGGCTTCTTTCAAAGCTTCGTCTCTTAGTTTCTGCTGTTCTCTTTGATACTCAAGTTCTTTTGCTGCGCGTTCTTTCTCTAATCTATCAGCTTCTTTTTTCGCTTCTTCAGCTAATCTTGAGCGTTCTTTTTCTTCCGCTTCAATCCTTACTTTTTCTTGTGCAGCAAATGCAGCAGCTTGTACTTTTTCAATTTCTCGTTTTGCTGCTTCTTCTGCTTCGCGCTTCCCACGTTCTTCAGCTTCTTTCACAAGCTTTTCTTCGCGTTCTTTTTGTTCTCTTGCTACTTTTTCAGAGCGCAATCTTTTAAGTTCTTTTTGTTCTTCTTCGTGTTTCTCAACTTGAGCAAGCAATCTTTCGCAACGCTCAACATATTCATCTTTAATAACTGCCGCATCTTCGGTAAATTCCATAAAACGCTCTTTGGCAATAACCGTGCTTTTCAATCTTTTAAGGTGCGATGCAATAGCAACAGATCCAAATCCAGCATCAGGAATCTGTTTCATAATTTCCAGCACAGATTTAATTTCAGCTATACGCGATTTTTCAGCATTTTCCCATTCAGTCAACGGCTTTCTAACCCGATCTTTCAGAGCATCTAATTTATCACGCATACGCTTGCGTTCAGCATCGACAAGCTTTGGCTGTTCTTTCAGCCTATCGACTAATTCTTTTCCTATACCATCGATTTGAGTTTTTATCCTTACAACCTTAGCAGCTTTGCTGGCTATTTCTGCACGTGATTTAGCCGTGCTGATATCTGGCACAAATGAATTCACTTCATCTTCAATTTGTCTGATGTACGAATCCAGGCCGTTTGTTTGTGTAAAAACTTCAAGCGCCGTTTCTTTAGGTATTACAATTAATTCATTCATTTTAAAATCCTTCGTAGTTTTCGTGAGTAGGGATTGCTGGTTTTGTAGCTTCAACTTTTTGTACGCTTTTCTTGTTACCTGTTTTCAATCTTAAAAATAGCTCATTAGTTTCACTCAAGAAATCCTTTGCCTTTTTTTCAAAGTCGATTATTTCTTGAGTTGTAGGTTTGAATCTAACAATAAAAATCCTGTTGTTAATATCAAGTCTTGGATCGTAGCTTACAAAGTCGCACCAGTCTCGTTCGGTTACTAATAACTGATCTATCATTTGAGGTATATATTCATCAGGAACAATTCCAGACAATATATAATCAACGTGAGTAGTAGATTCAGGACATTTAAATTCTACCAATCCATCACTTAAAATAAGTCCGTCTGGAGACGCTCCTAAATTATCAATAGAATGGTGTTTAATAAAACCAACTTCTTTAACTTTGTTTCCTGTTACGAATTCATAAGCAAGTCTTGCGTTTTCTTCTTGCTCTTTACCCCATTTAATTATTCTCAGTCTATCTAAATATGAGTCCCTCGGAATTCCGGTTAACCTTTCTGTGACAACTTGAACTTTGTATTTCTTCCTTGCAACAGATTCATTTCCATTTTTAAGGAAGTTTATTGCATCAATGGCGCCAGAGCTAGTCATGTGCCCAAGTCGATCATATAGCCAGCCGTCACTTCCCTGCGGATTCATCTTTTTTTGCCATTCTTTCAAGCTTTGCTGCTTTTTCTTCAAGAGCGTGCATAGCTGTTTGATATAAATTACCAGGTATTGTATCTAAGCTAGATACTCCCAAATAAGCGCAAAATGCAGGTATATCTACAACAAGTTCGACGCACTTATCATAAAGCGTTTCGGCCTGTATATCATTGACATAATCAACCTTTTTTGAATCGTCTGGTGTTATATCAATTTCTTTCCCTTCCATTTCATCCGCTGTTGGCTGAGAACCAAACTCAGGAAATGCTTTTCTTAATGCCTGTGCTTCAGCACATTTTGCTATTTGACCGTAAGGTCGTTTTCCCCACATTGCATTTGGTATTTTTGAATCACGGCTTTTTGTTGCGTAATTTTCTTTCCAGAATTCAACTGATGAAAACTCAGCTATAACACCTGATTCAAGCTGACGCTTTACTGTAACTTTACACCATTTTGGATAAGTGATTTTTGCTCCTTCAATTTCTTCCGTTACATCTTCACCGAATTCTGGTTCTGATGCCCCGGCGTATTGCTTTGAGCTTGAAGCTTGTATTCTGTACAAGCCAATCCCTGGCATAATTACATCACGCATAGCTTTAATATCGTATCCTTTGCCATCCTTCTTGCCTGTAGCGCAATACATTGGAACGATGTGTACAGGTTTAAGCATGGGGTCTAACCCAGACGCTTTGCAGTAACTTAAAACCATCTTGATGGATTCCGGCTGCGCGCCAACGTAAAGAGAGTTACTCAATACCTTAAATATTTCTTCTTCATTGATTTGTAACGCTGGTAAATTGCTCATAATTTTTCAATCCCATAATAAAGTTTCTCTAATTCATCAGCAATAGCACAAAGAGTCTTGTTCTCACTTGCTGTATGCGATGGGTCTTCACTCTCTAATCGAAAAGCTTGTTCGAGAGCATATATCGCATTCTGTGAGCCATGATTTTCAATCAGGGTTCTGAAAGCTGCTATGTATCTTTCGTATGGTTCTTCAGGCATGCTCTATTGCTCCATATGTACACGGCGTGCAGCAATAACAGCCATTGCGCCTTCAAAAGAAGGATCTGTATCTTTTATAAATACACCGTCAAGCATGACGCCTTTGCGATCTTTAATATCTTCATATGCTACTTCAAGACATTCCTCTAAAGTCAAGCCATGCTGCGCTGATAATATTGTCAGGGTAACCAAAACATCCCCGATGTCATCGCTTATGTCATTCTGTTTATTTACATTGTCGGCCAATTCACCGACTTCAGAAACGCATTTAAGCATCTGTGATTTTGGACACCCACCTTCAATTAAATTTCTATCATCAGCCCACTTCAAAACCTTACTTATTATTTGATACATTCTTATCTCCCTAAACAATTTAATCAAGAAATTGCATTATGAACTATCTTGTGTTATTGTGCAACCTGTTTTTCAATTATTTTAACGAAGGGGAAAGAAATGTTTTTATCAGCAGAAGAAATACGCCGCAAATTAAAAGATTCAAATTACACGGCTGTCGCAAAAAGTAGCGGAGTTAACTATCACGTGCTATATAAATTCATGAAGGGTGAAGACCCGAGACACTCGACAGTCACAATGCTGTCGGCTTATTTGAATAGTTTGGAGACTAAACAAAATGACTAAAAAACCAATTTACATAGTAGTAGAAGAACGGACAGCAGAGCGCACACAAAATTCAGTCAATGACTTTATCGAGAATGGATACATGCCAATCGGTGGCGTGTCAATTTTAGA
>Ga0209353_10001781_pt1 | contig 12091 bp, 18 predicted proteins | sample LauGreSpBDMM15SD_2_FD_187561 | JGI IMG/M metagenome (GOLD analysis project Ga0209353, IMG submission 187561) | Freshwater lake microbial communities from Lake Michigan, USA - Sp13.BD.MM15.SD (SPAdes) (version 2) | ecosystem: Environmental > Aquatic > Freshwater > Lake | place: Lake Michigan...
GGCGTCGGTGGCGGGCCTTCTGTGCGCGGGAGCGTGGCACAGCTGGTCAGGACACTAAGAGCCAGGAGGCTTATTAGACCACCATGAGTCAATGTCTCGGTTCCTTTTTATTCGAGCCACCTCGATCTGCTCGTAATCGCGCTGGAGCGGGGTGCGCCGTTTTATGATCCACAAGACGATCCCCGCCACCGCCCCCAGCAACGCCAGGATCCCGGTGATCATATTTTTTTAGGGCTTTTTTGAAAAGCGAGCGATGAAGTCGACCACGGCTTGCAGGCTTCTTTCAGGTTCGTCCCCTGGGAACATGGCCGACACGGCGATGGCGGCAACCAGAACGGCCGAGACGGCCCCGAGGTAGCTTTGCCAGTTATTCAGTATATTGTTGAGTATGTCCATACAGCTAGCCGGAGTGTCAAAGGCCAGTAAAGCGACGCTTTACCAGCTCCCAGACAACGGAACAGGCCGCCCCGGCACAGACGCTGATAAGCCAGATCTTAGTCTTGAGGCTATGGGCGGCGTTTTCCATCTCGCGGAGGCGGCCGTGGTACTCGCCCAGGCTGGCCTGTGATCTTTCTAAAACTTCTAGGATAACCGACTGGCGGGTCTCTATGCGGGCGATAGATTCACGGACTAAGGCAAGGCGTTCGGATAATTCTACTACTTGATCGGCGCTCACAGGGTGTATCCCTCCGCCCCTTCGGCTATGCGGACGGTTTCTTCCCCGTTCTTATCGTAGAAGAGTTCGATGTAGCCTTCCGCCTCTAGCCATTTTAGGCTTTGCCAAAACTCACGCCAGCCGGGGCCGTTGTCTTCTCTATCATTGGCGACGGTCATAGGCTTTAATAAGAAAATCCTTATTTAAGGCTCGGGGTCTTGCCCGCATCCTCGGCGGCTTGCATTTCCCCGTACTCGTAATTGGGGAGCACATTGTTCTCCGTGTGCTTAGGCGAGCAGGAGCAGAGGCAGAGAGCGAGGAGGAGGAAGGGCATTAGTTCGCCTGTAAATAGATGTAGCCAACATCTAGGTAAGCACTTGTTAAGCCAACTCCTCCACTAGCCCCGCTTAGTAAAATACATCCTTCTGTGCTCGCAGTGATTCCAGTTGGGCCGCTAGTAGTGCTGGCAAATTGAACTCCGTTTGCGTACCAAATTACTGTTCCATTTCCAAGGTTATGAATATGGATGGTCGTGTTTGTGAGTGTGGTTGTATTTGCAAGATTTGCAGATGTACTGGCTGGCTCTGAGTAGCTTGTGCCATCGTGAAATGCCGCATAAATTGTTTCATCTAAAACCCTAAACCCAATACATTTTTTTGTATTATCTCCGACTGTATAGCTTGTCGTTCCGCCTAGATAAAAACGACTAGGGCCATTGCGAATAGTATTTAAAGACTTAAATTGGACTGCTATTGTAAAATTATAACCGAAGTTTACTGCCAGAAGGTCATTACCTGGAGGCATGAAATCAGTAAAAATGTCCCTCATTCTAATCCCAGCGTGACCAGCCGCATCTGTACCAGAATTTGTCCTTTGTCTGAATGGTCCACGTGATACTGCCGCTCCAGCCCCAGAGGTATAAGTTGTAGGGCCATCCCCAGCTAAATTAGTTAAGAGGAGTCTTTTGCAACTAGATGACTCGCCAAAAACTGGTACTAGCGATTTGTCTGCTGTGAAAAGAGGCATCGCCTACTCCTTAACTAAGTTGGCAAATACGGGCAGTCCCAGCGGTGGCGAATACAGCCGAGTGGGTGATAGTGGTTTGATGATTCGGCACCTCGTAGTAATCTCCCGAAGACAGGCGAACCTGATAGGCGATGGTGGTGCAGGTGGCTCCGGGTGCGATATGAAGGTTGCCCGCTCCCTCGTTAAAAATAGTCAGCACTTCCCTCGTCGCATTGTAGTTAGCCAGCACGGTAGATGCGGTGGTGCTGGTGAAGTTAGAGGTGGTGACTGCCGTGCCTTGGACTGCGAAAGTGTTGGCGGTGACTGTGCCGATAAGGTTTGTGCCAGCGGGGAGGGCAGGAAGAGTATTTACCTCAACTCTAAAACTTCCATCATCAATTATAGTAAAAAGATCGGCAAACCCGCCGCCCATAATGCTAGAGATGTTACCAATTTGAGCCGTCACTGTCCCACTAACCGCAGGGAGCGAGCCGATGGTCACAGAATTGCCAACCGTGACGGAGGAGATCGAGATGGGAACCGTCCCGCTGATGGATGCCGTGACGCTACCAATCTGTGCCGTCCCTGCTCCTATTGTTACTGTCCCTGCTCCAATCGTCACAACTCCGATTCGGTTCGTGCCAGCGGGGAGAGCGGAGCCGATAGTGACTGTGCCAGAGACAGCGAAGGGATTATTTGAGTTTCCGATGAAGCTACCGTTGTCGTCATACAAATGAACTGCAACGGCATGAGATACATTTGAAACATCACTTACGGTTTCAATGGCTCCGTTTAGGTTGCCAGCAAGATTCGCCGTCACCGTGCCAGAGATGGCGGGGAGGGAGCTGACGGTTATGGCGGTGCTCTGGAGCTGATCGTCGTAGTAGATAACCAGGGCGGCCGTGGTGGTAAGGCCCGCCGTAGACGCCACCAGGGTAAGCCCAGTGTTTGCCCCAGCGGTAAAGGCGGATGCGGTGACGGTGCTATCGGCAAAGTTGTACATGATCCGGCCGCGTTCGGGTGCTGATACCAGGAGAAGTTGGTCGCGGTCTATGTTAAGGCCCGTGAGGGTAAGGACGTTGGTCGTGGGCGAGTATGAGTAATTTGGCCAGATCTGTTTCATTTTATTCTTTCTATGTTGCTATGTCAGCCCAGGGCAACGGCCAGCGCCACGGCCGTGCCAGTAGTCACGCCCCCTGCCCCGGCTGAGCCACCAATGACGATGGGTGTCCCTACGGCTACGGAGATGCTGGCCGGACCGCAGACGGTGGCGGTAAGGGCCATTATTCTGTCACCTCACCTGCAATCGATACGCTTCCTTGAAGCAGGCGGACTTTTGTGGCGGCCGATGTAGTTAAAAGCAGATCCCAGTACCCGCCCGATAACGGCAAGGCAGAGGCGGTGGCGGCGTTAAGCGCCAGGGTAAGAACGCCGGTGGTGCCGGTGGCAGTGACAGAGGCGAACGTGGCTAGTAACGAGCCGTTGTAGGTGTCGCGGATCTGGGCGGCCGCGGTGGCGCCAGTGAGTGAGTAGGTGGCGGCGGTGCTATCTTTTACGGATACTTCTAGGGCGAGATCCACGCCCTGCTCGATTGTTAAATTATAGACGCCAGCGGCCATTCTGGGCGGTGGGTGTCAAAGGGCTAGTAGCCGATGACGGTGATGCGGTAGGTGGCGGTGTTTACATCAATAGAACTATTGTCTGAGTTAGTGCAGGATAGGCACACGGTGTTGGTCTGATAAACCACGCCTTGAATTACTGCCCCCGCTGAAACTGCTGATGGCAACCCAAGCAAAACAACATCATTTACTAACGCACCAGTTATCACGACATCACGATAGTGCTGATCGTTTGCCGCTACTGTTCCAAAGGTCACAGAGGTAAGAGTGGTAAGTGTGCGGGGTGAAGAAGGCAGAACACCATAAGTAGTGCCAGACGCAAGCAGACCAAGATTGATCAACCCAGAAACTGCATTGATATTTGATGGCTGTACGATTGGAGTGCTGTCGTAAAAAGCGAATTTTTGTAGCGTTGAAGTGCCAATTTTTGAACCATAATTACGACCAAAACTTATAGAGGTATATGAAACAGAATCCCCTAAAATTAAGGCAACATCACCAGCGCCATCACCTCTGCCGATAGAAACTCCATTTGCGTTCCAAACTGCAACTGTTGTGCCGGAAGCATTTCGCAACGATCTAGTTGCATAATCAATACTAATTTGGCCACCAGAATAAAGGCGTTGATTGGTTGCATCCACATTGACTGTTGAATTTGTAACTACATTTCCAAGAGTTACGGATGAGGCAACAAGACCTAAGTTGACTAATGCAGAAACGACATTGGTGCTTGCGGGTTGGGCGGTGACGGTTGTGCCATAAAATCCAAGAGGCGTGTTTCCAAAGGCCAGCCCCGCACCATACGAGACGACTTGCGATCCCAAAGAATTAATTAGTTGCCTTGTTTCGTAATTAAAGGCCGTGACCGAAGTAGAATCGACTAAAGCACGGCCAGCCGCATTTACATTTGTGCTAGAATCTTCAACAAAAAGATCGTCAGCCTCTGATTTGGTATAATATCCTGCTTGAGCACCCGGCACACTAGAACCGACCGTGATAAGGTCTTTGCGAATTGTGACATCCCCCTGAAAAACTGTCTTAGGTGTGCCGCTTTGCGTGAGCTCAATTTCTAGGGTGGGAGTGATGGTAGTTTCCCCAGAATCCGCAAAAGCATCCTCCACCTCCGCTGTGTTAATGGTGAGCGTGGTTTGTTTGAATGGAATAAATTGGATGCCAGAAGCATCCAGCGTTAGGCTGGTCGTAACATTTGTTAGCCCTAATCGTCCTGTGAAAGCGATGATGTAGCCGCCGTTTCCGTTGTCTTGGACGGAGCAGTTTGCGGTGACTGTGGATATGCCCGCAGAAATTGAATTTTGCACGCTGACCGCTGTTTGAAAAACTGGGATTGCCGTGGTTGCATTAGCTCCAAAGACAAGGGAAAAAGAACCACCCTTTACATCTTGTCCAACAGTAAGCTCGTAGGTTTCATTAACTGCGGTCGTGCCAGTGGACAAAAGCGTGAGGGCAACTTGTCCGGCGGTAGGGGTGGTTGTGAAGGTGTCTGCGTAAACAATAGGATTGCGAACTAGCCTAACAACCTGCTGAGCTTCTATGCCAGTAGCGGGGTTTCTACGGGTACTGACTAGGACGGAGCTGGTTGGGAAAAGTGTAAAAGCGTCCGACCCAAAGGACATCGCCGTGTTGGGCTGGGTAGCGGTGAGTAGATAAGAGCCGTAGGTATCAGAACCATAGAGGGCTACCGTGGAAACATTGTTGGAGATAGCGGTATAGACGGAGATGGCGGTGGAGTTAAATGGAATGGCCGAGGAGGTCGTGCCGTTGATCGAGAGCTTGAACGAGCCGCTAGATGGCTCTTGCTCAATCGTGCCAATACCAGCCTTGAGGGTAGCCCCAGTTAAATCAATATCGTCATAAAGACCGCTTGTCTGCTTTTCGAGTAAGCGTAATCGCAGGGTGTAGCTATCGTTTCGAGTAAGGGTAGGCAACGCACCACCCACTACGCTTCCGCCCTCGACAAGCTGGCCGGTAGATGTGTCGATGTATAGGTCTAGGGTAGAGGCCATTTAGGTGGGGGTCGTGTCAATCCGTTTCCCATCGCATTGATCCGCCAGTAAATGGGAAACTCGGGCCATATCCACAAGAGAACCAACCTACAAAAAATAATGGGCCATATGGTATTGGTAAATCAACAACCGTATCAGGCCCAAATCCCGTGACAAAACCATTGTCTGGGGCAAAAACTCCAAGCTCCCAAGCTCCACCAGACATAACCAGCCTACCAGAAGTTGCTTTGGTTATGTTTAAACCCGGCCCTAGCAATTCGCCCGGCGGAGCCGTAAATGGTGGGAATGTATATTGAACATTTGGCTTAATGAAATCAAATCCATATTCGTCTGTTGTTGGTATTGCAATCCTTGTTGAGTCAACGGTTGTCCCATCGTAAAGACCTTGAATGTCTATATTGATTCCCGCCACTAACTTATATTGTCGCAACAAATCAGCCGCATATTCCGTCCGCTTAATCAGCCCATTGACTAACCCCACGGACATCCGCTGGCCGTTGCTAACTTTGTCCAATCTGGGGTAGATCATTCTGCGTTTATGACTGCCCCATTGCTAGTGTAGGAGATAGTTACATTATCCCCCGCTATCGGCTTTTGAGATTGGGCTACTTGCACCAAGTCCTCTATGCGCTCGATGATGCTGTTAATATATTCGGCTGAGATGCCCACTCCTTGAGGCGTTGGATTTATGGGCCGAAGCTCCTTAGTTTTCATTAGAAGAAGAAGCCGCTTGAGGCAAGCGAGTTGACGCTTTGAAGGTCGATTGTCCCCGAAGTTGTAAACATATCTGAACTTCCCACAAAAGACTCGGTGAACTGCTCTTCAATTTGATTGAATGACCCCCTGCGCTGGAAGCTGATGGATGTCTGAACATATCCAGAGTAAAGCCATTCCCTAAAAGTGCCTCCACTAAGACTCGCCCTATATTCTTTTGCTCTTGGGTTGGTCGGCATCGCCGTCCCGTTAATGCTCGAGGGAATAAGTCGTTTGCTGGGTAGGGTAAGGTTTGAGGTAAATCCAAAGCCTGAAAAGCTAAGGGTGATGGATGCCCCCTTGAGCAGATCAAAAACGGGTTGAGCTGTCACATATTTTACAACAATGGAAGCATCTGAGCCAAACACCCCCGCACCGGGTTGGCCGACTGCCGTGACGAAGGCGGGTGGTAAACCAGAGGCATAATCTAGGCCGACATAATTGACCACTAGATCCGCTAGATCGCCGTCGATCGGGTTCACGGCCGTGGTCTCTACCAGCATCCTTGTGTATTTTGTACTAGCGGTAGAAAAACTGCTGTGAAGAGTGCCTTTATCTGGTTCTAGTGAGCCGATATCAGCCAGGCGGATGGTGTAATTTTCCGCTAAGACGACCAAGCCATCGTCCAAAGTGGATCGGGATGTTTTGCGCAGGATCTTACCGCCTGCGTTGAGCGTGGTATTAATTAAAGTAGCCATGTTATTGAGCCGATTTCAAGATCGGTACCCCCAGCTTGTCGTCGATTTTGTTTAAGATATTGGAGACTAGCTTTTGCATAGCTCCGAAGCTTGTGAGTAGATCTGTATTCTGTTGCCTTTGCAGGTTGCCCTCGGTCTGCGTAAGGGCATTTATCTGCTCATTACCTCTGAAGCTACGGCGTTCCCCAGGGGTGGCGCCAATACCTGTGACCAGAGACTTGTCAGTCTGAATTTGTTGCTCCCTGCGTTGGGCGTCGATCTGTTTTATGAGGCCGCCCATACCCAATCGTTCGGCCGATGCCCGGACGCGATCGAGGATAGTGCCAGACGCTTCCATCCCCCGCATGACCAGCTCCCTGTTTTTTAAGGCGTTTTCTTTTTCAAGCTGAAAGATTCTTTCCTTTTCGGTGCGAGCAAAGTCCGCATCCCGCATCATGCGATCAAAAAGGGTTTTGTCCCTGTTGGCCTCCATTCTTGCAGTTTCTTCTATGTCGAAGATCTGTTCGTCGTAGAGTCTTTTATCTAGCTTTTTCTTTTCCTCGACGACGAGGGCCAAGGCGTCGGCACTTTCCGCAGGGTCGATTAAGCTTTTTTTAGATTTGCCCGCTCCTGCCTTGGACTGATCGAAGAATTTGATCAGAGGCTTAATCGCGGCAAACCTAGCGTACGCCTCTACCGCCTCCATGATGGAGGTGGCGGTTACGCCGAAGACAAGGGTAGCCAGATTTTGAAAGCCTTTTAATGAATCGGACAGTGCGGAAAGGCTTGCGATCTGTTCGTCCGTATAGACGCCCAAGGCGCTGCCTTGCTCTGTAATGGCGGCCGAGCCTTCGTTCAATACCTTAATCAGATCGGTCTGCGCTTTGCCCAGGAGCTCGTTGACGATGATAAACTGGCGGCCTTCGTTCGCACCGCTGGCAAAGCTATCGGATATCTTGAGTAGGATATCCTCTGGCGCCATTGATTCTAGATCTTTGAGGCTTATTTTAACTTCATTAAAGGTGGCTTCTAGCCCCTTATCGCCAGCCAGGGCTTTTTGTTGGGCCAGCGAGAGTTTGTTTAGCCCGGCGGATACTTGCTCAATCCCGCTACCAAAGACGATGGCCGCGTTACCCAGAAGCTGTAGTTTACTGGCCGAGACGCCAAACTTATCTGCAATATCTTGGAGCTGATCCGCCTTCTCAATCGCATTAGAAAACCCCTGGATAATTTTGTTAAAGGCAAAGGCGCCCACTAGGGCCGATCCAGCCTGCTTGGCAAAGGTGGTTACGGATGATTGCGCACTCTTGATGCCACGGTCAAAGCCGGACGAATCTAAGGCGAGTTTAGCGGTGGCGACGGCGTCCATTTTTAGGCAAAGCCTGCTTTTTTGGAGTTGAATTTCACTATGGCGATGACGCTTTTGGCGAGTGCAGTGCGCTGGATGTCAAGCGACTTGGCAAGGTTGCTACGGGACAAAGCGTTGCCGATCCATGGGACGTTATTACCAATCTTAATGTAGCCTTTCCCCTCTTGTACCGATCCCCTGCCGTATTTGGAAATGAGCTTTACGATCCAGCCTTGAATTTTTCCCACGCCTGTCACGGATGCAAAGCCGCCTAGTGTTTGCGCACATTCAGCCCAGCCCGCCTTAGCTATGCCCACTTTTCTTTGGGTTTCTTTAACGTATTTTTTTTGTTGGTTTAGGAGCATGTACCCGTGCTCCGTGGCGGCGGTGCGACCGCTCCCTTTTTTTCTTAGGCGCTGATGGAACTGCTTAATCGAGGAAGAGTCCAGAGGCACGTCATTGGGCTCGAGCCATGACCGACCATTCTTAGTTGTGAATTTGGCCTTAAACGCCTCGGAGCTTGCGCTTCTCATCTTTAACGCCTCCTTCATCCAAAACGGATTCAACGGCTTAACAATGAGTGAAATATCCTTAGCCACGGCTCCCTCGCCTTGTTTTTTCGCGCTCTGATTCATCCCAAAAGGAGCGGTTACATTGGCCAGCCTAACGGCCAGTGCCCTGCCTGATTTGCGCAACTCCCTTACCTGGTCCTGCTTATTTAATTGGCCCCAAAGCTTTAGAGCTTTATCGATCTTTCTCCTGTCTAACGCAATGGTCGCACTCATAATCCTAAAGCTTTCTCTATGTCACGCAGATCTGATGAACCGACATAGTTTATCCTGCGCAGTTTGGCGCCGTTCATATAAAGGAAGACGTGTTCCGCCTGATACACCTGAGCGAGTGGTATTTCCCATAAGATTTTTTCGATGGACCATCCAGTTTCTTTAGCCAGGACAAAGACGCACGCGGCGCTTCCCCCTGGCGTTAGGCGTTTGGGGGGGCGGCCTCGGCTAAGGCGCTAGGAATAACCTTCACGCGGGCCTTGTTGGCCGACCCGAGAACGGAGGAGCAGACGAGGGAGGCGGTCGTCCGATCCTCCTCTGTCATGCTCTCGGACCAGCCGAGAAGCTTTTCGCGGAACGCATCCCGGTCCCAAGCCAGTTTGATGGCGGCCCGTCTATCCTGGGCGAGTAGGATGTGGATATAAATAAACGACCAGACAAACCAGATGGCGCTGTCCGCCTCATCCCTTACCTGAAGCATAAGCAGGCGGCTGCCTTCCGTATATGGTGCCAGCTTCTCCCCTTTAAAGTAGGTGTCTGGCGCGATAAAGGCGTCGTCCAGATCTAGGTCTAGGTCGTCGCTCATAGTTTATTTAAAAGGGCACGCTTTAGCTCAGGACGGGCTTTCTCTGGCACTAACAATGTTTGCCCGCCCCGTTGGATGGAAAGGATAGGCTCGGCCCGCTTAACCAATCCTAGTAGGGTTTCACGGTTCTCAAGGGCAGCGCGGACAAAGCGGATGGCGGATTCTTTGTCAGACTTCATTTCGCCCCAGGTACGTTCCATTTCGGCACGGGCTTCGTCGCCGTCGGGGCCGGAGGAGCTGAACCAGAAGGTGACCTGCCTCTGCCCTCCCTCTTTTACTATGCAGGTGACGGGATCGAGCTGGCGGAGGGTGGCGCCGAAGGCAGTAGCGGCGGCCGCTACTTTCAAGTTAGTTGTGCCCCAGAAGCTTTCCATTTTTATGAGAGGATTTCAGTAAACCGCAGTAGCGGCTTAGGTCATGTTTGGATAGCGGGTGGCGCTGACGTCTACGGTGACGAAAGCGTCTGGGCTCTTGGAGAAGGCCACAGACTCCACCACAATTTTGCCACCTGTGCTGGTTGCGTTGGCGAGGGTGGTGAGAACGGCCCCTGCAGTTGTCGTATAGGAGCCAGTGATCGAACCAGAGAAGCTGATGGAATCGGTTTGGTTGTAAAGTGCTACGCCGACCACGTTGCCAGTTGCATCGCGCACCTCTGCTTTTTCAATGTTGCGGGTTTCAGAAAAACTCGAGATGAGTAGGCCGCTCTCCGCCGTAGCGCCGAAAGAAAGGCCCGTTACACCGATGGTGACTGCGTTTGCCATATTGCTCTAACTTAGGTGTCAACTGGCGATGGAACCGGGGAACGCGATCACTGTGAGGTTATAGTTTTGGCTGTAAGTTCGCTCCTCATCGTTAGCGCTAGCCGCGCTGGATTCTAGCTTGGCGCTGTAGGTGCGGGCTGAGCCGATGGCGGTGGTGGCGTTAAGCCTAGCGGAGAGATCGGTCGCATCGTAGAAGCACTGCAGGATCTTGCTACACTGGACGCTGTGGGTGGCGGGGGTGGCGTCGTCGTAGCTTTCATCAAAGATAATTTCTACAGGGATGCTGAAAATCCCGCTGCCTCTGACGGGTTCTTCTGAGCCCATCGACGCTTTAATCACGATGCTGGGCGGGACGTTTTCTGTCTGATCGTGGGAAAGGTGGTAGGTAGGAGCGGTAACTACGGGTGAGATCAGCTCTTTGAAAGCGGCTTCGATTAAACGATCGAGCATGGTGACGGCGGGCATATATTCGCTACCTTGTCACCAGATGGGACGGATCTCTGGATCGAAGGTGACCATGGTTTTGCACCCTGCCCCGCCGTGTGGGTAGGTGGGGGTGTAGTGGTAGCGCCTTACGCAGTCAGGCCACTGGATGCGACCCCTGCCCCGCTGGGCTTTAGACGTATCCACAGATCGATCGTTGTCCTCGATGATAAAGGTGCAGGGTAGATCCTTCCCATCGACGTAGTTTACCGCCTCGTAAAAGTGTCCCTCGTCCTCTGCCCCATCACCCAGGAAGCACCAGACGCGTCTACCACTGCCCATCTCTTTAAGTGAAGCGGCTACGCCGGCCGCGATCCCGCAGGTGCCCGCAAGGATGCTGGATGTGTAAAAGTTCAATTTACGGTCAAAGACGAACATGCTCCGGCCGTCTCTGATCATCTGCTCGAGCACGGCGGGATCTCCGCCTGCCAGTAGGTAGTGGTAGTGGGAACGGTGGCTAGAGAAGATCCAATCCCCTGGTGAAATGTTTTTAAAGATATCGATTAGCTGGTCTTCGTTCCCCCCGCATAGGTGTAGGAGGTAAGGCAGTTTACCCTGCTCAAAGATATCTTTGATCCGTAGCTCAAAGCCGATCAGCTCGCTTTTAGTTTTCATTCTTAGACGAAAGCGTCATGGCTATCGGTGGCTAGTTTTTCAAACAGCGCGACTTTGGCGTGGTTAGCGCACTCGTGTTGGCAGCTCACCCCTGGGTTAAAGTTTTTATGCCATGCCCGCGCCTCTTCGCTGAACCATGCCTCGGCAAAGCTTTGGTTTTTCATAGAGGCGATCCGGCCGTGGTTGCTGTAGGCGGTGTTATGGCAGGCGTAGATATCCAGATCCGCACCGACGACGCAGGCGGCCTGAGCGTAGAGGCAACGGTGGAACGGGCGCAGAGGAGATTTGCTGGGACTATCCAGATCGTAGGTGGTGTTAATGGTAAAGTCTGAATCGCAAAAGGATTGGCACTCGGCCAGTTGTTCGCGCACACGGGTGGCGATGGGGGTGTGGTACTCTTTAAAGTTCTGCACGTAGACGGGTGAGAAGCGGACGTTTTCAACGCCAATATCTTTGAGCCGCTTTGCAAAAGGGACTAGCCCCTCGTAGTTGTAGTTTGTAATTATGAAATTTACACCCAGATCACACGACTGGGTTTTGGTGGTGGCGAATTGCTCTAGGTTAGTGATGACGCCGTCGAACCAAGACTCCGGCACGTTGCGACTAGCGACCATCTGTTCGGAGCTGGTGTAGTCCATCGATACCCGCACCCACTTTGCCTGGCCTAATAGTTCCGCCCGCAGGCCGGACATGCTTTGGCCGTTTGTAATCATAGACAGATCCAGACCGGCCTCGATTGCGCGGCCCATAATGACGGCAATATCTTTATGCAGTAGCGGTTCG
>Ga0209353_10001783_pt1 | contig 12087 bp, 10 predicted proteins | sample LauGreSpBDMM15SD_2_FD_187561 | JGI IMG/M metagenome (GOLD analysis project Ga0209353, IMG submission 187561) | Freshwater lake microbial communities from Lake Michigan, USA - Sp13.BD.MM15.SD (SPAdes) (version 2) | ecosystem: Environmental > Aquatic > Freshwater > Lake | place: Lake Michigan...
GGCGGGTCCCCAATGCACGGCGAAGCGCCCCTTGGTGTCGGTGCCGCCCATGTCGATGCACTCAATCGGACACGCCTGCGCGCACTGGAAACAGGTCTCGCACTTCAGCGTGCCGTGTTCATCGGTAACGAGTTCAAGTCGCCCACGGTTGCGCGGAGCGATGTCGGGCTTCACCTCTGGATACATCACCGTGCGCTTCGGCTGGAAGAAACGCGTCAGCGTGAGGCGCATCCCTGAAAGCAGTCCAGAGCCTGGAATTCGTGGCATGGCTACCTCCCCGCAATCAGCACGGCGAACGCCGTAGCAAAGATGTTGAGGAGCGATGCTGGCAAGAGCCACTTCCAGGCGAAGCCCATCAGCTGGTCAATACGTGCACGCGGCAGTGTGCCGCGCATCCAGACAAAGGTGAAGACGAGCGCGAAGGTCTTGATCAAGAACCAGATGAGGCTAGCGACCGGTGGCAGCATCACAAAGGCCCAGATGCCAACCGCTGCGGTCGACACGCCACCGAAGATCAAGAATCCGGCGACGAGTGCCTGCCAACCCTTCACGCGACTACTTGCAAACCAGATCGGTGCTGCAAAGAGCAGCGTGCCGAGCACAGGCGCAATACCCGCAATAAGCGGCAACCCGATACCGAGCGCACTCAAGTCGATCAGGATTTGCGGATTCACGTCGATGTGAATCGGTGGGTTGGATCCGCCAAGGAAGACGGCGCTGAAGAGTGCCGAGACGATAAAGACGTTCACATACTCCGCGAAGAAGAAGAAGCCGAAGCGCATGCCGGAATACTCGGTGGCGAATCCGGCAACGATCTCTTGGTCGGCCTCGGCGTTGTCGAATGGGGTGCGGTTCGCCTCGGCGGTGATTGCGATAAAGAAGATGATCGCCGCAAGTGGCTGGCGGAAGATGAACCAATCAAGGAACGAGCCGTCTTGCGCAGCGACGATCTTCGGCAGCGAAAGTGTGCCGGTAAGGATCACGATCCCCACGACGGAGAGTGTCAGCGGAATCTCGTAGCTGATCGCCTGTGCTGCGGCGCGAATGCCGCCGAGCAGTGAGTACTTATTGAACGATGACCAGCCGGCCATCATCAGGCCAACAACGCTAAGTCCGCCGATCGCAAAGAAGTAAAGGAGGCCAAGCTCAAAGCCCATGCTTGTCAGCTCTGGCGCAAACGGGATGACGAGCAGCGTCATGAAGCTTGCGAGATACACAACGACTGGTGCGAGCGTGAAGACTGGAACGTCGACGCTTGGAGGCGTGTAGTCCTCCTTCATCAGCACCTTGAGACCGTGCACCACGCTCATCACTGCGCCCGCTGGGCCGATGCGATCGGGCCCAATGCGCAGGTTCATGAGCGCAATGATCTTCATCTCCATGTAGATCAAGAGGAATGCGACGGGTACCGAGATGAGGAAGGTGACAACTGCAGCAACCAGGAAACGCACGATCGGCAGGTTCGCGCCGATGGTTGCGGCAATGGCGCCACCAAATGTTGCGAGAAGTACGGTCGTCAGTGCGCCACCGATGGCGAGCACCGGGAGCAGCACTGCGAGTGCGCGGCCGGCTGGTGTGAGGCGGTTCCAGGCCATCGATGCGCCGCTCACTTGTCAACTCCGCCCATGACTGGGTCGAGGCTTGCCATCACCGCCATCGTGTCGGCGATGAGATTCCCTTTGGTGAGTGGCCCAACAAGTTGCAGGTGCACAAATGATGGGTCGTGAATGCGCATGCGGAACGGCTGGTCGGTGCCATCGCTAATGGCGTACGTGCCATACACGCCGCGTGGGCCCTCAACAGCGCCAAATGCACGACCTGGTCGCGGGCGAAGAAGGCGCGGCAGCTTCGCCATCACTGGGCCGTCGGGCATCTCGTGGAGCACCTGGTCAATGATGCGGATCGACTGCTTGATCTCGTCCATGCGCACCAGGTAGCGCGCCAGCGAGTCGCCCTCGTCGCGGGTCGGCACGTCGAACTCCAGCTCTGGATAGACGAGGTATGGGCGGTCGCGGCGCAGGTCGTAGGGGACGCCGCTGGCACGTAGGTTTGGACCGGTCACGCCCATCTTCAGCGCTGTCTTTGCATCGAGAACTCCGAGCCCGCGGGTGCGGCGCACGAAGATCTCGTTCTCGTTGATCAGGGCCAGGTTGGAGTCAATCTGCGCGGCGGCGCGGCTCATCCAGGTGCCGAGGCGGCTCATGAACTCGTGGTTCAAGTCGCCGTTCACTCCGCCGATTCGGTAGTAGTTGTAGAGGAGCTTCTGGCCGGTGAGGGCGGCGAGCATGTCGACGATCTCGTCGCGTTCAATGAAGGCCCAGAGGATTGGCGTGATGCCGCCAAGGTCGAGCGCCATCCAGCCTTGGAAGAGGGTGTGGCTCGCGATGCGGTTGAGCTCCATCGTCAGCACGCGGATGTATTGCGCGCGGAGTGGCACCTCAACATCCATCAACTTCTCAAACGCGGCGACTGGTGCAGCCTCGCAGAAGAGTGAGGCCACGTACTCCAGCGGATCGGTGTAGCAGATCGCCTGGTGGTAGTCGGCGTTCTCGCAGAGCTTCTCTACGCCGCGGTGCAGATAGCCGAGCACTGGATCGAGATCAACGACCTTCTCGCCGTTCACCTTGATGATCACGCGCAGCACGCCGTGTGTTGATGGGTGCTGCGGCCCCATGTTCACGAACATCTCGCCCTCGCGCAACGTGAGGAACTCCGCCTGTCGCTCGGTCTGTGGAATTGGCGCTGGCTCGTACCAGGTTGACTCCGCGGGAATCGCTACTCGCGGATCGTCGAGCGACGGGCGCATCTGCTGTGTCATCGCTATACGCCTGGGCTCTTGCGAAGCGTTGTTGCTGCGGTCGCGTCGGCCGGTGTTCCGGCGCGCTCCATGTTGCGCACGCCAGCTGCGGGCGATCGTGACGCGTCGTCAGCGAGATAGAAATCCTTGCGCAGCGGGAAGCTGCGGTAATCATCTGGCATGTAGATGCGGCGCAGATCGCGGTTTCCTTCGAAGATGATGCCGAACATGTCGTAGGCCTCGCGCTCCATCCACTCAGCACCTGGCCACATGAACGTTGCCGACGCGATTCGTGGTGACGTTCGATCAAGTCCTGGAACGATCACGCGTAGCCAGTCGCCGCTCGTTGATGAGGAGAGGTGATAGACAACCTGCATCTCTTCGCCGGTATCGACGCCGCATAAATCAATCAGCATTTCAAATCGCAGCGCAGGATCATCGTGCAGTGTGCGCAGCGTGTCGGTTGCGTCAGCGAGCGCAACGCGGATCTCGCTCTCGTCGTATCGCTGGCGCACAGGTGTAAGGAGTCGCTCGCCGAATTTTTCCTGGAGCAGCGCGGCGAGACGGCGATCCACTTAGATCCCCTTCGGAACAGTTGGGCCGATCGCGCGCTCTGGCCAGTGGCCGCGTCGATCTTTCACTAACTGCTGCAACTTCATCATTCCGTAGATCAACCCTTCAGGTCGCGGTGGGCAACCAGGGATGTACACATCGACTGGCATCACGCGATCGATTCCTTGCACCACGGAGTAGCTGCGCTTGTAGCGTCCACCAGAGCAGGTGCAGTCGCCCATCGCAACAACCCACTTCGGTTCAGGCATCTGCTCCCACAAACGAATCAGCGGCTCAGCCATCTTGGTGGTGAGCGTTCCGGCAACGATCAGCACGTCGGCCTGACGTGGGCTCGCGCGGAATGGGAACATCCCCCAACGATCAATGTCGTTCTTCGGTGTTGCGGTCGACATCATCTCAATGGCGCAGCAGGCGAGACCAGAGAGCAGCGGCCACAAGCTGTTCGCGCGAATCAAGTCGAGCACAACGTCGGCCTTTGTTGGAATGGCAGAGAGCGCACCGCCCCATCGCGCGTCATCAACGCGGCCGTCGCCGGTTGCGTCGTAGCGCGCGAGCTCGAGGTTTGGATGTGCCTCGAGCGGTAGCCCGCCGTAGGCCCGCGGGTCGTCGGTGCTCCACAGCGTGTTGCCGACGGTCGCTGGCGACTGAACGCTGCCGTCTGGCTGCACCTCAGGCAGGTTGCTGAACTTCGGGTCGCGCGTTATCGCCATGAGAGGACCCCCTTACGCCATGCGTAGGCAAGACCAACAAGCAGCACGCCGATGAAGATCGCCATGGAGATCAGGCCGTCCATCAAGAGCACCTTGAAGTTCAGCGCCCAGATGTAGATGAAGACGATCTCAACGTCGAAGGCGACGAAGAGGAGCGCGTAGAGATAGAAGGAGAGGCCGAAGCGTCCGTGCGTATCGCCGTACGTGTCGATGCCCGACTCGTAGGGGACCTGCTTGCCGCGACTGCCGCGCGTGCGGTGGGAGATCAGCCAGGCGAGGCCGATGGTCAGGAAGACGAAGGAAGCACCTGCGGCTGCGAAACCGAGGACGTACCAGAGTCCTGTCATGAAACTCCCCCGTTCGATCCATCAACCCGGCGCGTACCCCGTAGCGGGGGCTCGGGTGATTACGCTCAGATTCTAGACGAGGGGGCGATTCGGAGCCGCCGTTCCGGGGAGTGGTGATGCAGCGTCGGCGAGCGCATTTGCCCCTGGGGTACGCCCCGCCACAAAGAGCTCAACGGCGAATCCACCCATGCGACGCGGGTCCATCAGTTGGGCGAGTGCGGAGCGGAGGGCGATCGCCCCCTCGAGGGTTGCCGCTGGCCCAGTGCGTGTTCGGGCAACCTCGCCATCGACCCCCGCCGTGGCGAGAAATCTGGCCTGGTTCGTGCTCGCTAGGTGGCGGAGCCCGCCGGCCTCTGCGGCCGCCCGCAGCAGGGTGAGGTCCACATGGGCGGTCAAGTCTCGACTCCCCGGCTCACTAAGCAGGTCGACCGTGGCCCGGTGCCCCTGGTAGGCGAGAGCGGTGCCGGCCATGCGGCTGGCAGGGTCACGCAAGGCGACCCCCTCACGACCGTAATCGAGCACGAGGACGACCCCTTCGGTGAGTTCGGCACTCAGCCCGTGGGCCCATTCGGCCGTGGCTGGCGAGATCTCAGCGAGCTGCCCCTCCGCAAGCGGCGGCCAGCCCGCCATGAGGGGGGCGAGTTGATCGGCAACCCCTGTGTCGAGCGGCCCCTCAGCCCAGGTGAGGGCATTTGTTACAGGGTCAGCGGTGACGCGGCGCTCGGCGAAGCCGCCTGGGGCGGCGGCGCGGCCGACCACGATGTGGAAGGGGAGGGCGTCAGCGAACTCGTTGGCGACCACGATCCCCGCGGCTGGGGGGCTCCCCGCCGAAACAAGAGGTGGTCCGCCGCCAGGGAGCGCCGCCAGTGCGGCCGTCAAATCGGCGAGGCGGTGTGGGTTCGCCTCGCTCACCGAAACCTCCAGCGCGCCGAGAAGGGGGTGCTCCTCGCGTGCGAGGTAGTCGAGTGCCGCCAGCAGGAGGGTCCCCTCGCCAGCGCCGTACTCGCGCCAACGGAAGGTGGCGGGGCAGCCGAGACGCTCCCAGGTTGCGGCGGCGAGTTGCGCGATGGCGGCGCCAAGGATGGGGTGCAGCTCTGGTGCGGTCATGAAGTCACCGCTTCGACCAGCCCGGCGCTGGGCGGTTGCGTAGTAGCCAAGTCCTGGCTCTAGAAGGGCGCGCTCCATAAACCGCGCAAAGCTGACCGAGCCCTCGCGTTGGGCCTCTTCGCGAATGAGACGCTCTACCTCTTCCATGCAGTAGATCCTACGCGGCGCTACCGTCGGGCACATGCGTGAGCTCGTTGTGCACCTAGGGATCGGAGCCAACCTTGACGACCCTGTCGCCACGCTCGCCGAAGCGGTCGTCGCGCTCGCGCACATTCCTGGCTGGAACCTTGAGCAGGTCTCGCCGCTCTATCGCACCACACCAGTCGGCCTTGTGGATCAGCCAGAGTTCTTCAACGCCGCTCTGCGCGTACGCGCGACACTACCCGACGAGCCGGCCGCAGCGGCCGTTGAGGTGCTCTCGCGCGTCAAGGAACTTGAGCGGCTCTTCGGCCGCGTACCGACGGTGCGGTTCGGCCCGCGCCGTCTCGACATCGACATCATTGCAATGGAAGAGATCGCCGTCGTGCATCCGCGCCCACATGGCACGGAGCCCGATGGGGCCGATGCAGATCGGCCGCTTGTTGTTCCGCATCCATCTGCAGCCGAACGTCTCTTCGTATTGGCGCCACTTGCTGACATCTCTCCAACGTTGAAAGCGCCAGGGTGGCAAGGGAGCGCCCGCGAACTGCGCGATGTGCAGCGACGTGTTGAAGGCGAGGCTGCTGCGCTCTGTGTCGGCGCGTGGGATGAGGCGGCGCTGCGCTGGGTGTAGAGCGTTAGCGACGGTAGTGTCGACGCCCCGTAAACACCATCGCGATGCCGTGACGATCGGCAATCTCAATTGCCGCTGCGTCACGACGTGAGCCACCGGGCTGCACAATTGCGGTGATCCCTGCCGCTGCTGCCGCAGCAATTCCTTCTGCAAATGGGAAGTACGCGTCACTCGCCATCACGGCTCCGCGTGCGCGCTCGCCCGCTTGGCTTAGCGCGATGTCAACGGCAACGCGTCGGTTTACTTGCGCTGCGCCGATCCCAAGCGTTGCAGCACCGCGTGCAACGACGATCGCATTTGATCGAATGTGTCGAACAATGCGCCATGAGAAGAGCAGGTCGGTGAGCTCGTCAAGTGTTGGGCGTCGTTCGGTGACGACACGGAGCTGTGAGCGCTCGATGTTTCCAGTGTCAGCAGTTTGCAAGAGCACTGCGCCGCTGACGCCGATCATGTCAAATTCATTGGCGCGATGCGAAGGGTCAATCACCACACTCAGCTCTGGCCGTTTGCGTAGTGTCTCCGCGGCGCCATCGTCAGCGAGTGCTGGAGCGAGCACCGATTCAAATGTTCCCGATGCGATCACCGCGGCAACGGCACGATCAATCGGCACGTTCAACACGATCGTTGAGCCAGAGCTTGCCGCTGCATCTGTCTCGATCGCACGCGTGAGCGCACCGAGCGCTGTTTCAGCGGTTGCGACACCGATTGGATCTGTGTGCCGAATGAGTGCGACGCTTGGCGTTGGAAGATCGGCGACGAGTCGTGCGCCCGCGTCAAGGTCGAGTAAGTCATTGAGGCTGGGCTCTTGCCCCTGCAGCACGCGAGCTCCCATAATTCCGGCATCGGTTGCGTGCACGCGCCGGTACGCCGCAGCGGCCTGATGCTGATTCTCACCGTGCCCGAATGTGCGAATGCGCTCAAGTACGATCACATCGCGCGCTGGCATCGCGCTCGCGCTGTCGCGCACAAGCGGCGCTACATGGGCGGCGATCGCGAGTGCCGCCGATCGTTGAAGCTCGCTTCGTAGCGCGTCTAGGTTTCTCGTCGATCCCAAATCACTCAGCAGGTCGCCGATTGCAGTTGGGTCAACGACGATGAGTGGTCCGCTCTCGGCTGCAAGAAGGGCTCGTGTGATGGCGACGATTGCGGCGGGTGGCGCATCGGCTCCGCCGGGGGCGATGAGGAGGTCGGCGCTGGTGAGGCTCGCCGCCGCCTGATCCAGCCCAGCGGCGTCGGCGTGCTCGGTGACGTGAATCGATTCAGCCCGCAGGTGCGGGGCGGCTGGGCCAGCTTCGACCGTGGCGCCGCGGGCGATCAGGGTGGCAAGGATCGGCGTCAGCCCTGCCAGGGCGGGGCTCTCGGGGGAGATCAGCAGAAGGACGCGCATGCTCCTGATGGTGGCATACTCGCTCACACAAACCCGCACGCTGTTGTGCTGGGTGAGCCGAAACCTAGCGAGTGAGGACAAGATGTTTCGTTGGCCCTGGGAGTACCTCTTCACCGTCTTGAATGCCGATCTTGGAACGTTCTATACGCCGTTCTGGATTGCCAACCTGGTCCTCTTCCTTGCAACGATCCTGGTCTACTCATTCGCGACCCGCGGCGACCGCGGTCGTGGGGTGGTGGGCGACGAGTGGGAGTACATCCTGTGGATCAGCCTCGGCACCTTCGGCATGAATTTGGTCTACGCCGCATTCCAGTGGTACGGCCTCTTCCCTATTGCCACCACGCTTGTTGGGCTCCTCGCCCTGCGCGACACCGTCACGAAGCGCTTCCCGCCACTCCTCGCCGCTGAAGCGCAGCATGTCGAACTCTTGCGCACGCGCCGTCAGGTTGCCGACGGTGTTGAGGCAACCATTCGCCCAGCGAACCGTCGCGGATAACCCTTTGGTGTGCGCGGCTGCGCACTGCGGAAGAGCATGAACATTCGCCGGTTCGGTCCTGGTCATCGACGTGCCGACCGCGCTGCGGGATCCAACGGTGTTCTCAGTAGCGCCATCTTCTCAAACGACATCGCACAGATCACCGAGTTCACGGTGACGCCTGGCGGCACCTACGGCCCGCTGCGCAGCGCTGGTGATGTTGTGCTCGTGGTGATTGAGGGGGGCGGCTGGGTTACCGCCCACGATACCCAGATACAACTTGCTGCTGGTGAATCGCTCCACCTTGAGCGATTGACGCCCTATAGCGTCGCTGCGCGCGAGTTGCCGCTACGCGCGATCCTCGTCGAGCTTTCTGCGGGCGGCGGTGCTGAGTCTGCGCGCACCATAGGCGCCAGCGGCGGCGGCGCAGAGGAGTAGCACGCCAACGACGAGCGTCGCGCTGCTTACGAGCGCAGTTTCTGCGGGGCTTTCAAGCGTGACGCCAAACTGGAACGGCCACGTCCACGTTGGAAGCACTCCTTGATACCAGTTGTGTAGGCCGGCTGGAAGCGGCAGTGCTGACCAATTCGGATACCAGAGAAGTGCGACTGCAGCGATGCTGCTGATGGTGATCGTAAAGATGCGACGCATATCGGTCGCTCCGAGAATTGACCATGCGGCCACCGTTGCAGGAACAAGCGCGATCGCACCAACGAGTGGCCCTGGTGTGCCGAACCCACCCGATAGGCAAACCTGGCTCTCGGGATAGACGCTTCCCACCCCTGCGAGTGCGCAGAGCGCGCCCGTGGCCATCCAGAGCACGGGCGCGGCGAGCACGGCGCACGCGCCAACGATGCGCACGACCTGCGCGGCGCGCTGCGATTCGGCGCGCAAATCCGCTAAGAGCAGCGCGAGTCCGATTAGGGCGATCTGTGATGTTGGGTAGTAGTGATATTGGAATGCGGCGCGATCAATGCGCGCCCACGGCAGCCAAAGTGCAAAGCCAAGAACGAGAATCGATGCGAGACCCCAGCTTCGTCGTCGCCACGCCTCTACTGCGAGCCAGAGTGCGCCACCAATGCTGAGGATGCGCGAGAGCACATTGCCGCCGTCGTACACCGCGGCGGTGAGTGCGCTGCCGCCTGCGGTGAAGCTCGACTGGAAGAACCAGACTGGCTTCAGGTCGAGTGGCCACGCCCACCACGGCGACGATGCGGCGTGTGCGACGCGAAGTGTGTCGTGATAGCGATACATCGATGCCGTGAGGTCGGTCAGTGTTTGTCCGGTGTTGCCGATTGGCCAACCAGTAATCAGCTGGTTGCCCAACGCTGCCCACGGTAGGTAACTCGCGACGTACACGCCAAGCGGCAGTGCGGCGAGGGTGAACAAGACAAGCGTCGCTTCGCCTGGTAGTGAGAGGAGTCCGAGCAGAGAGCGCGGCGTTGCCTCACGTCGTGAGATGCCGCCTGCGCGATAGATCGCGGCACCGGTCGCAGCGAGGAGTAGGGCCAACACAACGGCAAACGGCAGGTTTGGGATGCGGGTGGAGCCGTCGGCGACTGCGAGTGCTGGCGGGAGTAGCGCGGCGCCGAGGAGGGCGAGTCCGCCGGCGACCAGCAGGCGCCCAGGCGCCGTGCGTGCCAGCCAGATGATGCCGAGGCCGAAGATGCCGTACAGGGCGACCCACTTGCTTGCGAGTGCTCCGCCGAGCAGAAGCCCGGCCACGACGAGGAGGAGGCCGCCGGAGAGAGCACCTCGCGCGCGGCCCTGCAGCCACGCCACGAAGGCGACGGCGCCGCCGAGTAGGAGGGCGAGTAGGTAGACGTCATTCATGCCGATCCGGCTCTGCACAAACCCAGCGCCGTCGAGCAGGGCGAGAACGCCGACCAGGGCGGCCACATCGCGTCGCTCCGTTAGAAGCCGAGCCAGGAGCACCAAGAGGGCGGCGGCGAGTGCGCCAGCGATCACCCCCGGCCAGCGCCAGCCGGCGGCGAGTTCGCCCACGCTCACCTGTGTCATCGCACCAGATGGCGTCGCAAGGAGTAGCTCCCCGTTGCCGCCATCGGCACGTTCGGCGGAGGCGTCGAGAGCGGCACCGCTGACACCAAGCGTGAGCGCATCAGCGCCCACCGCAACATCGGCAAACCGAGCGTTCCCGTTTGGCTCAATCGTCCACAGCGATGCACCGGCGCCGTCGGGTCCAGGTGCAACCACGTGCACCATACGGCTCGCATCGTTCGGCAGGATCGCCGTGGCGCCTGGAATCGTGATCTGCGCCATCAGTGTCGTGCTCTCGTTTTTTGCGTTGTAGACGCGCACGCCATCGCGGCTCGCCACGTAAAGCCGCGGCCCGTCAAACCAATCAACAGACACAACGGTGACCGCGCCCCCATCGATCGGCGACGATCGCATGTTGGAAAGGTCGGTTGCTGCGTAACTTGTCAGGCCGCTAGCGCTCGTCACAAAGACTCGCTCTTCGCCGTCAACCGTAAGTGCGAGTACGGATGTTCCGCGAACCAGCGGTGCGCTCGTCACCACCACCCCGTCGCGCATGATGAGCACCTCGTCACGCTGTACAAGCGCAACGCCGCCATCGGTGAGTGGTGCGATGCCCAGAATCGCGCCGCCGGCCGTTGACCACGTCTGTAGACCACTGTTGCCTCCCTGATCCGCAGTGGTGCGGTCAACTGAAAAGAGCATGCCGCTTGCCGTAGCGCCCCAGAGAGAGCCGTCGCGTGCGGCGAATAGTTTTGAGACGTTGCGCAAGGGGATCGATCCGACAACGGAGCGCGTCGCTGCATCAATAACGCTGACCTCGCCTGGCCCCGCAATCCACAACCTACCCGGGCTTAACGCATCTTCCGGGCGAGCAGCTATCGCGCCGATCGCTGTTGGATATGTTGTTTGCGCATTGACACGCGGGGTGCCGAACGTATCAAGACCGATCGCGATGAGGTACTTGGCAAGGTGCGGGTGGGTGTACTCGTAGATCGCATGTGGCTCGCCGTACTTCCACTCTTGCATGAACTCTGTAGCTGTGCGCACGTGATACACCTCATCAAACTGGAAGTGCGTTGGCTCGCCAACACGCCAGCCTCTTAGTGAAAACGCGCTCACCGCGACAAGAACGAGGAGCCATACGTCAATGCGCGTAAGGGTTCGGCGGGGTTCTGGCTTTGCGATCACGGCTCGCTTCGGCGCCGAATCAACGCGCTTTCGCAGTGGCGCTGCAGGTCGTGCGCTCATCGTCGTTTTCTCAGAGATCCGCGCGAGCCGAATGGCCGCAGCGAGTGTTGCAGTGACTGCGATCGCCGTAGCTGTGATAGCGATCGGTGTTTGTAGTGCGGTGGTAAAGGCGCCAAGGTTTGGTAGTCCAGGGTTTTGGAAGTACGAGATGGTCAACACGCCCCAGCTGTTCGCAAAGAACGCGACTGAGGTTACGACTGCAATCCAGCGCCAGGCTGGACGCGCTGCTGCGAGTGCAATCGTGAGTGGGATTGCCGGGAAGAGGTATCGCTCGTGCACGCGCGTTGGTAGAACGAAGAAAGCGATGGCGAGGATCGCAACAGCGGTGACGGTGCGAATCGCTGTATCGCGTCGTACGTAGCGCATCGCCACGAGTACGGCGGTGGCGATTGCTGCACTGCCGATTGCGACCCCTGGGATGCCGATGAACGGGAGTGGGTCAATGTCAGAGGCCCACCCAGTTGCATCCACAACCGCGCGCCCACCGACTTCGATGAGTGCCCAAGGGTTCCAGGCGTTCACTGAAAGATATGGATAACCGCCTGCCGCCTCTGCGACCTTGGCGAGCACGTCAGGCAGTGTGAGCCCGAACGGTAGTGCCGCGAGTGCGATGGTGGCGGCGCCGGCAAGCCCTGCCACAACGAAGGCCCACGGGTCACGCGCCGAGCGTGCT
>Ga0209353_10001789_pt1 | contig 12073 bp, 10 predicted proteins | sample LauGreSpBDMM15SD_2_FD_187561 | JGI IMG/M metagenome (GOLD analysis project Ga0209353, IMG submission 187561) | Freshwater lake microbial communities from Lake Michigan, USA - Sp13.BD.MM15.SD (SPAdes) (version 2) | ecosystem: Environmental > Aquatic > Freshwater > Lake | place: Lake Michigan...
ATAGCTGCTGGTGCATTTTATTGAGATTTTTTTATGATATCATATTTATTTCCCAAAAACGAAATTATTCTAACTCCTAATCCCACTTCTAATTCCCCTCTTGAGAGGGGTTAGGGGTGTGTTGTATCAGTTAATTTCATTACTGTTTTTTTATAACCACCTATTTATTTCCCAAAACGTAATTATTCTAACTCAAAATCCCACTTCTCTGATTCCCCTCTTGAGAGGGGTTAGGGGTGTGTTTTATTTCATTGAAATTTACACAAAATAAATTCAAAACTTCTTAAATTCCACCCGCAGCTATTCCCCTCTCTAGAGGGGCTAGGGGTGTGTAGGATTCCGTTTTTTCTCAACCTAAAACTTACAACTTCCTCAACTTACAACCTTTGCTTCTTTCCGCCTTTTTCATAACCCATTTCAAATCTCCTAATACAAAAAACCAAAAAGCCACAATGGAATTTTGTTTTGATAGCCATATTCAATCTCATCAGAAACAATAAAAGCATTTTTGAGATGCTGAATTTGCTTCCCCGATTTGGCTTTGCCACCAATTTCAAAGGAATAGGTTTCGTCAACAAAAAAATCAGCTGTTTCGTGATAACTTAATTGATGTTTATTTCTCAATTGATTGGCAAAAAAAGTTTCTCTAATATTGCCTTTATTGGCCTTAGAAGCCGAAAGGACATACATTAAATTCGCGTTTTCTAAATATATTTTTGAGGGCTTTTGCAATTTGCTATTCCCTTTTGCTTCTTTGTATAAGTTGATTGTTAATCCTATTTCTGCCAAATAATGCAAGTAATTCATTAAAGTAGCCCGATTGATACCCATTTTAGCACTCAAATTACTCACATTAGGAATAAAGGGAACCGACTCAGAAATAATTGCCAACAATTGTTTAACCTTGTGAATATATCCCAAATCAACACCTCGCAACAAAGGCAATTCGATTTCAAGCATCATATTGATAATCTCTTCTAATCGTTGTGTGTAATTTTCGGGTTGTTCTTTATAGAAAGGATAATATCCTTGCTGCAAATACCTTTCAAAATATTGAAATGGTTTAATCTCACCATTAATCAAAGTAGCAACTGATAAATGGTGCTCTAATAACTGTTCCAAGGATAATCGTTCAAAAGATATTCCTGTTTCCAATATAAGGTATTCTCTAAACGACAATCCTTGCATATGATACACAAGGGCTCTTCGGCTCAAATCAGCTCGCGCATTCAATATTTCCAACAAGGAAGAACCCGTAAAAACCACTTTTAACTCTGGATAATCATCATATATGTTTTTAAGCTCCTGCGCCCAATTGGCGTATTTATGTACCTCGTCCAAGAATAAATATTTACCCCCTTTTTTTACGAATTGATCTGCTAAATCAACCAAATTTCTATTGGTAAACGCAACAGAATCTAAACTTACGTACAACGATTTTTCCAATTCATTGCTGAAATGAAGCTTCATATATTGCAAAAGCAACGTTGTTTTTCCGACACCTCTAGCGCCTTTGATACCTATCAACCGTGCATCCCAATTGATGTCGTCAATAAAACTCCGTACAAAAAGAGTGGAGGTGTTTTTTATTTTTTTCTGATATTTTTCAAACAAATCATCCATAATGTATTATATAGAATACAAAAATATATAAATTTTGCCTGTTGCAGTATACAAAATTGATTTATTTTTGAATACCACTCTAAAAAACGCACCAGACTCCTCATTCCCCTCTTGAAATCGAAGATTCAACGATTCCAAAATAAATATGAAATAGAGTTACAGGGGTTAGTGGTGTGTTTTATTTCATTGAAATTTACACAAAATATAATTCAAACCTCCTAATTCCACCAGCAGCTATTCCCCTCTCTAGAGGGGCTAGGGGTGTGTTTTTCTATCAAAATCAAAACAACTTCCTAATCCCAATCCTTAATTCCCCTCTAAAAAGAGGGGCTAGGGGTGTGTTTTTTCATATTCTAAAATAAAAAACTCAATCGCTAGTAGCACGTTTTCCATATCCTTCAATACTTGATTATCACTAAAACGCAATACATGTATTCCTAATTCATTCAAACGCTTTTCTTTGATTACATCTTTATTATAAACTTCTAAAAACTCATGTGAATAACCGTCAACTTCAATTGCTAACATCAATTTATTACAAAAAAAATCTACAATAAAATTATCAATAGGCTTCTGTCTATGAAAATCATATCCATACATTTGTTTTCCTTTTAATTTTAACCACAAATAGATTTCTGTTTCAGTAGAATTATTTCTAAGTTGTCTAGCAAATTCTTTTAATATAGGATTATAAGGTATGATTTTGCTTTTTTTCATGGCGGTTTGAATATTGAATAATATAAAAGACACACCCCTAACCCCTCTCTAGAGGGGAATAGCTGCTAGTGCATTTTATTGAGATTTTTTTATGATATCATATTTATTCTCCAAAAACGAAATTATTCTAACTCCTAATCCCACTTCTAATTCCCCTCTTCAAATCGAAGATTAAACGATTCCAAAATAAATATTATCCGGAGTTATAGGGGTTAGGGGTGTGTTTTATTTCATTGAAATTTACACAAAAAACAAGAATCAATCCTCCTAATTCCACCAGCAGCTATTCCCCTCTTGAGAGGGGCTAGGGGTGTGTTTTATTTCATTGAACTTTATACAAAAAACATAAATCAAAACTTCTTAAATTCCACCAGCAGCTATTCCCCTCTCTAGAGGGGCTAGGGGTGTGTTTTATTTCATTGAAATTTACACAAAATATAATTCAAAACTTCTTAAATTCCACCAGCAGCTATTCCCCTCTTGAGAGGGGTTAGGGGTGTGTTTTATTTCATTGAACTTTACACAAAAAACAAGAATCAAACCTCCTAATTCCACCAGCAACTATTCCCCTCTCTAGAGGGGCTAGGGGTGTGTAGGATTCCGTTTTTTCTCAACCTAAACCTACAACTTCCTCAACCACTAACTCATGATTAATGACCCCAAAAACCATTTTCAATCCAAATCTATTAAAATTGAAATATTTTCTTTAATTGTATGAATTAATTCATTCGGTAGCATCCCCACTTTTTTCATCAAGCGTTTATTGTCAATCGCTCTTAATTGATCAATCATTACATCACAATTTTCATGCAAATTTGCCATTCCTTTTTTTAAATGAACTCTTAGGATACCCGAATCAATATGTACATTGGTTGTGATAGGGCAAACAATCGTTGAAGGGTGTGGTATTTTATTAAGTAAATTCGACTGAACCACTAAAACAGGTCTTGATTTTCCAGCTTCGGTTCCAATTTGAGGATTTAAATCGGCAATCCAAATTTCATATTGATTAATTTGCATATGCTAAATTTTCAAATTCTTTCAATGTTTTCATTGAATCTTCTCCTACCATTTCGGACTCTACTTTTAATTTTTGTTCTAAAAGTCGCCTTTTTTGGACTTTATTATAGTACGCTATAGCTTCGTTAATATACCTGTTTCTAGGGATATTAATTCCTGAAAGAATTTTTTCGGTTTCTCCAAATATGGAATCGTCTATTTTTAGTGATACTGTTTTCATATGCCTATTTTTAATTAATAAGATATTACAAATGTATATCTTTTTGGTATATCAAAAATAAAATAATTGTTAAAATTAATCGACACTTTTGCTTAAACCTAACCCTCCAAAGTGTGGATTCGGTTATTTGGTTAATCGGTTATTTGGTTAATCGTATTTACTAATCGGTATCAAATTAACAATTAAACGATTTAACTTTTTCAACCTATACCTACAACTTTTCTATTTCTTATTTTTTACAAACCCCTAACCCCTCTTTTTAGAGGGGAATAGCTGCTAGTAAATTTCATTACGATTTTTTTTTATGATAACAAATATATTTTCCAAAAACGAAATTATTCTCACTCCTAATTCCACTAAACGATTCCCGTCTACAGAGGGAAATAGCTACTGGTGGATTTTATTACATCTAAAATTAAAGAAAATATTTATTATTTTCAATAAACGTAATAATTCTAATTCTTATTACATTCCTCATTTCCCTCTTCATAAGTGTTTGATAATTATTTTTTTCGTCTATTTTCTCTTCGCAAATAATCTAGTTTCTTAGAAAAACAAATAACCAAATCCACAAATAAACTCCTCAATCCAACTTCTAATTCCCCCTTCAGAGGTTAGAGGGACTTCTCAATACAACAAGCCAAACATCCATAAAGGTATGGTTTTCAGCATTGGAAATTCAATATCATCTTTAACAACCCAAGCATTTTCTAATGATTCAAGCTGTTTTTGCCCTTTTCCCTTGCCCCCTACTTCAAAAGTATAGGTATTGTTAACGTAAAAATCCCCTTGTTTGGGCAGTTGTACTTTATGCAATGTTTGCAGCTGAGAAAGAAAAAAAGTTTCACGAACAGTTCCGATATTAGGTTTTTGCTCTGCTAAGGCAGCTAATAATGTAGTATTGTTTAAAAATATTTTTTCGGGTTTTTGCAGTACTGCGGTACTATTTCCAGCAGGAAATAATAAGGATAGTATTTTAGCTTGCTCTAAATAATACAAGTAATTGTTTAAGGAATTTCTATGAATATTTGTTTTAATGGCTAAGCTTGAAATATTAGGCTTAAAAGGAACTTGTTGTGCGATTACATAAACAAGTTGCAATAGTTTCTTGGCATTGCGAATGTCAAAATCTTTTAATTCGGCCATATCTACTTCTACAATAGTTCGGATCAATTGATTGATTCGTTGGTGAATAGAAGAACTATCAACTATTCCAAAGGGATAATAACCGTAATTCAAGTAATTGTTAAAATGTTCTAATGGACGAAAAGTATGGGGAATTTTTTTTTTGATTTCAGCACTATTAAACAGTAATTCTTCTAATCCAATCACAGGAAGATTTATGATACCTAACATGGATAAGTATTCTCTGTAGGACAACCCTGGAAGTTCATACATTAAGGCTCTTCTGCTTAAATCTCCTTCTTGCCTACTGATGTCAATTATTGAAGAACCTGTAAAGATGATTTTTAATTCAGGAAAAAAATCATAAATATTTTTAATTTCTATTGACCAATTTTTATATTTGTGTACCTCATCCAACACTAAAACCGATCCTCCATTTTTATAAAATTGAGTTACAGTTTCTTTCAGTGAATGTTCCAAAAAATACAAATCATCCAATGAAAAATAAGCTGCTTTCTCCGTGGGAAGATTTTGTTCTTTAATCCATTGTAACAAAAGAGTTGTTTTTCCTGTTCCTCTTGCTCCTTTAATTCCAATTAAGCGACTATCCCATTGAATGGTATCAAATAAATAGCGTTTAAAGTTAAGGTTTATATTGCTTATTAAGCGTTCTGATTGTTCTAATAAAATATCCATTTTGCATTTTTAATTGTGCAAATATATAAATTAATTGCATATTAGAATGTTCATTTTTTATTTATTTTTTGATATTTGATAATCAAAATTAGTTATTTGTCTATAATCTTTTTTCTCAACCTTCAACACACAACATCTTCAACACACCCCTAACCCCTATAACTCTAGTTAATATTTTATATTTTTGCATACCATCAAGGGGAAAAAGTAAAGATTAAAAAAATATAACCTAAAACCACTTGATTCCACTCCTCAATTCCCCTCTTCAGAGGGGTTAGGGGTGTGTTTTTCCTTTGCAACTTTGTCCCTTTTTTCTATTATCTCTTCGTCTATTATCTAGTTTCTTGAAAAACAAATAACCAAATCCACAAATAAACTTCCTCATCCCACTCACTCCGCCCTAACAGAATTATCGCAAGAAAACAACGAAGAAAAGAACGGCAGCAACCCCGATAGCCGAGGAGGCACGACGAGCGACTTGGGTGGCGGAGAGATTGACGAGGTAGTTTTCAAGATAATACTGTGCAGGCTTGATCTTTTTTGTTACTTTTTACCATCAAGGGAAAAAAGTAAAGAATAAAAAAAGAAGCAAAAGTTGTAGGTAATAAGCTATTGGATGTTGGTTGGTTGGTTGGTTGGTTTGTTTATTAGATTTACTATAACGCATCAAATTAACAATTAAACTTTTTTAACTTACAACTTCCTCAACCTACAACCCTTTATTTTATATTTTTGCATACCATCAAGGGAAAAAAGTAAAGAATAAAATAAGAAATGAAAAAGTTGTAGGTTATAAGTTATTAGCTGTTGGTTTGTTTATTAGATTTACTATAACGCATCAAATTAACAATTAATCTTTTTCAACTTACAACTTACAACCTACAACTTACAACTTACAACCTCCTCAACCTAAATTTTTTGATTTTTTCTCTTTACTTTTTTCCCTTGATGGTAAAAAGTAACAAAAAAGATCAAGCCTGCACAGTCTTATCTTGAAAACTACCTCGGCAATCTCTCCGCGACCCAAGTCGCGCGTCGTGCCTCCTTGCTATGATGGTCACTGCCGTTCTTTTCTTCGTTGTTTTCTATCGCTAATGCTGTGAGGGCGATTGGAGAAGTGGCCGACAAGAACGAACTTTTTTTAAAAGTGGATTTGGTTATTGGTTTACGGGAACATACAAGCATCTCAACTTACAACCTACAACCTACAACTTATAACTTACAACTAAAGACTTCGTCTATTATCTCCTCGTCTATCATCTTTTTTCTCAACCTACAACCTACAACCTACAACTTATAACTTACAACTAAAGACTTCGTCTATTAGTCTATTATCTTTTATCTCAACAAACATCGTTCAACGGTTAACAAACACGCTCTTAATCACCGCAGCGATTCTTTCGCGATCGGAATCGGTGAGGTTAGACCCCGAAGGCAAACACAATCCATTGTCAAACAGCGTTTCCGCTACTTTATTTCCGTAATACGGATACTTCTCAAAAACAGGTTGCAAATGCATGGGTTTCCATAAAGGGCGGGATTCTATATTGGCAGCTTCAAAAGCCAGTCGCAACGTTTCACGAGTGATTCCGTTGGTTTTTATTGGGTCTATTAAAATGGCACTCAACCAATGATTAGAAAAATAATCGGAATTGGGAGCTGTAAAAACAGTAACTCCTGAAATACCTTTGAATAATGCTACATAAAAAGCATGCATTTTTCTGCGCAAGTTGACATGAGCGTCTAATACCTCCATTTGCCCGCGACCTATCCCTGCACAAATGTTGCTCATGCGATAATTATAACCAATTTCTGAATGTTGGTAATGTGGCGCGGCATCTCGAGCTTGTGTAGCATAAAATAACGCTTTATCTTTCAGGGCTTTTGTTTTGGTTACAATAGCGCCACCACCAGAAGTAGTGATAATCTTATTCCCATTAAAGGATAAAACACCAATATCTCCAAAAGTACCGCATTTTTGTCCTTTATAACTGCTGCCTAAGGCCTCGGCACTATCTTCAAGAATGGGAATTCCATAGTTGTCGGCCACTGCTCTTACTGCTTCTATTTGATAGGGCATCCCATACAAATGAACGGCAATAATAGCCTTTGGAGTTTTCCCTTTAGCAATCCTATTTATAATAGCTTCTTCGAGGGCTATGGGACACAAGTTCCAAGTTTCCAACTCACTGTCAACAAAAACAGGGGTTGCTCCTTGGTATAAAATAGGATTTGCAGAGGCTGAAAAAGTAAAACTCTGACAAATGACTTCATCACCAGCTTTTATTCCTAATATTATTAGTCCTAAATGAATAGCAGCTGTTCCAGAGCTATGAGCTCCTACAAATGAATTATTTACTAGATACGCTTCTAAGTCATGTTCCAAACCATCGACATTAGGCCCTAGTGGCGCTATCCAATTGGCATCGAAAGCTTCTTTTACGAATGTTTGTTCGTTTCCACCCATGTGCGGGGAAGAAAGCCATATTTTTGAATTATTCATTTATAGTATTATATTTAATAATTTTTCCAGGATTTCCAACTACCACCGCATAATCTGGAACATCTCTAATAATTACTGCTCCGGCACCAATAGTAGCCCATTTGCCAATTTTTAACCTTTGAATTACAATCGCTCCTATACCAATATGAGTTCCTTCTCCAACTTTAACATTACCTGCCAAGTGAACCCCTGGTGAAATATGAACAAAATCACCAATAATACAATCATGCTCTACTAATGCTTTAGAATTAATGATGCAATGCTCCCCTATTTTACTGCTTGAATTGATAACGACCCCTGCCATTACAACAGTTCCATTTCCTATAGTAACAGTTGGAGAAATATCCGTATTTGGATGAATTGCATTAATGTAGTTGATTTTATTATTATTATTATTAATTTGTTTTCTTATAGAGTTATCTCCAATAGCAATAATCATATTTTCATTTAATAAAAAATCTATATTATTATATATAGGAATAGTATCTATACTAATCAAATCTGTGTGGTCATCAATAATTTTTTTGATTTGAATATTTCTTAAATTTAATATGTCAATTATAACTTTACTATGACCACTTGCTCCATATAAAGTTACCGAATTAGAATTAGTAGAACTATATAATGGCAAAGCCCCCCTTTCTGTTTCTATATTATTCCTATTCAAATTGTATTTAATTATTTTTCCTGGATTTCCTACAACTATAGCGTAATTTGGAACATCTTTAATTACAACAGTTCCTGCTCCAATAATAGAGTCATTACCTATTCTTTTAACATCTGTCATAATTATTGATCCCATTCCACAAAAAACATTTTCTTCTATAGTAATTGAAGCTCCTATATTTGAATCTTGAGAAATAAAACATCCATTAGAAATTATTGTATGATGTGCTATTTTTACTTCCATACTTATCATTACAAAGTCCATTATTTCTACAAATGGCATTATATTAGAATGAGGTAAAATATAAACAGATTTCCCGATTATTACAGATTTGTGAATATCCACAGTTGAATGGATAAAATTCGGCAAATTATATCCAAGTTCTATTAATTTATATAAAATACCAACTCTGATTATATTATTTCCAATTGGCACAAAAATACATGTGTCTTTTGAAATATTATTTATTAAATACTCAAAATCCCCAAGTACTTTAATATTATTTATTTCTAAATCCAGAAGATCTTTGTCATCATCTATAAAACCTATGATTTCATATTGTTCTAACAAGTATTCCGAATATACTTGACCATAAGTTCCTGCTCCAACAATAATACAATTTTCTTTTTCTTTCATATTGTCAATTAAATCCATTAAAACATTCCATTGTAACTTGACCTTCCTGAGAAATACCTTCTCTTTTAAATACTTTTTTTATTGTTAATAGTACTATTTTCAAATCTAGTAGAAATGAAATGTTTTCTACATACCAAATATCATATTCGAATTTTTTTGTCCATGAAATACCATTTCTTCCATTAACTTGAGCCCAACCTGTAATTCCAGGGCAAACATTATGCCTGCATTTTTGATAATCATTGTATAAAGGCAAATAAAAAGTTCGTAAAGGTCTTGGCCCTATTAAACTCATCTCTCCTTTTAGTACATTGAGCAATTGCGGAATTTCGTCCAAGGAAGTTTTTCGAATAAAATTTCCAATTTTGGTAAGACGTTCAGAATCGGGCAACAAATTGCCGTTTTTATCATTCTTGTCATTCATTGTTTTGAACTTAATAATTTTGAAAATCTTTTCATCCTTTCCTGGACGTAATTGAAAGAAGAAAGGCTTTCCATCATTGGCAAAAAATAAACCAACAATAACAATAATAAATATTGGAGTTAAAATAATCAATCCAATACTGGAGAAAACCACATCAAAAAATCGTTTAAAAAAATGTCTATACATTCTTTAATCTATTATTAATAAGTTCATACGAATAATCAACTTTATATTCATTTTGCAATAACCTCCATGCATTTTCTTGCATTTGAGCAAAATCATTCTTATTGGAAACGAGTGTATTAATAGCGTTTTGCATTGCTAAACAATCTCCAGATAAAACAGAATAACCGCAATTATTTTTTTCTATTATACTACCTATATCTGTATTTGGATCAGTAGCAGAAATTACAGGCATTCTCATCTCTAAATAAGATAACAATCGGGAAGGGAAATTAGGAATTGTAAAATCCTTATGCAAAAAAATTAATCCTACATCACAAGCTTGTAAAAGTCTAACGTAATCCTCTTTTGGCAATATTTCTAAAAGTTTAGCGTTCTTGGGTTGATTCACTTCAAACCATTTCAAAATCCTATTAAATTCAGTCCCTGAACCCACTACCAAAAAATATACATCAGGGTTAGTAGAAGCAGTAATAGTCTCCAATAAAAAATCTAAGCCCTGAGGCTTCCCTAGATTTCCACCATAAACAAAAATCTTTCCCTTTAATGGTAAGTAATATTTTGCTTTTATATTTTGCTTTTCTAATTCTGTAAATACCTTTACTATTGGGGAAATAGAATTTGGATTAACTTCTACTTTATTAGGATCTATTGATGGATTATGCTGAATAAGATAGTTTTTATTGGCTTCTGACATACACCCTATGGCGTTTGAAAGTTCGTAAAGCCTGCCTTCTTTCTTTGTAAAAAACCGATGCAACATACTTCCTTTTCGAATCATTTGCATATCAACTGCATTCTGTGGGAAGATATCTTTTAACAAAAGATAGGAATAGGCATTGTCTCTTTTTTTGATGAAATCAATCACTTTAGAAAAAGTAATAGGTGGTGTGGAATACAATATCAAATCAAACTTTATATTGGAAAAATATTTTTTAATAGCCCATAAATACTGATACTCTATTGCAAGAGTACCAATACCTTTTTCAATAGTATTTGTTTTTTTTAAATTAAATGTTCGAACATTCAAAAGGCTCACGCCTTCTTTCTTATTAAGCTGTGTATTATTCTTCTCCCGTCGTTCAGAAGGACTTACTATAGAAACTTCATGCCCCTCTTCTCTGAATTTTCGAAGTAAATCGTTATAAAGTCCTCGGTCTTCAACCGATTTGATTTTGAATAACGTTAAAAAAAGAATATTCATTTTCTCTGATTTTAGTTAAATTTATAATAAACTAATCGGTTCACAAAATGAGTATAATGTTGCAAAGTAGAAATAGCTGATTGCTAATTACTAAATATTGGCTCTTATCGAGATTAGTCTTTGTTTTGTGCTCTTCATAAAATACATAATATTCGCCTCGATAGCTCATTCTATACTTTATAATAGAGTTCATCGCCAATGTGAAATTTGAGCTTATCGTTTTTTATCTGGTTGCGCATATCATCCTATTTTATCCCGTAATTAGAAAAAATGCTAATTTATTTGAAGTGGTCGGTGTGAAGAAAACGGTTTAAAACAGCGTATCCAAAGGAACCAGTCCCTCCTGTAACGAAGATGGTTTTATTATTTTTCAATTTCTTGTAATAAGTTAATTAACACGTCAATCTCATTATAAACCAATTGTTCTGTATGTGTTGTTTCATTTTCTATAGCCAATTGAAATGCACCTTTAATACTTTCAATATTAATCGGATCAAATACTAAGGATGGTTTACAAACCGCGTAAGTATAAGGCAAATCCGAACCTATAATATCACATTGATTTTCGATAGCTTCGATAATTCCTAATCCAAAGCTTTCTGATAGCGAGGGATAAATCGAAAAAGCAGCTTTGCCATAAATAGCTCCTAATAAATCTCTGGGTACAAAACCATGATTAATGACAGGATAACCCTCGATTATCATTTTAGTAATCAGATTATTTAATTCTTTAAATTCATTGCTAATTGTCAAATGAAGTTCTCCCACTTTATTATCATTATAAAATTTGCGAAATGCTTCAAGCAGATTGATATGATTTTTATGCTTACTACCAGAACTTATATACACAAAAACATCTTTTTTTCTGTTTTCAATGGTACCCTTTTCAACCAATGGATAAAATGGAATAACAAATACTTTTTGTCTATCGAATTTTGAAGTTTTTACTAAAAATTGATCTTTCATCACTTCAGTTTGGACTATCCAAAAATCCGTATTTTGTTGTAACATTCGAAATAGGAATACTTTTATTTTTAAAATAATTTTCTGTTTAA
>Ga0209353_10001790_pt1 | contig 12071 bp, 11 predicted proteins | sample LauGreSpBDMM15SD_2_FD_187561 | JGI IMG/M metagenome (GOLD analysis project Ga0209353, IMG submission 187561) | Freshwater lake microbial communities from Lake Michigan, USA - Sp13.BD.MM15.SD (SPAdes) (version 2) | ecosystem: Environmental > Aquatic > Freshwater > Lake | place: Lake Michigan...
ATTGGGAACTAAATACACTAAAGATGCTAAGTTTAGAGAAGCCGTGAATAGCATAGCTAAGAACAATAGATTAGTTAATATAAAGGTTGTAAAAGACGGGCAACTTGTAGACAAAGTAGAAGAGATAAAAGATACATTAGAAAATGTGTTGATAGACACAGACAATGAAGCACTCTCTGAAAACATAAGATTTATCAATGAAAATATTTCAGCAGAAGTTTGGGAGGAAAACTTGAATTTAGTTATAAAAGTATTGGCCTCAATAAAAAAGAATGCAATAAAAAATGGTATAGATCTTAGAGACATAACGACAAAAGCCCTTTCAAGTAGTAGAGAAGACATTCTTGATTTCTTAGATACTATGGAAAACTTATTCCAATATGGAATGGATGAGCAGACAGTTAGTGAATTTTCAGAGGCATATAAAACTATCTTTGAACTAGATACTATTGAAACAGACTTGATACAAACAGACAGTGAGTTCGACAATATTGTAGAGTCAAATATTTCTGAATATCAATTATTTGATAAATTCGGGCTTGTAAAAAAACAAGGAGATATTTATAGACAAACAGAGGAACAAAGCTTAGAGGACTTGTATGATGCAATGTTTGAGAATAGTGAGTTATTCCCAGAAACAATTAAAACAGTAGATGAACTAAAACAATTCGTAGAGAAAGAAGTTAGTAATCTTGAAATATCAGACTATGAAATAGACCCTGATAATTTAGCCAAGATTTATCTATACAAAAAGTATTTTGGTTTCTCTATAGTGGCACCTACTACTAAAGTATCAGTAGATAGCCTAAGTATCGTTACGGAAGACCCAGCGTATTTAGTAACAGAATTTGTAAAAGAGTTTAATAAATGGATCTTAGATACAAAAAATAACTATTTCAAAGTTACAAATAAAGGTATAGAATTAGTAGAAAAAGACCCGTTATCAAAAGAGGAAGCATTACTAACAATACCGGAAGAATACATGAAAGATTTATCTGAGTATGATGCAATATCCAAAAATCTAAATCTAGGGATACAATCAGAAGAATTAGTATTTGAGGACTACGATAGTCAATCTCAACAAAGAGAGTTTTTTGCAAACAATCCGGAAAGTGCTAAGAAAATATCTGGGGACTACCTGTATATAGAAGAGGGGGTATTAGCTGTTAAGAATGAGACAGATACTTTTGTAAGAACACCACAAGGGATTTTTGAAATGATATATGAAGCAGGTAATATTAAGTTTTATAACAAACTTCCTACAGTAGACCCAAACTTTAAATTTGTTGGATTGGAGAAACCTTTATCAGATGTTGATTTTAATAAATACCAGTATCTTGAAAACACGCCAGAGGTATTCAAAACTGCAAAAACCTACTACTCTAAAAAGGAGCTAGAACAGATAGATGAAGATTACTTCAACTGTCAATAAAAAGAAAAGGCTACTGAAAAGTGGCCTTAACTTTTTTAATGTATTTGGATATAATAAATAAAAACCTTAATTTTGCATTATAATAACAAAAAAATATGAGCTGTACGATTAAATACAATAATAACGGTAGTATAAAAACCGTTCTTAACCTAGAAGGAACTGAAAGTAGACTATTTAATCAAATAGCTAGACTTCCGCATGTGGATAATTTAGAGGAAGCCTTAGCTATTTTTAAGAATACTTATTCAGAAAAAATAGACGATCAAAGTCCTATAGTTTTTCTATCAGATAAAGGGAATAATTTCACAACCTTTAAAGAAGCTTTATCAGAATCTACAGGAGGAAACATACAAATTGGATTAGGTATAGAATCTGGGTTTAAAAACCTATTGTCTGTATCTTCAAATACAAATCCAGCAGTTTATGAGGGCTTTATCAACAACTTGATAAAAAGTGATATTCTTTCAGAAGAAAAAATAATAGAGAATGGGAAGACTTACCACAAAGCAGCTGGTAATCATGCACCATTACAAATAGCAAATGAGCAGATCATAAAAGAGGAAGCCAAAACCAACCTAAACAGAAAGAATTTTAAGATCTATAAAGATGGAAGAATAGAGCTTATAAACAAAAAAAATACCGTAGAGATTGGTAATAAGACCATTGCATTGGAGGATTTTAGATCAATGACACTTAGAGAGCTAAATAAATCTATGTTTAAAGATGATGCAGTTGAACTTATGATTAATAATGCAGTAAAAGATGCATTACCGTCTGGGGCAACTTCTGAGACTCTTAGTGCAGATGAAGCAGCACTTAAAATGAACCTCTTAGACCTTTTGGGGGATATGGGAGTAAAGATTACATCTATAAATGACTACATAAAAAGCTACAACATAAGAAATGGTGTTGATCCATCAGCACAAGCCTTACTAGATGTATCAAAGCAAGTAATAGCCTTTAAAGACGGCTTAGTAACCTTAGATGCTTTGACAGAAGAGACTTCTCACTTTATAGTAGAGACTTGGGACGATGCTGAAATAGAGGGCTTACTTAGAAATATACACAAAACTTCTTCCTATGTAGAGTTCTCTCAATCTTATAGAGAACTGTACGGTAGAGAGAACCCAAATATGTCTGCAGAAGAACTAGAGAACCTAGTTAGACGAGAAATATTAGGAAAAGAACTTGCAAAATCTTTGCAAGAAGGGTTTAATACAGAGGGTAAAACAGAAACCCAAAAAAATATAATCGGTAGAATATTTGAATTACTAAAAAAGTTTTTTGATTCTATAACCGTATCTGATAAATTTTATAGCGATTTACAAAATCTAACAATAAAAGTTGAAGACTTACTTCTAACAAAAGACGTAAATAAATACTTAAATCTAGGTAAAGCTAAGACTAAAAATTTTAGAATGTACCAACAACAAGCAAGTGGGGATCTAGTAATAGATACTAAAAACGCTATTGTAAAAAGATTAGTAAAAGCTTTACTTGATCAAGAAAAAAGTCTTAGAAAAGCTGGTAGAGGCTCTAGTGCCAATATTCAGATGTTGAATGAAGCCCTAGATAAAGCAATTACAAAGAGCTCTATTTTAGACCTAATATCCCTAGCAAAAAGACAAGCAGATTATGTATCTACAGCTATTGAAACTTCTAGGAGAAGGGGAGAAACACTATCAAACGAAGAAGGTATTGTAATGAGAGGTCTTACAGACCAAATAGTACCAGTACTTTCTAGGTTAGTAGCACTATCAAAAGAGGACAGTGACTTAGCAGATGTAGCTGAGGATATTAATTCAGTTAATAAAAAGGTGTTGTCTGTATCCGGTGCAGCCAAGAATGTACAAAACGATGTACTAGATAGAATTATAGACAGGTTAATGATACGCCATAATTTTGATGATGATGTACGCCAAAAGTTAAGAGATGCAGTATTAGTTGCAACTAGAGATACTCAGATGGTGTATGCTATTTTTGGACAGATAACTCATGCCCATGACCCATTACTTAATATTTTAGGAAGTGTTATTGCAGACATGACTTTAGATGCAGAGCAGGGGTATTTAAAAAGAGCAAAGCAATTCCAAGAAAAGATAAGAGGGCTTGGTTTTACAGAGGCAGACTTACCTAAACTTATGGATAAGAATGGCTATATTCTGAGTATGCATGACTTTGATGCTTTTGAAAAAGACGTATTAAAAGTTAAGATAGAGGCTTATAAAAAACATAGTGGTACATCTATGACAGATGAAGAAATTGCTAACGGGATAAAAAACTACAACTTACCTAGAATCACAGACGAAACTGCAGAAAAGAGATATGAAAAAGAAGTTAATGATGCAGTTAGTTCAAAAGTAGAAAGAAGTTTTACCGAAGAATATTACCAAAATAGAGATGATAAGTATGAAAGACTTGGTATAAGTGAAACCACAAAAACACAACTAAAACTATTATCCCTTGATTTAGGCAGTCTTATGTCAAGAGTCAAAAATGAAAAAGGTTTACCAAGATATACAACACAAAACAAGTATGAACTAGATGCTTTAAACTTAAAAAGAAAAAGTTTAAAATCTCTATACGATAGCCTTGGCAATATTAAAAAAGGGATAACACCAGTAGAAAGAGAGTCTCAATACACCATAGAAGTAAATAATTCCTTCTTTCAACTTGCTCCAGATGCAAGTGAAGAAGCAATAATTGCTTTTGAGATAAACAAGTTAGACAAAGCGTTTTTATTAGAAAAACAAAAAGAAGCTGAATTAGCTGGTGGCGAAAAAATAGATGTTGAAAAACTTGCACCTAAATTTTTAGAAGAGTTACAAAGAATTGAGAATGAAGAGGGAAGAGAAGCTGCAGTAGAATTTTTTACTCTAAACTCTAGTATCGGGTTCTCTAATGACTTTTGGAACAATTTTGATATGCCAGAAAGCATGATGACACAAATAGATTCGTATAGTCAGGACATCAATGCAGAGCCAGTTTGGTTAGCTAAAATAGATTCTTATAAAGATAAACTAAAAACAAGAAAGTCTATCTTAAAACAATACCAAGATTCTAGAAACTACACTAATACAATGGCAGAAGAAATGTCTGCACAACAAAAAGCTAGAGTTATAGAATTATCAGAAGACATTGATATAATGTCTATGGAGTTGTACACAATATTTAAAAAGAAAGCAATACTAGAGGGAGATAAAACGATAGTTTCAGAGTCTACCCCTAATCAATCTTACTACGATGCCTTATCAGATGCAAGAATCACAAAGCCAGAGGCAAAATATGAGTTCGCATTAAAGAACATGACTGTAGATAATGCAAAGAAAGTTAGACAATTTTCAGATGCCTTAGATGATGTATTAAAAGGTAGAAGAGTATCTGAGGGACACAAACAGTTGATACTAAGAACCGTAGGAATAAATGAGCTATCTGAATTAAACAATGATGACATTCCGGCTGCCAAGCTAAAACACGCAGAGTCAAAATTGGCACCGTATTATAAAGCTTTTGCACCAGTAGGTCTACAGAAATTCTATGACAACTTAAAAAATGGTACACAAAACGTAACCACAATAGTTACAGAGTTGAACAAAAGAAGCGATATAAAAGTAAGTAATAATTTCTCTTATTATGAAATGGGAGAAATAAAGTTTAAGAACCCAAATTATAAAGAGGATTTTGAAGGAGGATCAAGACAGCCAAAACTTAATCAATACCTAAACAAAAATTTTATAAATACATTTAACCCAGTATTAGATAGTGAAAATAATCCTATATTAGATAATGAGGGGAATATACAAGCAACCACTAACCAAAATCTATTTGCTCTATACCAAGAGTATTTAGAGTTTCAAAGAGAGAGTCTTAGATCATATGGTGAGTTAGGGACACATAATTTATACCTAGCACCACAAGTATCAAAAACTAATTTAGAGAAGGCAAATGATGCAATAAAAGGTAAAAGAGGTACAATAAAAGAGTGGTGGAGAGATGCTGTAAGATTTAGAGTAGATGAGCAAGCATTTGGTGAAGAAGTGGACGGAGAATCTTTAGTTAAAACTTCAAATATGAGAATCATACCAAAGTACTTCTTGAAAAGATTAGAAGAGGAAACAGACGTATCTACGGATCTTTTTTACAGTTCTATGTTATTGGCACAACAGTCTCAACTATATAAAGCCAGAAAAGAAAGATACTCAGAGTTTGCAACCCTAAATGATATAGCTCTAAACAGAGCTTATCCTGGGGGTAAGGCAGCTAGTTCAACAAATACTTACAATATGTTTCAGTCATACTATGACTACAATTTATTTGGGGTAAAAGAAATGAAAAATTGGAGAGTTAATGTGCCTGTTCTGGGGCAAGTAGATGTAACTAAGATAGTAGGAGTTTTACACAATTGGATAAGAAATAACTCTCTTGCACTAAACCTTGTTGTACCAGTAACTTCTTGGCTAACAGCAGAGGCCTCTCTGATAATTGAAAAGTATGTTGGGCAATATACAGACTCAGATTCTATGAGATTAGCAGCAAAAGAGTTTTCAAAAATATCTTTACCAGCCATAAAAGAAAGTTTAGAAGTGGACTCAACATCAAAGTTGTCAATATACGGTGAATACTTTGGAGTATATGATTTAAACAATAAATTTGAAAACTCTATGTATGGAAGAGCTCCTAGAGTATTAGCTAAATCAATGTACATATTGCATACAGCAGGTAATTTTGTCCCTTTATCTAAAGCAATGCTTTCACAACTTTATGGGTACAGAATATACGAAGGTAAGCTTATAGATTCTAAAAAATTTGAAAGCACATACAAAAAAGTAAACCCAGCTGCTACTAAAAAAGATATAGCAAATCAATGGGAGTTACTCAGAGATAAATCATTGTATGATTACATGAGCGTAAAGGATTCTACAGTGGCTTATGATTTCGATAAGTTAGCTAAAGATATGAATAGGACAAATGACGAAGAGTTTCAAAAAGATTTTAGAAATATGGAGCTTGGGGTTATAACCAAACTGAAAAAAGTAGTAGAGAGAATTGATGGTATGATTTCAGATGAAGAGAGAACCACTATGCAAAGAGACGTATTAGGTAGATTTGCAATGACACACAAAGGTTGGTTAGCTATATCTGCAGCAAATAGATTTAAAAGAAGACATCTAAATCTACAAACAGGACAAATGGAAGAAGGTACATATTTTTCATTGTATAACTTCTTCGTAGAAAATTTCAACAACGGCCTTAAAAAAGGGGGTATGAAATCTGCAATGGCAGAACTAAAAGATCAATATGTAAACGGTGATGAAGTACAAAGAGAAAACCTAAGAAGAATAATGGTAGATTTTGCATTCCTTACAGTATTGTTTTTAGTAACTCTCGGTGTTGGCCACTGGGCAGATGATGAAGAAGATATGTGGGCAGCACAGTTTACAGCATATATGCTAGAAAGGGTAACTACAGAAACATCATCAACTCAACTTGGTGTATTTGGCGAATTCTACCAATCGGTAAAGGAGCCTTTAGTAGGAGTTCAAAAACTAGACAATTTGTTTAGTGTAATGGACATTTTTGATACAGAAGTTGAAAGCAGAGGTAGATACTCAGGTCTTACAAAACAACAAATATACTTTTTAAAGAATGTTGTTGGAGCAAAGCCAACATTTGATATTTGGTCTGCTGGAAATCTTAAATCTTTGAGAGATACATACGATTACTATAATAAAGATGAGTCTTTAATACCAGTAGCTATCCTTCTAGATGAAGATGATCTAAAACAAGGAGGCTGGGCAGAAATATCAGAAGAAGAGTAAATTAAAAAACCCCCAATGAGAAATCAAAGGGGGTCTTTTTTTACAATAAACTAAAATAAATGTGTTAATCTGGCAATCTGTCCATGCAAAGGGTGATGGATAAAACCTTCAATCGCCTTTGGGGCGTGCTGGTATTGGTTCCTGTGGTGCCAGGAGTCTGTCCCGGAAGGACTTCTCAAAGCCTCTACACAAACACCCATATAATCTTTACTTAACTTATGATGGAAGTGATGTATGTAAATATACTTATGCTTACAAGAGCTCCAAAAAGGACTTTCGTGAGCCATTGTGAGGGGTAAATTATCCATTTTCCCACCATCACCATGTGTAGTTCCAATCAAATTCTGTCCGTATACATAATACTTTCTATGAGCAATAGAACAATCAAATGTGATGTTCTTACAGTCTTTAAAATAAGTTTGTATTACGTCAGCCAAAAAGAAACCATGAGTATAATCGTGATTACTAGGATTAAATACAAAATGCACATCTGCAACTGTAAGAAGCTTAGTTAATATTTCAATATACAGTTCTTTTGCAATCAGAAAGTTTGTATACCACATACCGTCAGTATCTTGATCAGTACCTGAAGTAGTCGTTCTTTTTGGTGTATCAATATGCAGAATATCATTACCTCCAACAAACAAAATCTTATCAATCCTAAAACCATTGGCTTTAGTAAGAAGACCCTCAACGCCTTCACGAACTCTTTGTACTGCAATTTGGTTATCATAATCTTCTCCTGTTTCAAAGCTTTTAGCTAGTTTTCCTATGTGTACATCTGCTGGATCTATTACTAGTAAATGCTCATCGTCTATTTTTAAATCATCTGTTCCTACTCTACCTATTGTTTTAGGCTTATTAGGAATATTTGAAATATCCTCTAATATTTTTTTATGAAAATCTTCCATAAAACTACCTATAATCTGATTAGATGCTATATTGTAATAGGCACCTTTCCCAGTATGGGTAACTAATTTATAAGTTCTGACATCACCAAAAGGTATTTTGTAAAAATCACAGTACTCTTTTATGCTCATAATAGAACCATCAGGACGAACTGCTGATAAAAGTGATACTTTTTCATACTGATTTGTATCAGTAATAGTTTCATTCTCTGTAACATTCTCCAATTCTGTTGTAGAACGCTCTGATTTTAGAATATAAGCATTCGCTTTTTTACGAAATGTCTCATCATAAATAATACCAACCTCTTCGCAATAAGCTTTTGCGGCCAATGTTTTACTCTGCTCTTGGTCGTAGAGCTCTTGTAATCTTGTCTTGTTAATCTCCATACTTTTTTATTTCTGTTATAGTTATTTGTTTTACAAAAGTACTACTTATTTTCGGTTTTTCCAAACAAATTAAACTTATTGGTTGGGTATTGCACAAAAGAGAGTATTTCTTTTTAAATGTTAAATAATCTTTACGATAAAATACTTTCTTATTCATTTTTTAAATATAATGGGCTTTTCATCCCTTTTAGTATCATCTCTTTTGCTGTCATTTTGTAACCTCTAGTATTCTTTTGTAAATAGCTATTATTATCAATTGCAGAAAACAATATGTCTTCTACTTCTTCTTGTGTTAAATAGCCACTTGCAGCATACCCACCACCACACAATGCAGTGGATCTTACTATGTAATGTCCAGAATCTACAATCTTATCCATAGATCTTGTCAAAATTTTTCTAACGGAGTCTTTATCTCTTTCGCTTACGTTTTCTAAAACTTCTATTTCTCCTACATGGACTTTAAACTCATCAAGTTTTAAACCTCTTTTAGTCCAAGTTTCTGCGTTCTCTCTATGCAGTAAATCTGGATCAATTGATAGGTATAATGGCAAGATACAGTTTTGGGTAGAGGGGTCAAAGCCTTCATACTTTTCTAAGAAATATGCCATTCCATAGAAATAACTTTTGAACTCATCTGTAGTTTTACATACGGGTATTTTAACAATAAACTTACATCCTTTTTTACTTGGCGACAAATACGCTGCAACTATACTAGGAATAGCATCAAACAAAAACTGCTTGAATGCTGGAGCATCGTCTAGCTTATCAAAGTCTAATACCATTAGCCCAGTAAATCCAGTAATATTGGCATAACAACGGCCACTACCGTCTGTCTGTACACAAGGTGTAAAATAGTACAACTTGGATTTAAGCTTGTGCTTCAGCTCCATATCACCAATATTGGTAGCAGCTGAAATTTGTTCAAAAATGCCACTAATATCAGAACTTGGGTTCTTATTAGCTCGCAGAAATTGCTTAAAGTTTACTGTACCTAGAGGCTTTGGTATTGTTACATCTGCCGGGTAATAAAAAAAGGATATATCGTTCATTATTTATTTCTTACGTTTCTAACTTTGTGGTAGTAACTATTTTTATTTGTCAATGATAGATATTTTATATCACCATTTTCATCTAGCTCATCACTTCGCACTGCTTCGACTTCTTCCCATCTATCAGTGTTGTAGTAATTGGCTTCTAATATCACTCTTCTTTCTGGTGTGAATAACCACTTTATGTAGTTCCATTCATCGTTATCAAAACTCCAACCGGCCTCACCATGCTCATCTTGGTACTCTTGTATTTCTCTTGCTGTTCGGTGTTTAAACCCCTCGCCTAATAAATCTTGGAGCCTGATAAGTTCTTCACAAACAGAGCCAACTACGTATGTAGCTCTTCCTAGAGCATACCTAAAAGCACAACTCAATACAATTTCTTGATTCAAAGGTAAAGATTGTTCAATCTCAATATACCTTTTACCTACTTTTTTATATGTTTTATCCATTTTACTTATTTTCTTTACGATATTCAATCTCCTTTTTTATCAAACGTAAGTGTGAATTGTCGGTTCCTTCAGGGTAGTAGTCTAAGACTGCTTGTAACCATCCATCATTCATGTCTTTAATCTTAACCCAAGTTAAAGGCCCCCTTCCATCAATTCCACGACCACCACGAGAGGCAAATCTACGAACAAACTTAAAGTCATCAGTATCCAAAACTGTAAAAAGATCAACCTTTGTCAAATCTTTAGCACCGTATCTTGTATAATCAGTACCTCCATCAATCATTGCCTCATTGGGGCAACTACAAGTCTTGTAATCATGTCTATTATAACTTGCCAATGACTCATTACACTCAAGACAAGTTATTTCACTATACACCACTTCACTTCGTACTTCTAACTTTACTGGAAAGAAGTACCTCCACAATTTTAAAATTCTATTCTTCATCTTTACTAAATCTATAGTCTAATTCCTCATCATAAATTTTCATAAACTCCTTCTTTCTACCAAACCAAGAGTTTTCTTCTAGTAAGTCCCAAAATCTCTCAAAAGTACGGTAGCCTAACTTTAGGTCTGCTGTATATGTTTTTGGGTATTGACAATTAATATTGTCGGGGTCACAATTCTTAGGGCTACAACAACCAGACTCTCCACAACCGGAACAAACCGGACAATAGGGACTATAGTTATCATTATCCTCTTCTTCTAATAGGTAGCTTTCTACCAATGATTCTTCTTCTGTCATTCTTATTTATTTTTTATTAATTTATAATCTGAGTTTTTTGTTTTGAACGTAACCGTGTACTTTGTCTTTCTTACTATTTTTACAATAGGTGTAGTTTGCCAAGTAAAGAACATATTAAAAGGGCTCATTAAAAGACTTCTGCCAATAGCAGGTTCATCGAATGCTTCTTTAAAGCTGCCATTGTCATGGAACTCAATCCACCTTACATCTCCAGACTTATTTATTAAGTTATCTGATTTTCTAATTAATTTGTAGCTCATTTTTCTTCTGTTTTAGGCTCAATAACACTGAATCTTGGACTACACCCAAGTAAAACTGTATTACGAAGCATTCGTTGTTTTAGTTTAGTTATCCTTTTTCCCTTTAGATGTCTATCTAATATTTGATTAAACAAATCCTCAGATATTTCATAGTTCATAAAACCAATATCTTTTTGGCCTCTTTCGTTAATAGGTGCATCTTCCACCAACTTATCAAAATCACCACTTGGTGTTGCTTCTTTAAATAGGTCTCTATAAATATCCCACATTATCTGATCTTCTTTTCTAGTTGCTACCATTACCCTTCTATTTTTTCAATTACTAAATCCTTAATATCCTCTATTTGGTAATCTTGAAATATATCTATACAAGATACATCTCCTATAAAAATATCAAATAGTTCAAACTCAGGACCACTTCCAGGATACCCTGCCATATCTGAATCATACATTACCTCATCCTCTCCAGGAGAGTAAATACCCTTAACTGTCATTTGTACACCAAGATAATCAATTTCTTCTCTTCTCATATTTTGTTTGCGTTATACTACACATTGTGTAGTAGTTTGTTAATTTAGACTTGGTACCTTTTTGAGCAAATCTTTGCCAAAAGTACCTATTTATGGTACTTTAAGCAATAATCTACTTGGTACTTTTTATCTTTGAATTGGTTAAAATTTTACAATAACTAGATAATCTCTAGTATTCTTTTTATTATAATGTAGTATCAACATACTCTCTTCGTCTAACCAGTCTAAACGGGGAGACCAGATAGCCTCTAAAACTACTCCTGTGGCGAATCCCCAAATTATTAATCCCATATTTTCTAATTTTATTTTGCAAAGGTATGATATTAATTTCAATACCACAAGCTTTTTTTAATTTATTTTTAATGCACTGCTGCGTAAGACATACCCTTTTGTATATCAACTTCTATTTTTACAGGAAAATCAAACTGCTTATTTACCTTATTTATAGCCGATTTAAGAGCCGAATAGGTATTTTCTACATCTTCATTCCTA
>Ga0209353_10001791_pt1 | contig 12071 bp, 23 predicted proteins | sample LauGreSpBDMM15SD_2_FD_187561 | JGI IMG/M metagenome (GOLD analysis project Ga0209353, IMG submission 187561) | Freshwater lake microbial communities from Lake Michigan, USA - Sp13.BD.MM15.SD (SPAdes) (version 2) | ecosystem: Environmental > Aquatic > Freshwater > Lake | place: Lake Michigan...
GATCAAAGACCTTAAGCCCGCCGTCATCTGCGCCAATGGCGATATCTTCGACGGTGCCAGCGTGTCGCGCCATCCGCCTATTGGATGGTCCAAATTGCCTTCGGTCAAAGAAGAATTAGAAATCTGCGATGAACGCTTGCACGAGATTGTTCTGGCAGCACCCGGCACCCGTCCCCAATTGTTTTGGAACATTGGCAACCACGATGCGCGGTTAGACCGCACCCTTTGCACGGTGGCCCCCGGCTTCGAGGGAACCATCATGCGCCTAGAAGATCGGTTCCCAGCTTGGGACATGGCGTGGTCGCTGAACGTCAACGAAAATACGATGATCAAGCATCGCTACCATAACGGCGTTCACGCCGCCTATAACAATACGATGAAGTCTGGCCGGTCCATCGTCACAGGACACCTCCACAGGCTCGCGGTAACGCCGTGGGCGGACTATAACGGCCACAGATGGGGCGTGGACACCGGAACGCTCAGTGAGCCTCACGGGCCGCAATTTGACTATGCCGAAAATAACCCGTCGCCGCATACGTCGGGCTTTGCCGTGCTGACTTTCCGCAACGGCGAATTGCTGCCCCCTGAATTATGCTGCGTCATTAAGAACGTGGCATATTTCAGAGGGCAAGCGGTGATCGACGGCAACTAAGAGCCGTACACCTTATTGGTGGCCCATACGCCTAGGCGGCGCAGCCCTCGGTCACTGGCCGCGAGCCGTGCCGCCGACAGCGTGGTCAGACCCATGCGTCGGTGATGCTCGCAGTATGAATGCTCGCCGGATCTTAATTCCCCGCACATAAGCGCCTCATCCGCTTGGCCTAATGCGAAGTCTTCGACAATCCATTTGCAGCCTCGCGGGCGAAGGTTCGCCAATATGGCCGCGTGTTCTCCTGTAGGCTCTTGAACCACGATAACCTCCTGCACTGGCTTGGGTTTGGGTACTGGCTTAGGGAATTGAAATAGAACCGCCTTGGGCTTGGCATGGTATGGCGTCGCTAGCTTGGCCGCGTTTATCCGGTTGATCTTTTGGCCTTGGGCCTTCTTGAACGATATGACGCCCAAGGCTAACTCAGGGCGCAGCCCCTTGTCTCTCAGGCGGTTTAGCTTGCCAATGATGGCGTTGCGGGTCAGGCCATTGCCTAGGGCTTTGGCAATCTGGCTGGCGGTATCGCCGTGCTGATACATTTTCAAAATCTTGTCGATGGCGTCCTGCGTCCATTCGAAATTAGGCGTTTTCACTTCTCGGTTTCCTTAGTCTGCCCTTGGGCCAGCCTTTGTGGCTTTTTCTGGATTTATTCAGGTTGCTGTAATATTCCGAATCACCCCGGCGCTTGGCCTCCGCCATCGCCCATCTGGGATAGTCGGGCGATTCGACGGGCGGGGGTTCCGGTTCGTCATGCAGTCCCAACCAAGCGCACGGCTTGCACAGCCAGGTATCTAGGAACTTCATGACGCCTTGGTCAGTCCCGCATTCACTGCATAGGCTCATCCACCCTCCCCCTCCTTGGGCTGTAGGGCGGCGCGGCCAACCTCAATAGCTTTTTCGTAATCCGATAGCATTATCTCAAATATTTTGTTTGATGCTGCGGCACGTTTTCCCCCACGACTAAGCAAAGAGTGGCAGGCTATTAAGCTGACAGTCACTTCCATTACTACCTCCCGCAGCCGCTCAATCTCCTGCGCCTGCGCCGCCACGGCACCTTTATATGTGTGGACGGTTTGGCGCATTTTGAGGGGGTTTGTGCTACAGCGGCACCCGCCGTTGGTGTGCATACCGGGGCGGACATGGATCATGCACCCCCCATCTCCGCACCCTCCGATTTGTTCTAGCCGTACTTGAAACTCTTTCATGACTCCCCCTCCTTGGGCTGTAGGGCGGCGCGGGTGTTTGAATGATCCCAGTTGACGTAAACGCCAAGTTCGGGCCAATCGATGGCATTATCCCAGCCCTCTCCGTAAGCGGTTTCCACAAGCACCTGCAGCCGCTCGTTCTCTGCGGTCAGGCTGGCGATCTGGGCTGACAATTTTATTTTGTCCTCCTCGGACGCGATCAACTGAGATTGCAGATTAGTGGAAATTTTGATCCAATTAGCAGCAATTTTATTGTTGGCCTTTATCATTGGTCTTCCTCCTTGGGCTGTAGGGCGGCGCGGGCACGGGACTTTTCCCAAATCTGTTGATATTCGTAGTCGCTAATTCCATAGCTATCGGCGGCTAACCACCCCTCTATCTGGGCTTCTTTTACCAAAGCCCGCAGCCGCTCGTTCTCTGCGGTCAGGCTGGCGATCTCGGTAGATAGCCGATCAATCTCCTGCGCTTGCTCGACAACTTCATAGCCAAATAACGTACTCATCCCTCCCCCTCCTTGGGCTGTAGGGCGGCGCGGGTTGCGGTAATGGCGCAGTCATAATCCAACATAAGATCAACCCCTGAATGTTGATCCCCCTCGTCATAAGCTACCCAAAGCTGGCAAGCCTCCCGCAGCCGCTCGATCTCTGCCTTGAGTTCTGCGGTCTCAATAGGCACTGGTTTCCAGATTTCTTTTTCCATCACTCCCCCTCCTTGGGCTGTAGGGCGGCGCGGGCATGAGAAAGCCCCCAACAAATGTCGTGTTCCGCCACTTGGTTTAAGTTTTCATGAGCAATGGCCCACGCATCGCCAAAACCTTCGGCGTAAGCCCGCTCGACCTCTCCGGTCAGACTGGCGATCTGGACCTGTAGCTGTTCGACGGTCTGAAAGCTCATGCCACGTCCTCCGGCAATTTGACCCGCGTAGGCTTAAATATGGAACGATTGATTGCCATAAAAGCCTGCTCTAGCTGCGTGCGACCAATCGCTAACCATCTATAATCAGCAATCGGCGGATTTGTTTCGTACGTCTGCATGGTTTGCAGTTCGTCTAGCTTTCGCAGCAGACGCTCTTCGTCGGCCTTGAACCCATTGACCAAATCCAAAGCCTGTTGAGTTTGTGGGCGATACCCTGAGACAGGGGTCATTTGTGGTGTGTTAGTCATCTACTTGTCCTCCGCAGGCGGGGTGATGATGGCGTAGTGGGTGATGTCTTGCCAATCCCGATATTCCGCAGGGCCGACCTTGAGAGGCACTTTAGCGCTGGGGACAAACTTGACGACAACTAGCGTGCACGCCGCGATCGGAGATTTTGCCGACCCATCATGCTTAACCCAAACCAGCCCCGGCTTGGCCTCTGCACGCTCCAGTTCGCGGCCTCGTTTGATGGCCTTAATGGCGAGTTCAAGCGGGGTTTCGTAGGCATTAAACCAAATGCCCCAGAGCGTCTCAGCCTCCGCCAAATCAGGATCAACCGCCACAGGCGGCGTCCAGCCCTGCGCGATCAGGGCCTCTCTCTCTTCGTTCGTCACTTCGTTTCTCCCATGATCTCTGACAAAATGCCCAAGCCTTCGGGCGTGAAATAGTATCCCGTGCCGTAACGGTTCTTGATGGTATCCGGTCCCAGCTTGGCGCGGATGCGGTTGATCTGGACGCGGACGCTAGCCTTGGACGATTCACCGCCAAGGGCGAAGGATAGCAGGGCAGATGTTACCCCTGACCCCTTCGCGGCCCAAAGGGCCTCTATGATGATCTCCTGCTGCTGCGTGAAGCCTAGGCTAAGAGGGCCTATGGGCGTCGACTGTAGCGACCTGGCCTTTAGCCTTTTGATGACGCCGACAAGCCGCCGGTTTTCGTGCTGTAGATGGACGCAATGGGGGCAACTCATGCCTTGGGCCTCGGTCTACATGCCACGCAATCATAGATACCGGCCCTGATATCGACGCGGGCGGTCGCGCCTTTGGGCAAGTGTGCGCCGCAGCGACAACGACTTGCGTACATGATCGGATGGATGGGGGGGACGGTCATTTGAACACCAGATAAATTGAGGTTAGTAGGGCGAGCCATGTTGCGGTTGCGATGGCCACGAACACGACGTCCCATAGGGTGGCGCGTGACGGGCGGGCGTGAAAATGGTTGCCGTCAATGTGAAGGATGAACTTGGGCTTGGGACGTGCGCCCATGCGGGTTTCCTCATATGCCGCGATTGCGCGATTGGTTTGATCTTGGTCGGTCATATAAGCGGCGTTTTTCCGCGCTTGCATGGATGCAATAAAATGGCGGTCAACCTCGTCCGCCAAAGCCTTTCGTGCCTCCAGCGCCGCAAGGCGCTGAAGGTCTGCGTTATTCAATCTATCGTCAGTCATCACAAATCATCCTTCTGGTCATGGTCGGGTTCGATTTGGAGATCTTCGCCTAGGGCTTCGATTTCCCGGCAAAGCTGCTCTTCGATGTTGTGGATCTTGAACAGGTTGCGTTCCACGACTAGGCGCGAGGGTCTGTCCAAGCCTTGCATCAAATCATAGCTGCGCGTCCTGCCTGTTTCGTCTGTATGGTTGACCCATAAGTGACACAAGGTCAGGTCTTGGACGGTTTCGTCTTCATAGCGCCAATAATCGCCATCGACCTCGATTGAGACGCTTTCTAGGTCAAGCTGTGTGGTTATGGTTGCGTGGGTCATGTTTGCTCCTGCTTGCGTGGTTTGAATTATAACTAAAAAGTTTGTTAAGTGTTAATCACGGTTCTGTGATCAGAGGATAAAGGCCCATGCGAGCGCGGCCCATATGCCCATAAAGAAACCCGTTGCGACTAGGCCAAAGGCCGCAAGGGCAAGCCAAGGGGTGCGCGGTGGTGGTGGCGTGTAGGTCATGGCTTATTGTCCTTTGGCTTTGGCGATGCGGGATTTCCTTTTTAAAGGGTTGCAGCTTGCTTCAATTGCGGGCCTTAATTTTTCGATCATTTGATCACGTGTTCCGGTCGCCTGACCAAGCCCTATTAGCTCTTGAACGCTATCAGCTATTTCCTGCTCATAGACATAGATTGGAAGCTCATATGGCTTGTATAATTTCCACAATGGAAATTCGTCTGGAACCTTAAAGAGCGTCCAATCGGTCATGCTGCACCTGTGGCTTTGGCGATGGCGGCGCGGGTTAATTCTAAGGCCTCGTCCATCCATTCATCGCCGCGCACATTGCCTTGAAGGGCTTGACGTTGAAGAGCCTTCAGCGCCTCCAGCAACTCAGGCGCGGCGGCGATTAAGCGGGCATTAGCGGCTTCAATATCTAATGTCGGTTCCCTTCCAACCCAAATAACGTTTGGCTCTAATCCTACACAATATTTGCCGTCAAATTTCCATTCCCAAGGCCCCGGTGTGTGTTGGGTTGTCATTATCTATTCTCCTTTGGCTTTGGTTAGGGCTTGCTCGATCAAGCTGGCGATTGCGTAGCTGCCGCCGGTATGGCCCGGTACGCGATAGTTAGGGACGGCGCTGATAGCTTCTAGGGCTAGCTTAAGGGCTTCGACCATATCGGGCGCCGCTAGGGCTAGGCGCTTGAAAACGTCGTGATGGTTGCCCGCGAGGACGATGGCGATAGGCGTAATATCAGAACCTATGACGGTTTCTGACATAGGTTGGCCGTCGTCGTCAAAGTCGGGCCAAGATTGAAGGGTTGGAAGGGTCATGGCTCTAGCCCTCCAACGTCGACACAAGCCAGACGAACCCGGCCCTGGTCGATCCACCGGCCTTGATCGGTTCCCATTCGAGCATCTCTTGCAGGGCCTTGGCGGCTGCATAGTGGTTGGCTTCGATGTTTAAGCTGTGGTTCAAATCTTTAATAAGGCGATGACCGCTAGGCGTGGTCGCGACAATGCGCGAACAGCGATGATTGGTAGGGCTGAGGTAGCGTGTCTCTATGGATTGACGGGTGTTCATTTGGTTTGATCCTTTGGGTTGGGGTTGGGTTCTAAAGTCTAACGGGATGCTAGGGGCAAGCCCCTAGAATCCTTTAGACGCTAGAGCCAAGCGGGAAGTGAAAAGTCATTATCGCGGATGCTATTGGCAACGCGCATGGGCATGGCAACGCCAAAGGCGTCTGCAAGCGTTCCAAACACGATATGGGCGTCTGTATCGCTTGTGCCTTTGAGTACTAGCGTTTGAACCTTGTCGGCGCTTAGGGCGCCAGCAAGACGCGACAAGACGCGATTGTCAAAGCTGGCCATGCAACCCATATCGGGCGTGGTTTGCGGGACAATCCGGCGCCAGTCGGGGAACGCCATATCTATGAGCCAATCGCTTGTCTCTAATCCTTTGAGCTTTGCAACGCCTTCGCCAATCCAAATGACCGGATCTTGATCGGATCTTGATGGCTTGCATTCTTTCAGCAGTGCCTTGGGCAATGCCAGGGTGAAAGCCTCGCTGGCGAAGCCTTTGACGTCGCGGATAACAACGGCGCAATGACCGTCTGTAGCGATTAGGATGGTCCCGCCATCCTTATGTGGCTCTACACGAACGCCAGCGATATAGGGGCGGTGCGCGTCTGTAGAAGCGCAAGTGATGGCGCGGGCGTATAGGTCGGCGGTGATGGTGGCTGTGATGGTCATGATCTGGTTCCGTTTGTGAGGTTGCTAGGGTCTAATGGGACGCTAGGCGAACCTAGCGTCATATAGAAGCTAGCGAGAAGCGCGGGCATAGTCTGGATGACTAATGCCGACCGTGTACGCCAGCGACTTGATGGCGCGGTCTTTGGCGCGGTCTAATGCGCCAGCATCATACAGCTTGACCGCATCGCTAAGGCAAAGCGCGGCGCTGGATTGCATAGGCGCGATATTGAGCATCACATACTTGCGGGCGAGGATGATGGTTTGATGAGCGGTCATTGTGTCTGTGTCCTGTTGTTGCGTTTGTGTAACCATGTATAAGGATGGTTTGCGGATGGTCAAGCAAAAAAGTTGCGTTGTTGGTGACTTTCGTAGAGTGGACGGTTTTTCGCGATTCCGTCCAAACTTCCGAGGGGTTTTTGAACGTCCAAAATGCCTGTTACCATTCGTTACCAATGACCAAAATATTTCTACCGTAGATCATTGTAATGACCGTAGAACGTAGTTAGTCGTATCCAGATAGTCGTTTTTCGGTCACGAAACGCGATGACGTTTAACGGTCACACGCTACGTAGTAGCGTGACCGAACGCGGTATTTGACCAAGCTATAGAGCAGGGCTTGGACACCCTGCCCAATGCCCTCACCCTATGCCCTAGGCGTACCCATAGGGGTACCGCGATAGGCATGGCATAGCCTCTCTCATGCGCCCACTGACGGGGTGCGCTCGACGTCATGGCATGAGGGCAGGGGCGAGGGCTTGAGGGGCTGTAGCGTGACGCTAGGGCTAGGCCTTGGGCCGTCCTGTGAATGTGCAGGACGGGTGCGCCAGGCATCCCCACTATCCCTATAGGCATGGTAGGGATTGACGGGTTGACGTAAGGGAAGGCAGACCCCCCCCCACCCCCTCGACACCCGGCAGGGGGGAGGGTGTATATATATAGGCCCCCCTCACAAATATTTTGACCCTAACGACTTCTTTACATTTCCTGATGATTTACAAACCCACCCCGTCCCCATATGATGAAGGCATCCGAACAGGAGAAATCTACATGGCAAAAAGCAAGGGCAGTTTCGCCCCCCTAGGCCAAGCCTTGGCCGACCCTAACAAGCGGTCGCCGCGCACCAGCGGTAAGCCCGGCGAGACATACGCCACCCGCGCAGCAAGAGAGGCCATCGCGGAGTTCGTCGATCTTAACTCGACCAAGCTCCAACGCTGGCTAGACGAGATCTACGACCAAGACGGACCCAAGGCGGCATTCGGCGCGTTCTCCGATTTGCTGGAGTACCATGTGCCTAAGCTGGCGCGGACAGAGGTTGTCGGTAAGGACGAAGGTCCGATTGAAATTGCGGTGTCATGGTCACTAGAGAAGTAAAGATCGCATACGCGCCGCGAGAGGCGTTTATGCCCTTCCATAATCGTAAGCAGCGGTGGGCATGTTTGGTGGCTCACCGCCGCGCCGGCAAGACCGTCTCCGCCGTCAACGACATCATACGGGCGGCGGTCATGTGCAAGTCGCCCAATCCCCTGTTTGGGTACATCGCGCCGTATCGTAGTCAGGCCAAGTCCGTGGCATGGGATTACATCAAGCGGTTTGCCAAGCCCATTATGAAATCCGCCAACGAGGCCGAGCTTACCGTCGAGCTAATCACGGGGGCCAAGATCAGGCTGTTCGGCGCGGACAATGCTGATGCGATGCGCGGCTTGGGCTTTGACGGGATCTACATGGATGAGTACGGGGACTTTCGTCCGTCCGTCTGGGGATCGGTTATTCGACCCACATTATCTGACAAGCAAGGCTGGGCGGTGTTCGGGGGTACGCCCAAGGGCAAGAACCAGTTCTGGGATATCTACCAGACGGCTAAGATGAATCCGGAAGAATGGTTTTGTCTGAGGCTGACGGCGACGCAGAGCAATATCCTGCCCATGTCCGAGATTAATGCCGTCAAGGCCCAAATCTCCGAAGACCAGTACATGCAGGAGTACGAGTGCAGCTTCGAGGCGGCTATCCTTGGCGCGTTCTACGGCGTAGAGATGCGCGTGGCGGCGGATGACAAGCGGATTGGATCTGTGCCGTATGACGAAAGCCTGCCGACGCACACGGCATGGGACTTGGGGTATCGCGATGACACGGCAATTTGGTGGTATCAGGTGGTTCGAGGCGAAATTCACGTTATTGATTTTCATGCAGTGTCTGGCGCATCCATCTCGGATTTGGCGGATGTTGTCAAAAGCCGCCCTTATCACTACGGGACGCACTATCTGCCGCATGACGCTCGCGCCAAGACCCTAGCCGCGCAGGGCAAATCCGTCATCGAGCAACTTGCCGACCATTTGGGCTTTCAGAACCTTCGTATTGTGCCGGATCTGTCGGTGCAGGACGGCATTCAGGCGGTCAGACAGGTTCTGCCGCGCTGCTATTTTGACGAACGCAAGTGCACGGACGGCATTGAGGCGCTCAGACAGTACGAGCGCGAATACGATGAAGACAAAAAGGCATTTCGTGCTACACCTAAACATAATTGGTGTTCACATCCTGCGGATGCGATGAGAATGCTTGCAATCGCATGGCGATCAGAGCCTACCGCAAGGGCAAGTAACGTAGAGAAGCCTCTTATTGTTGGACCTGGCAACACTGTTACGCTAAATGACATGTGGGCCACCCAGCGCAGAGCTAAAAGGACAAGAATATGAGCGGAATTTCCAGTCCATATCGTTTTCAGTATGAGCATGTGCCAGTCAGCACGTCCGCACGGGTTCTTGGCGGCACTGGCGCGGTTGGTGACTACCTTCATCGCTTGATCTGCACGGTTTCCACTGCTTCAACCGGCAACGTCATTCTTGGCGACGGGGCGTTTGCCCACACGATTGTTCCAGCGTCGTCAGGCTCAGGCATCAATGTCTATAACATTGAAGTTAACGCCGCATCGACCACCGGAGCGTGGAAAGTCACGACCGGCGCAGGCGTCGAAGTTCTGGCTGTTGGTATCTTCTCTGCTTAAGGACTAGGCCACATGGACCTTCCTCAAACGCCAGTGCAAAAGTGGCTCAGTGTCATTAGCACCTATGACAATGAGTTCAAGAAGTGGGATGCGCGGGTAACTAAGATTGTTCGCCGTTACCGCGATGACACACGCACGGCGTCAGGCGGGGAAACCGCTAAGTTCAACGTGCTATGGTCTAACGTCCAGACCCTAGTACCCGCCGTTTATGCCCGTATGCCCAAGGCTGACGTGGCACGGCGGTTTGGCGACAATGATCAGGTCGGGCGCGTTGCGTCCCTTTTGATCGAACGGGCGCTGGACTACGAGATTGAGCACTATCCCGACTTCCGGTCGGCCATGAAGAACTCTGTAGAGGATCGTTTCCTTGGTGGACGTGGTATTGCATGGGTTCGCTACGACCCGCATATCAAGACCGTTGACGTGCCGGAAGACGGCTATCAGATCACCGAGGACGTCGAATCCGAGGGCGCAGAATACGCCTCCGAATCAAACCCAATGGACGGTATGGGATCAGATCCCGGCGACTTCACAGCCGCACCCGAACCCGTTGAAGAAATTGAATACGAATGCTCCCCGACCGACTATGTGCATTGGAAGGACTTTGGTCATTCCTCTGCGCGGACGTGGGAAGAGGTCACTTGCGTTTGGCGCTGGGTCTATATGTCCAAGGAATCGCTAACTGAGCGGTTCGGACCCGAAGTGGCCAGCAAAATCTCCTTTGACACGTCACCCGACCAATGGGGCGGCAACAAGAACAGCCAGAACAACGACAAGGCCAAGGTTTGCGAGCTTTGGGACAAGGAATCCGGCAAGGTCTACTGGATCTGCAAGGATTACCAAAACTTCCTAGACGAACGCGACGATCCCTTGGAGCTTGAGGGCTTTTTCCCATGCCCTAAGCCCCTGTACGCCACGACCACCAGCGATACGCTTGTCCCCGTGCCTGATTTCGTCCTTTATCAGGACCAGGCTAACGAAATGGACATCCTGACCGACCGTATTGACGGTCTGGTCAAGGCCCTGCGCGTCCGAGGCGTGTATGACCAGTCTCAGCCCGCTTTGCAGCGTCTGTTGACGGAGGGTGACAACAACACCCTTATTCCCGTCGATAAATGGATGGCGTTCAGTGAAAAAGGTGGCCTCAAGGGGTCCATCGACATCCTGCCCATCAACGATATCGCCGCGACCCTGCTTCAGTGCTATCAAGCCCAGCAGCAGATCAAAGGCCAAATCTACGACATCACCGGCATCTCTGACATTATCCGTGGCCAGTCCGTGGCGTCAGAGACCGCAACCGCCCAGCAGATCAAAGGCCAGTATGCCGGCCTGCGCCTACGCGCCATGCAAGACGGCGTGGCTATGTTTGCCAGCGAATTGCTACGCCTCAAGGCGCAGATCATCTGTTCCAAGTTCCAGCCTGAGACAATTCTGAAATACGCGGCTGCGGATCAGATGTCGGCTGAAGATCAGCAGATGATCCCTGCGGCCATGCAATTGCTTCAAAGCGATCCTTTGCGGTCTTTCCGCATCGAAATCGCCGCAGATAGTCTGGTGCAAATTGATGAGAACCAGACCAAGCAAGACCGCATGGAGTTTCTAACGGCCCTGTCCAATTTCATGCGTGAAGCCCTGCCGGTCGGTCAGTCGTCTCCTGAGATGGTCCCGGCCATTGTCGCCGTGATGAAATTCGGCATTGGCGGCTTTAAACAGGCCAAGTCCATTGAGGGCATTTTGGACGCAGCCTTGCAGCAGATGACCAAGAAAGCAGCCGAGGCCGCGCAGCAGCCTCCGGCAGATCCCGAAGCCACCAAGGCTCAAGCCGCGCAAGCCGTCGCGCAGGCCAAGACCCAGGCCGACGCGCAGATGCTTCAGATGAAGGTGCAGGCCGATACGCAGATTGAGCAGATGAAGGCTCAATTGGCCCAGCAGATGGAAGCCTCACGCCAACAGCATGAGGGCCAGATGCAAATGCAAGAAATGGCGGCAAAGCAGCAGTTTGAACGCTACAAGGCCGATCTTGACGCCGCGACCAAGATCACGGTTGCCAAGATCTCTTCTAACAATGGCGTCGATCCTGAGCAACAAGAGCAGGAAAAAGCCACGCACATTGAACTTATGCGCGGCGTCAATGATGTGGTAAGTCAGGTGGCGGCAGAGCTGGCGACGACCCGCGATCAAATTTCTAGCCTTCATAACCAATCTGTGGCTACAATGCAGGATGCAATGCAATCCATGAAGGCATCAAAACGCATCATTCGCGGCCCAGACGGACGTGCTATCGGCGTCGAAACTGTTTAGGAAAGCAATAAATGGCCGATAACGTCGTTCTACCAGGCACAGGCTCTAGCGTCGCAACCGACGATATCGACGGCAATCAGTTCCAGCGCATGAAACTGACGCTTGGCGCGGACGGCGTAAATGACGGCGACGTGTCGTCTGTCAATCCCCTCCCCGTGGCTGGCCAGTTTTATCAAGCAACGCAACCAGTCACCGGCCCCATAACCGATGCGGAACTTAGGGCATCCCCGCTAGTCGTCACCGACGCGACCGCAGCCGAATTGCTGGACGGTTTGCAGACCCTGCTACTCAGGCTGTTGAACGCTACGAATAGCCCTCGCGGT
>Ga0209353_10001792_pt1 | contig 12067 bp, 11 predicted proteins | sample LauGreSpBDMM15SD_2_FD_187561 | JGI IMG/M metagenome (GOLD analysis project Ga0209353, IMG submission 187561) | Freshwater lake microbial communities from Lake Michigan, USA - Sp13.BD.MM15.SD (SPAdes) (version 2) | ecosystem: Environmental > Aquatic > Freshwater > Lake | place: Lake Michigan...
TAGGGCAATCATGAGGGTCATTAGTCTTCTCACATAGAGGGGTATGGCGTACCAAGCTCTTTTTATGCTTAAATATCTTGTAACATTCATCACATTTATACACCTTTACAGTGTCCTTCTCTGGTACACATTCACCCTTTACATTATTTCCATTACCCTTTACATTATTTCCATTACCCTTTACATTATTTCCATTAACCTTTACATTATTTCCACTATTCTTTACATTTTTTCCATATTTTTCATTAAGGTCATTTATTATACTTTCTATATTTGTATTATCAGTATGCTTTGTTAATATATGTCTTTGTAAGTTATATGCCCGTTGAGTAGTATAGACACAGAATGAGCAAGTGAGCATATGCTTGTATATGATAAGGAAATATTAAAGTTTTAAGTGAGTAACCACACTATAAAATAGTGAGTAATGAGTAAGTGAGTAAAGGCCTTTTGAGAGAGAGAGCTTTTCGGAATCCAATATTTTCTCCAAAAAATAAATTTCCATTACCTGAGAGATTTGGCAAAAATCAATATTTAGTCTACGCCTCTTTTAGATGTTTTGGCACCTAGTTTTTGCAGCCCTCCCCTTGGCCCTCGGCGGTCTCTCCGGCTGGCTTTCGGGCACCGGCCAGAGCGCCTGGTACAAGTCTCTAAAGAAGCCAAGCTGGAACCCGCCGGCCTACGTATTTGCGCCCGTATGGACCACTTTATACATTCTCATGGGAATTGCAAGCATCCCGGCATTCAATCAGCGCAACGCGCCTGCCCTTGCCGTCTTTCTTGCGAACCTCATGCTGAACGTATCGTGGCCCCTCGTCTTCTTCCGCGCGCAACGGCCGGACCTTGCGCTAGCAATCATCATAGCCTTATTGATCTCCATCGGGGCCACAATGGTCCTCTTTGCCCGCATCACGAAAATGTGGATCCTCTTGATACCTTACGCCCTTTGGGTGACGTACGCCACGACCTTGAATGCTTCGATTGTGGCACTTAATAAGAAAAATTAGTAATATTAACATTTAATAATGCCCAAAACGTATTATTCTCTTACGAGCTCCAACCTGTCCTTTATTGCCGTTGTTACGAAATCCAAAGAGACCGTGCACATTCACATAAGTGACCCATCCCAATTACATGGAAACGCACATTTGGAGGTCATGGGGTCGGTTGTGTACATCCATTCATTCATTCATTTCATACAAACGGCTCCGTCATCATGCTTAAAGCATCGATTGAGTTAGCACGAATGCTATTTCCAAGCGTCCTGAAAGTGCGACTACAAGACAATAGTGGATTCTACGAAGCTCCTTTCAAACATACGGTTTTGTCTACGCGAGACTATTTGTTGTATGGGAAGACATGGTACCAACGGCACCTTTGCCCGTCCACAAGTTGCCTCAAACCTGTGGACGAAGAAGACCAAAAGCTTGTTAAAAAGTATGATAGGATCCTCAAACCCGCTCGGTATTCCCAATATGCCAATCATCCACTATTGGTGAACGATGAAGTATACCAATCATCATCATCTTGGCACGAGTACTTCACGAAAAATGGATCATACACCGACCACATGGTCCCGATGCTACGTAAGGTCTTTAAATTACCGGATCTAAATGGGATCGTCTGGGAAGGCGCACTACAAAGAGACGGATTAGCCATAACCTTCACTACAATTCCAAAGCCGAAGGACATGCGCGTGTTTTGGGGAGGATTTGGGGCTCATGCGCCATTTGGCCCATATGATACTATGGGTGACTATTAGCTCCGTGACTTCGTGACTTCGTGACTCCGTGACTTCGTGACTTCGCGACCTCGTTGGTTGACTCGTAACATTTTCCCTCTATACATCAGAAGCGTTTCACTAATGTCGAGCGTGGGACTTTACGTGGAACCTCACACCAACAATATCGGGATTGGTACCACCACACCGTCCCAAAAGCTTCACATCGTGGGGGACGCACGGATCCAAGGCAACCTGACGGTGAATGGCAAACATACCATTATTGACACCAATACCTCCACGTCGGAGCAAATCATCATCACCAACGACGGCACGGGACCTGCTTTGATTGTCAATCAGACTGGCAATCAACCGATCATCGACATTCAAGACGAGGGCTTTAGTGTGTTGCGCATCGCAGATGGGGGGAATGTCGGCATTGGAACGGCAAATCCTAGGGCTAAGCTTCATGTGAATGACACGGGGGCAATGATTTTACCATCGGGGACCACGGCGCAAATACCTTCTATTGCTGTTTTGGGAATGTTGCGATATAACACAGACATGGGGAAGTTGCAATTTTATAATTCGTCCGGATGGTCGTCAATAGGAGGTGCAAGTGCGACGGGTGGAAATACAACTGTTGATATAAATGGTTATCGTATACATACATTCACGAACTCAGGGAATTTAACGGTGGTGAGTGGAGGAGAGGTGGAGTATTTAATCGTTGCAGGAGGTGGTGGTGGCGGAGGAAGTTTTGAGGGGGGTGCTGCTGGTGCGGGTGGTCTTTTATCGGGCAGTTTTGTGATGGCTACTCAAACATATACGGTAACTGTCGGTGCGGGAGGAGTAGGCGGAAACCAAGGTTCTGGGATAGTCCCAACCAATGGAACCAATTCATCCGTTTTCGGAATTATTACTTTTGGGGGTGGATGTGGTTCACAAAACAGTCCAGTTGCATATGCTCAAAATGGTGGTTCTGGTGGTGGAGGAACACATACGCGAGTTACACCTGGTAACGGTACAGCTGGTCCTCCGATGCAGGGTAACAATGGGGGATTTGGAACGGAAAATCTTTTGGTAGGTTCAGGAGGGGGGGGTGCAGGCGCACAAGGACAAGCAGCAATTACAGCAAAAGGTGGTGATGGTGGTATTGGGGTAACAAGCGCTATATCAGGCACAATTACTTACTATGCAGGTGGTGGCGGTGGAGGACGACGTGATGGTGCACCCCATGGAGTTGGTGGTAGTGGTGGGGGTGGTAACGGTGGTGTGACGGGTACTAATGGTGCCAACAACACTGGTGGCGGCGGAGGTGGAGGCTCCACTGGATCAGGGGGCATCGGTGGTGCGGGTGGCACTGGTATAGTAATCATTCGCTATTTGAAATAAAATTTAAATTTATCATAAAATGCATAATAGAACAATAATCAATCGTACAACAAGGTCTTGTGTGTCATCATGATATGATACGGAAAAATAGTGAGAATCGAATGTCTAGGCATTTATCACAACCTTCTCACTCACCGTATATGGCAATCTAATCTCCTGTTTCGAACTCATTCCGCCTTGATAAATATAATGTCTATCAAGGCTCTCGTGACTTGTCTTATATACAATCGCTCTATCATCATAATACTTTCCATCTAATTTGTAAACATATGGGTATCTGGTGCATCTCCATACTTCAAAAGTTCGGTCTCCCTCGCAATGTGTCTCCAACTTGAAATCATTTTCCGTAATGGGAGAAATAGGTTTCTCGTCAATCAAGTCTGCAATTGATTGTACCATGGATTTCATAACTTGTGCATGGTTTCCTGAAATCTCATGAAGCTCTTTTATGAAAGTAACAATGGTATCTCCAAATTTGACTTTGTGAAGGTTCATTATCTTCGATTCGTTCTCTGCGTGTTCCACGACGACATCAATCCATTTCTTGTTGCTCATTTTACAATTGTTTAGTGATCGTTTTAAGTTGTGTTTGCTTAATGCCCCCAATACACTTTCATTATTCCCTTCTTTTTCTATTGTAGACGGTGTCATTCAAGCCACACATATGGCCGAACGTACGGCACTTTTCATCGACCCCACGACCCTGAATGTGGGCATTGGGACGGACAAGCCGATCAAGCCGTTCCACATTGAGGGGGACATGCTTTTGTCGGGCCAGATCTACGACTCCACTGGATTCCCTTTCTCCCTCGGCGGTGGCTCGTGGAGGCCCCTATCCTCAAACCAACCCATCGTCATCCCTCCGGCGGGCGGCGCATTCACCACCACGTGTAACATCACGCTCCAACGGTACAGCGCGAACGACATGGCCCTGAGCGTGGCCATAGCGGGCACCATCACGTCCAAGCCGCCCTCCGGGGATTACCGCCTCTCCCTCCCCGTACAGCTCAATGGTCCCTCGTACCCCCTTTCGACCACACTGGGAGAGTTCTGGATGACCGCAAGCAACCTCAGCTCCGCTCAAACCACCTTGTACAAGGCAGTCGCAAAGACCATTCCCTCTATTACGGATCGGGTCGCTATCAAATACCTGAGCGGTACCACCGAAGTCGCCCTCTCCGAAATCAATGCGGGCTTCCACTTGAGCCTACAAGGCATGCTTGCCTACCAAACCGACCGCTATGTCCAAACGGCCCCCGACGAGTCCATCACGATCCCCGGAACGAACATCCAGTGGCTGACTGCGACCTACCCCAACCCCGCCCTCGCTCCCCCCGTAGGCGCAACGGTGACGCAAACCGGCCGACAGGGCCTCTTGCGGTACCTCGGGGACGACTTGATCTATAATGTTCTCACGGAAGCAACTATTGCGGCCCAACCCACGAACACCGCGTTGGATTACAAACTGTCGCTCGAATACCCCATCGCTCTCTCTTCGTATTCCTCGAACGCGATCTTGGGCGACCTCTGGCTCACAGTCACCAATCCCGCCGCCACGCCACCGGCAGCGACCACGTACAAGGCCTATGCGCGCTCCATACCGAGCGATGCGTCCAATGTCACGTTGCGATACTTGAACGGGACGTATGATCTATCGCTGGCGGACATTGAGCCCGGTGTGAGTATCCGCGTCCAAGGCAATCTGGCCTACAAAACCACCCAAGTTGCGTCGGTTGCGATCCCCAAGGAATACTTGCCCAACCGCTTGTACCAGGACAACGACGGGAACGTGGCCATCAACAATGCGGGCTTGCCGACCCGGGCGCGCTTTGAGATCATAGAGACCAGCAACTACCCGGCCCTCATGGTCGACCAGCGGAGCGGAAGCGACATAGCCCAGTTTCGGAGCAATGTAAACGACATAAAAGCAATCATCAATGCCCGCGGGAACCTTGGCATTGGCACCTCGATTGCGCCGCTACCCCTGACCGTCAAGGGCAACATGCAATTCGACGGCACCATGTATGACGCAACCGGCTCCGCCCTGTGGATACCCGGATCCGCCGTCAATTGGCAGGCGACCCCCTCCCCACCCGCGATCACGGTTCCGGCAGGCGGCGCATTCACCACGTCGGCCTCTGCCGGCCTGTGGAGGTACATAGGGAACGAGATCAACTATAACGCGACCCTCCAAGGAACCCTCACGACCGTGCCGACGGACACCACCCAAAACTTTGCGATTTCCTTACCGTACCCAGTAAAGTTGTCCGCGTACGCCACGAACGCAATCATCGGGGACATGTGGGCGGACGTGTACTATCAATCGTCGTCTAACACGTTCAAGGCGTATGCGCGCGTGGATCCCACGGACGCGAACCGCGCGACCTTGCGAGTCCTTGCGGGTACGAAGGACGATACCTTTTCGACCATGCTGGCCACGTCGACCCTTGCCCTAAAAGGCCAAATCAACTACACGACCACGGCCATCATCCAAACGATCCAAGTGCCCGCCGCACAAATCCCCGTCGATTTCCGCCAAGACCAAACGGGCCAGCTCGCCCTGAACAGCGGGGGCAACCCACCCCGCGCACGGCTCGACATAACCACCACGAGCAACCTTCCGGCCCTCGTAGTCGACCAAAAAGGCACGGGGAACATCATTGACCTTTTAGGAAACGGCAACCCGAAGGTCATCATCGACGCGAACGGCAATGTCGGCATAGGCACGACGCAACCAAACGGTGCATTGAATGTAAATGGTCAAATTAATGCTGGAAGTGGATTTCTTCCAAGTATTTCTGGTAATCGATCAATAAATTTGGTGGGGACTGATGCAGTTATGTCCATTATAAGATACTCAACCGGTGGCCACCCTGCAATTGAGCTCAGAAAGTATGATGTAACAGGAACAACGCAAGAATCGTGGTGGGATATGTATGCAACAGAAACGGATGAATTGAAACTTCGTAGGAGAACAGGGGGGACTCCCGGGGATGTAATGATTATGAACAGTGCTGGCAATGTTGGAATAGGGACGGCTTTGCCACTTGAAAAACTTCATGTTAATGGAAATATGTACTGTAATGGCTCAATAATTTCTACCAATATGGGGCTTTATCGTAATCGAGTTATAAACGGGGATATGCGAATAAACCAACGAGGCTTCACGAGTGCATCTCCAAATACGACAGGAAACACATATTCTGTTGATAGATGGGCCGTCTATGCGGGTGGTCTTCCAACATCTTTTTCTGCAGGCCAATATGACTTGTTGTCTACGACCGACGCAAACGTCTATAATCAAGGTTTCCGGAAGGCGTGTCAAGTGAATAGGGGCGTAGGAGGGACTTCAATCCATTTCAGGCAATACATTGAACTAAGTATGATTGAAGATTTATTCAACACTGAAATATCACTATCTTTTTGGGCCCGCGCATCGTCAGCAGGAACTTTGATTATACTGTTTGGTAAAATGTCAGCGGGGACCACTGCAACCACAACTTACCGATCAACTATGAATTCATCTTTGACAACATCATGGCAATACTTTAACTTTCAAATGCCCGTATTTTCTCCAACATCGTCTTCCGGGGCGCAAAATACATTTGGAGCAGATCTTGTATTTGATCTCGTTAATCTTCCTTCATCTACGAGTTTATTTATTACGGGAGTCCAAGTTGAAAAGGGAAACATTTCAACCCCATTTGAATTTAGGCCATATGCGGTAGAGTTACAACTGTGTCAACGGTACTTCGAAAAATCGTACGATATAGATACAAAACCGGGAACGATAACAGGTGTTGGAAATTTGCATCAAAGAATTGTTGTCACGGGATCTTACACATATGTATTTCCACAAGTATTTTATAAAGTAACAAAAAGAGGAACAACATCAATAACGATTTATAACCCTGCAAATGGGAACACGGGAGTGTGGAGGAATGATCGGGTTGGAAATGAAAGTGTCACGTCGAATGATGGTGCCAATAACATTAGTTCATTCTTTGTGTATAATGGAGCCTCGCACAACATTGGAGATGGTATCTTTTTCCAATGGACATCAGAGAGTGAGTTATTTGCTTAAGGACAACTAAATAAAAACAATATCCATATTCTAAATTATAAAGATGCACTATGCTGAAATCAACCCCACCACCAACGAAGTGCTCCGTGTGATCGTTTGCGATTCCCAAACCTGGTGTGAGCAAAACCTCGGGGGAAAATGGGCGAGAACGTACTATTCCACGCCTGGCAAGAACTACGCCGGCCAAGGGTACATCTACTACCCGGAGAAGGAGAACTTCAGCGCGCCTCAACCGTACTCGTCATGGACGCTCGATGACAACCTCCACTGGCAACCGCCCGTGCCATATCCTACGGACAACCCCACCGCAGATGAGCCGGGGGGCGCGCCTACACCGTACACATGGGATGAGGCGGCCCAAACTTGGACGAGAATCAATACAATGTAAAGATACCTTTGACTAATTTTTATGGAAGATATGGTAAAGATGACCTCTTCATCTGGAGTGTTCGTCAACCTATCAACAGGAAATGTTGGAATCGGGACGGCAAACCCGCAAGCAAAGTTGGATGTGCAAGGAAATGTGTATGTGAATGGAAATGTAAGCACACAAAACCTCGGCATCTTTCGAAATAGGATTGTAAATGGGGATATGAGGATTGATCAGAGAAGTAATGGTGCTGCTCTTAATAACGTTGTAAACTCGGTTTATGCTTTGGATAGATTCGTTTTGATTGCAGCAGTTGCAAGTAAATTCTCATCTCAGCAGTCCTCTATTGCCCCACCTGGTTTTGTCAATAGTTTTCTATTAACTTCATTATCAGCACACGTTTTCTCTGGAACTCAATGGTTTGGATTTGCACAATATATCGAAGCATATAATGTATCGGACTTCAAGTTTGGAACATCTAATGCAGAAACCGTCACAATCAGTTTTTGGGTACGTTCAAGTGTGACCGGTACATATGCTGTAACGATAGGTAATCATAATTTATCACGATCATATGTTACGCATTATAATATTCCTAATGCAAATACATTTGCGCTTATACAAATCAGCATTCCAGGAGATACGTCGGGAACATGGATAAGTAACACAAATGGGAGAGGTTTTCGACTCTGGTTTGACTTGGGTTCGTCACAATCACCTTACAATACAACTGTTGATACATGGGTAACAGGTGATTATGTGCGTACAAGTGCTTCATCAAATTGGATAACTACAAATGGTGCTACGTTCTACATTACAGGGGTCCAACTTGAAAAAGGCACCATTGCAACCCCATTCGAATTCCGCCCTTACCCCATTGAGTTACAATTATGCCAAAGGTATTATCAACGCGACTTTAGAGGCTCTCTTGCTGTGAACACGGATGCGACGAGATTTACAATGAGTATCAAATTTGTCACATCCATGAGGAGCCAGCCGAGTGTAACTTTGATAAGTGGAACAACATTTACTGTTGATTTTACTCAGCTTGCGAATATATCAGTCACGCCCACTAATTTTAGATTCATAGGACTCAATGGTTGTACGGTGTACGGAACTCATGACAGTTTAGGAGCAACAGGTCATCCTGGAGAGTATTCTAGTGATAACATTCAAGCATCAGCTGAACTTTGAGAAAGTCTCATTCAACACATGTGCGATAGCTAAGGTTAGCACAAATGGATTTTATGGAGAAACAAAAACAATGAGAGAAATCTCTAATGTATAAAAACCAAACTTAATTGTAGCTTACCATGTCCTCGAACATCGGCCTCTTCGTGAACCCAAAATCCGGTTTCGTCGGGATTGGCACAAGCCGGCCGGCGACCGCGCTTCACGTAGAAGGCAACATGTTAGCCTCTGGCACGATAACGGCCTCCAACTTGTCCATCTTGGGCGACTTTGTGACCCTCAACACGATCACGAGCAACACCGAGCAAATGGTGATCCAAAACGCGGGCACTGGACCTGCTCTCAAGGTCACGCAAACCGGTGCCAATAGTATCGCCGAATTTTATGATGATGGGAATGCTTTGGCTTTTAAAGTGGCTGATGGGGGCAATGTCGGGATTGGGACGGGGACCCCGCTACAAAAATTACATGTGAATGGGGACGTAACTATCACATCCACCGGTGCTTTAACGATTCCACGCGGCACGACCGCTCAGCGTCCAACCAATCCAACGTCAGGAATGATTCGTTACAATAACATAGAAGATTATATCGAGACATATAAAGCAAGCTTAGGTGTGTGGGTTCCAATAACTGTTTCATTCGGTGTTTTTGCAACAGGTGGCACTGTCACTGATATCTCTATCAATGGTATACAATATCGGGTTCATACGTTTACGTCCGTAGGCACGTCCTCTCTCCAAGTGTTGAATGGGGGCGAGGTTGATGTGTTGCTTGTTGCAGGGGGAGGGGGGGGAGGAGCTCACGTTCCTGGAGGTGGTGGTAGTGGTGGTGTAGTTTGGAGGACAAGTCTATATGTTAATGCTCAAGCGTATAACATAACTGTTGGAAATGGAGGCAACGGATCATTTAATCCTGGCGGCTACGCCGAGATGCCAAATGCTACGACAGGAGGAAACACAACAGGTTTGGGCTTAACAGCTATTGGCGGGGGATTTGGAGGATCCTGGTCCCAAGACACAAGAAGTAACAATGGTGGTTCTGGAGGTGGCCGTAATACTGATCGTAATAGTGGGCAAAGACTAGGAGTGCAACCGATTCAATCAGGAGATTCAGGAGTGTTTGGTTTTGGTAACAATGGCGGATTAAACTTAGACCCAAGCCAAAGTCCTTACGGTGGAGGTGGTGGAGGAGGCGCAGGAAGCGTTGGTCAAAGCCCCACTTCAAGAAGCAGTGGGGGTAACGGAGGTCAAGGCATCAATCTGTCTTCGTTTCTTACAACCTCTGTAGGCGATAATGGATGGTTTGGAGGAGGAGGAGGTGGCGGAGGTTGGGGACTCGTTAGTCCAATAGGAGATGGGGGTAGCGGTGGAGGAGGCCATGGCGATTGTCCTCAATCATCAGGTGGAACAGGTAATTCTGCAAGACGCGGAGTGGGAGAACCAAGAGGTTTTGACGGTGCGGTAAATACAGGTGGTGGTGGTGGAGGTGCCGGTAGAACCGGAGCAGAATCATCCAGAGGCGGCAACGGGGGCTCGGGGATAGCAATTGTAAGATATAGAATTGGTTAAAAACTATAGATTGATTGTTAACAAAGTATAACCAAAAGGAGTGCGTCCCAAAGTGTGTGGGAAAAATATAATATTGATCTTAACGGACATTGTACAATGTTAAAAAAAAGGCGCACCGACTTCATTCTTGAATACGCACAACGCGAGTTGAGCCTCGCGAGCTTTGACAACCAACCCATCGCATCGTCCGCTCTTACATTCATAAAAGATCTATGTGACCTCACCAAGTGTCAGCCAACAACAATGACGCATTTCATGAACGTGCTTCAACAATTGATTGAAATGAAACCAATCACCCCGATTACAGAGACTGATTTCGAGTCACAAGAAATTGATGCGGGTAACGGAACGACGGTCACTCGTTACGCATGTACGCGTTGGTCCAGCATTTACAAAGCCGATGACGGGAAGTACTATGACGACCAAGCCGTGGTTTTCCGTGTGAAGGATCGCCCGGATATGGGTTCAATGTGCATCTACCAAGGGTCACTAAGCAGCAAAAAAGAAATCACACTTCCTTACGTCGTCGATCCTCAGATCATTGAATTGACAGAGCAAGAGGCGGGGATCCAAGCGTCATAAAATTATATTTTATCTTGTACAGATTACGTAGACATGAGCAAAATCATTGCAACCGACCATTTTGAAACTCAAAATTGGGAGGTCAATCTCGACGACCTCGGTGCTAACTACGCTGATCTCTTCATTGGCTTCACAAACGAAGCGCCGGTCATTGAGTTCAAGAACCTCCAATTTAAGTACGAGCTTCGCGAGGGCAACACCGAGCTTCGTCAAGGTGAAAACATAAAGCAATATGGCACATACCCGCCTCCCGGCGTACGATACGTGCGAACAGACCAAACATATTTGGTTGTCGAGCGGTTGACTAATCTCAAACCCGATGAGACATACCAATTGTATCTATGGGCACAAAATGACGGCACGTCGTTTGAAACGACACAAGAGTTTATCGTGCCTCGTCCTCCTCAACCATATGATTCATGGACATGGGACGGTGAGCAGTGGACGTCGCCCGTGCCTTACCCTGATGATGGTCAAGAGTACGTATGGAACGAGACAACGAACACATGGGAACTCAGTCCAAGTAGCCCAACTAGTTGATAGTTAAGTCTTTCTCAAATGGCCCAAGTGACGTTACATTACCATTATGTTTCCAATAAGTAACATGCCCTACATCCCCCTCACCTTGTCCGCGACCCTCTTCTTCGTCCTCGGCCAAGTTCTCATAAAGAAAAGCACCACCTCGTCGCTCCATACCGCCTACCTCTTCTCAATCTCTATTGGCCTCCTTGGTCTCATAGGCCTTATCTTATCCTCTACCATCTTCAAACCATCCTCTCTAACCTTAAACTTCAAACCATCCTCCACCATCGCACCAATCCTTGCGGGCGCGCTGTTCTTCTTCGGCAACCTCTTGTGGATTCAAGCCATCCACCTCGCCCCCAACATATCGCATGTGCGGATCGTCATGGCCGGCCTTGAAACGGCCCTCCTTGCCATGATCGCCTATTACGTATTCCACCAATCCGTGACGCAAACCCAACTCGTCGGAATGGCCCTCATAGGTTGCGGGATCGCGCTTGTCGCACACAGATAAACTGAAGTTAAACTTAATAAAACAACAATTAAAAGGGGCATCATGTCCAAAACGTTCTTTTTATCCGTCAAAGATCAAAGCAGTGGAAAGATCTACACATTTGATGCATTCATCGAAC
>Ga0209353_10001798_pt1 | contig 12045 bp, 13 predicted proteins | sample LauGreSpBDMM15SD_2_FD_187561 | JGI IMG/M metagenome (GOLD analysis project Ga0209353, IMG submission 187561) | Freshwater lake microbial communities from Lake Michigan, USA - Sp13.BD.MM15.SD (SPAdes) (version 2) | ecosystem: Environmental > Aquatic > Freshwater > Lake | place: Lake Michigan...
CTCTACTGTTTCTACATCGTCATCGTCCAAGACTTCATCATCCATGGTGTCGCTCCAGGGTAATGGTCTACGATCATCACTGGTGGTGCCGTTGTCATTTTGATTCAACACATTCTTACCCAGCCATATCAGCATGGTGGGGTTGCCATCTAAGGCCACACGCAGTTGTGCTTGACGCAGACTGGTCTTTAGGTTGTGACGACCTTTTATTAGATAATCCGTAAAATGGCGTCTAAGTGTATCATCTTTGACTCCAAAGTATTTGGCTATCTCGCTGTCAGTACAGCCCAAGCTGGCTTGATGCTCTACTTCATCTGGTGGCACTGCTGTCTTGTTACGGCCAATTACAATACCCATCTTTACGATTTCAGCCCAGTGGCCAGTTTGAGGGCCAGGTTTATTATATGGTTTATTGTTTGATTCTTCTAGCATTTTCTTCCTGTGTCCTTTCTTTAATCCACGCCAGCATATCTGGGTTGGCTGAAAATATCTGTGCCCATGCCATGCCCAAATTGTGAACTTGATGTTCTGTCAATTCTAAATGCAGTAAATCACTACACACATGAAAAATCTCATGCAGTACTGTGTCCAAACATTGAATGCCTCGCAGTTGGTCTTGTATTCTAATTTCTCTATGTGCCAGGTCTTGTTCACCAAACGCATGGCTCATCATGCGTTCAGGTATCCATTCAATGTTTGTGACATTGCCCAGGATTTCTATTTGACGCAAAGCAGTAGGGCTAGTTTTAATCGCGGTTTTGCTCATTGTTTACTTATCAACAACTCAGTCTCCTGATCATTTCAAGTTCTGGATCAGCATAACTCACACGCACTGAATGTTGCACATCTGCAGGCATGGCGGTTGGAGCTAGCCGTTTTACTTCTACTACACACAGTCCTGCCCGTTCATCTGCAAAGAACTGATCCAGCATAGGGTCAACAAACCTCACTTCAGCGGCTGGCACACGAACCATAACACTTCTCATGGCGTCTCTGTTGCTCATTGGGTATTCTATCATTTTGTTTCCTTTTTGGGTATTTTTACTGTTTTTACTGTTTTGCTACACTTCCTACACAACTGCTACACAAGCAAAACCGTTATTTGTTATACCGCTAATGCTGTTTAGACCGTTTTTTGTGTAGCAGTGTAGGAAGTGTAGGAGAATCTTAACTGTAGCAATTGCTAAAAATCATTAAATTTTTACACTGTAGCATTCACAATTTTCCTACACTTGCTACACATGCTACATTATAATTGGAACTTCATATCTTCCTTTTTAAAGTCCTTACTGGGTACTGCATCAGCAACCAGGCCCCAATCAAATTGTTTTGCAACTGCGCCAGTTGCACTATCAATCCTAAAAGCATAGCTCTGATGAGTGCCAACCACATGTGTGGTACCCAGGGCTGTCATTGTCACATCAATGTGTTGCTGTGGGGCTTCTTTGACAGCAATCTTATTGCGGCTCAAATAGTCCTTCCAATTCTTTTTCATTGTTTTGGCATTTGGAGCAGTTTTGCTTTCAGTTAAAATGCCCACAATGTCCTGTATTATTTTCACACTGATAACTTCACATTGCTTGAACACCGGCAGTAACTGATCAAAGATGTTATCTAATGTGCTCTTTTGATCCTCAAAGCGTTGACGATAGTCTGCCCCATGCAGGGGTTTTAATATGGGCATTTGTGCAATTCCATGTTTTAAAATCATTGCCCCCATCCATTTAGCAACTTCAGTTCTATTCTTAACCAATTGAGCAATTTCATTTGCTCTGACTCCTGCCTGATCTTTAGAACAGTTCTCACGGGCCATAATTTCATCAATCATAACAATATTGGTATTCATTACACTAAAGCGACGATCCTCACCACCTGTTCCAGTGCCGCTGAGTTTGAACACACCATAACTGTTATTGCTAAGTGCCAACATGCTGTAGTTTCTATCTGCTGTGTAAGCATCTACACCCTTGCGTTCTACACGCTGTTCTTCTCCACCAGTGGCCTGTTTCATTTTGCCTGCTGGTAGTTCTTTTTCTGATGGCTCATCAAACAGTAAGATAGTGGCCAGTTCCCATGACGCATTAAAGCCATCGTTTAGTTCTTTGGCCGCTGCCGGCACAATGCAGTTGGGCGTAAAAATTGTTCTGCCTAGTTCGCCATATCGCCCTTTACCATTTCCGCCTGGTTTACCACCACAATCTAAATTGGGAGTATTTGCCACACGCTCTGGATACATGTATTTGTAAACAGGCCACTGTTCAAGATGATCAATATTCTCTTGCTTGCCACCACCAATGCAATACATTAACAAATCAAAGTCGGGATTGTATGCTTGACCAAATATAGGCTCAAGCCAAAATGTGCTGATAATTTTTGCTTTGTTATAAACTTTTTCCATGTGCCATTTAGTGTATAAAAAACTTGCTGTTTCTTGATAGTGTGTTTTGTTTTTTGTAATAAATGCTTTTTGAATTGGAATGTTTATATCATTAAAAAGATAACGCCCAATCATCTTGCTTATAACTGCACTAATTCTACTGCCATCAAATGTTCTAAATGTAGGATTCATAATGTCGCCTTTGCCATCGCTCATATCCATGCAGTAAACAAACTTATTTGCTTCAACATTATAACTGATATGGTATTTTTCAATTGCTTGAAATAGCAATGGTTCAATTTGTTTCCATTTATAACTGTTATGTTCTTCTTGCGCTTCGGCAACCTCTGCTTTATCATTTTTTAATACATCAATTTTTTCCTGACATTGCCGAACAATATAACGCTGTGCCGTAATGCTTGTTTGTATTTCTTCAAGTTCATTTGATTCTAGAATGCTTACATTCTTGTTGTAATACTGTTCTAATTCTTCTATTTTATCTTGTTCTTTACCCAATTGAGCGCGATATTCTCCAAGTCGTTCATCAAATTGTTGTTGTGTGGTCTTTCTAGTCATTTTATTTCCTTATGTTAAACTATATTTTTCTTTTAGACGCTGTGTAGTGTCTAAGAATTTTGTTGTGGGAGTCTCTATACGAATTGGCTTGCCACCATATGCCGCAATAAATTCATCACGGTTTTGTCTGCGTATACGATCACCTGCCCAACCAGTCCAAGCCGCTACTCTAACTGCTTCACTGGTCAGTGCTGATTCAGGATCAGCTATACGCCTGCAAATAGCATCATACTCGTTAAATGTTAATCCAATGCTACGGCAAATACTGATCAAGGTCAGCACAGCGTGATTGCTTGCGCCTTTTCCTGCATAGTGTAAACCACTGCATGTGCTCAAACTAGTGACCACTGCATCTCTATAAGCACCAGCTTGAGCAGGAGTCATTGCTGTACTAACAGGTTGTTCCGGTGTAGGCACTGAATAAATTTTAGGTTCTGTGTATGCAAAGTTATCATACGGATCTAAAATAATACCTGGATTGTGATATGCAATAGGATCTACATTGCCTGAGTGAAAGTAAAAACTTTGACTCATAGTAAATGAACAATTGTCAACTCCTGGGAATGTGCTCATGATGCTGGCCTGGCGTCCTGCAATGTCCCCTGCTAAGAGTGGTCGTGCAAACGGAATTACAATACGAAATTTATGCTTCTCTGGTGTATGACGGAATGTGGTGTATAGCACATACTCTAGGGGCTCTAACATGGTCATTGCAGTTTCTATTGTCATTGCTTCATCTACATCTAAGATGATACCTGAAATACTGACCAAGTTACCTTTACAGCGTCTTACTGTATCGGGAATTTCATCGTAAGCGCCGTTGGCATCACGCATGAATGTGCCTTCAACCACTTGACCATGATACTTACGAGCCCGTTCTACAAATGGATCATCTACTGATTTGAATTCAGCAAGATTAAACATAAGGACATCTTCCTTACGCTTTGCTTGATGGTGCTCCATTAATATTTGAACTTGTTCCGGCCAAGTCTGATCTATGCGTAGATCAACATAGGCCTTGCCTATGCTTTTAAATGTTGTGATTATCATATCTTCCTTTGTTATGGTATTGATAACATTCTTCTGCTGTTTGGGAATAGCAGAACAGGATGTTACCATCCTGTTCAGTGGGTTTACCAGACCCTTTTTTTAACAAAGGGTCAGCGTTGCACTGACAACTTTATTTAGCTAATTCTTGTAGTTCAGTTAGCCTTTCTAATGTCATTTGGAGCACCTGTTCACTGGCACCCGATTGTTGATATGTTAGATATATATTTTGTAACAATTCAATTTGTTCTTCAATTGTTTCTATCATACCTGTTCCTTGTTTTTAATTTGTTCGCATATATGTTTTGAAACTTGAACCATTTCATATTGTGTAAGATCAGTTTTTATTAATAAAGTTTTAATCCATTCTTCATAATTGGTTTTTTGTAGTTGCTCTTCGGCTACCCACTGGGCTTGGCGTTTAATTTCTGCCAATTGTTTTGCTTCTACTTGTGCTTTTAAACGAGCCTCTCTTGCTGGACGATCTGCTTCCCATTGTGCTTCGCGTTGCTCTCTTAATATTGTTTGGTGTTTTTTGTTTTCTTGTTCTTTCTGCACTTGCTGAGCACGGCGTTGTTCCATTTGTATTTCCAATTCTTTACGCACTTGCTCAGCCTGTCGTTGTGCTTCAGTTTGTCTTGCTTGTTGAGTTGCCGCCGCCAGCCAAGCATTTGTTTTATTTGTTTCTTGTCGTATCCATTCGGCTTGTTTCCGTTCCGCTTCTGCCTGTTTTTCTTCAACTGATAAAACTTCTTTATATTTTCTATAACTGATAATACTACGACTACGCATGTCTGCCGCACAAGCCTCACGCTGTGCCATCCAGTTGGCATTGCCTTTCTTCATGTTTTTTAATTTGTATCCATCATACAAATGTTTCATGATCCATTCGTCTTCTAAATCTGTAGGACCTTCTTTACCAAACTCTGCAAGTGTTTCCATTGTCCATTCAACCCCAGCATCATCCAATGCTCGAATTGTTTGATATACTAATGTACTTTCATCATCAGCATTTTTACCTGCTCGTGCATGTGCCTTGAGTCGTTCAGTTGGATCACTGGTTTCTCCTACATAAAATGGAGTGCGTATAGTTGTAATTGGTTCTATAACGCCAATGTCATATATGACACCTGGGGCATAATGAGCAAATTGCCCGTTATGGCGTATAATTTTTGCCATGTTGTGTTTCCTTTGTTATGGTATATAAAAGCTTGCTCTTACAGTATACTTACCTTTACCCCAAAAAGCAAGTGCCCATATGGCCAAAAAACGGCAAAAGCCAAAAGAAAGCCCCAATTAAGGGGCTAACTTCAGGCACTACAGCAGGATAGAAAGAGAGAGCAAACAATCCCAACTATAGAGGCCTTATTTCCCAGTATATACATAATAGCACACACTAGGTCAATGAGCAAGTTTAGCTTGCCCATTTAAAGGTAGGGGAGTTTCCTCCCCCTTCCTTTCTTATTTGTTAGCAATAATCTTTAATGCGTTAGCAATGTCTTCTAAACTCTTACGCATTTCGTTTAGTTGCCATTCAAAGCCATTAAAGTGATCAGTGTAATCATGATTAGAGTCTGGAGACTCAATACCTCTTACTGCTTCAATTAACTCATCCATTTGTGTTTCAATTGTCATAAAGTTCTCTCTTTCTTTAGTTTGTTTATGAACTACATTGTGTAGCCCATGTATCAATTATAACACTCTAAGCAGGACCATGCGACCTGGGCCTTGCCATTTATTAAGGCCAAAAAACGGCGAATTTAGAATTGACACAGCTCAATGAACAAGGCATAATTACTGTATGCACTGACAGCAATCGTTGGTGACAGGGTCGCGTCTACATAATTTTTTAGTCATTTTTTTAATTATGTCATTATAAGTTCTCCCACTTGTGACCCGGGAACCTCGCCTGAGCGGTCTTGATCGCCGCGTAGAGATAAGTTTTTTTGTCATTTCTTATCTCCTAAGGCGTTTTTCTTTGACCGTGCTTTCCAGACTGAAAAACCCTAGCCTAGCGGTGCCGCTACACATGAAAAAAGCACCAGAATCTGGTGCTTTTTGTTAAACCACTGCAAATCAGGCGTTTCAGTATGCAGAGTAGCTGGAAGGTCTGTAAACAGGCAAAAACTAGGTGTTTTCTTCTTGTATGGTTCTACCTATTGTCATAATGGCCACTGTGAATAGGTCAGTGGCAAACCGCAGATTCAGTCTCTCAGCCAAGTTGAAAGCATGACCTGGGTTGGGAAAAGTAGTTTTTATATATTTTTTCCCTGGATAGGAAAATTGTAAATTGCGTTTTCTTACCTGTATGGGTCTGCCCTGATAGCACACAGCATAGATGCAATCTGCTTCGCAAACTTCGTAGGCCAGCTCATCAGCATCTACATCTTGTAATAATATATTAGGATTTGGTCTGGCCATTTAATTTACTTTGTCCGTGGGCTGGGCCACGCTTTCTAATGCCAGCATCGTGGGCAATCTTCAAGACTGTTGTTCTAGTCAGGCCATATCTGTATCCCAACTCAGTATGATTGACCAAGCCTATTCTAAGATCCTGTATCAATGATTCTTTGTCATAATCTTTTACTTGGGCTCTGGGATTGTACACCTCATCTTCTGACCTGTTGCATTTTAACGGACCTGGCTGACGAACTTTCATATTATGTTCATCCATCTCTGGTGGTGTCCATTTATAAGTCGCAGTTTTAGAGTGCCCCACTTGCCATGCGCGGCATCCTGATGCCCGAGCCACATCAAGCCAACGAATCTGATCATATGTGCTGGTCATGATCATGATCCATTCTGTATGATGGAAAACCATGCTCCAAGGTTCATTTGTTAAATGGCCAAACGGCACACCCCTAGGCATGATCACTGCCGCACGGATACCATCTGTGTTGGGCATTTCGCTGATGAATTTGTATTCATCAACTGCACATGCTTGTCGTAGTATACTTTGGGGACTGGGGAATGGTGGTCGGTAGTGCCGATTTGGGCCTTTGTAATCGGGATACCATCTATTGGGAGTAAAAGATTCTAACATACCCATATTTACGCACAGCAGTCTAAGGCGTTTAGTTCAATTCTTTCCTGCTATCTTTTCTTGGCTACGACCATAAGCCGCAAGTCCCAACACAGCACCCATGGCAATGTGATATAAACCTGCACCTTGTAAGGTCAGTGGACTCCACTGGCTTGTGACCTGTCCACCTTGAACTGCTTGCAGGATTGACCACATGACAGGAAAGATAATGAAGTCTGTGGCACAGGTGATCATGTAGATGAATGCCATCATTGGACGCCATTTTGAGTTGATAAAGTTGCCAAACCTATCATCAGTCTCAAGAGTCGTGGTAGCACCTGCTGATGCTGTCACTGCCGCGGCTTCAGCAATGGCTCGGGTCTTGTCTGCGTCATCCTTTGAACTCCAACCACCTGAGGCCACTCGTTGATCCACATTCATTTGAACCTGTGGTGTCAAAGGAAACATGGTGTTGTCGTATCCATCTAATTTGGGCATTACTTGATGTGAACCACAATGTAGCCTAGTAAACTTAATAGGCCAACCACAATGCTACCTGCTGTGACAATTATGGTCTTGAACTTTTCATTCTGTTGATTGCTGATCAAGCGTTTGATCTCATCAAAGTGTTCTTGTGTGCTGTCTTTGATTTCTTTGATATCAGTTTCAATGCGATCAAAGCGAATTTCTATGTTGGCAAAGCGGTCTGTAATTTGGCTATAGCGTTCAGCACAAATGGCTTCATGTGTATCTAACTGTGCTTTGGTGCTGTCTATTTGCGACATGGATTTTTCCTTATTATTTCGTCTACCTCTGCTTGACGCAGAGCCTGTATCAGTTGCTTGCATTGTTGAATGCTCCTTAATAATCGTCTATCAATAACTATGTCATTGAGTTGATTTGTCGGCGTTGACGGACGGAGTTCACGGATAAATTTTGCTTGCATGAACTGACCTGCATCCTTTAGTGTCCTGCCAACATCAATTGTTTTCTAATCGTATTTAATCGCTCTCGGTCCTGCTGTATCAAACAAGGCACAGGTGTGGCATATGGTCCATATTCAGGATGACTCCACAACCATTCATCTTCTCCATGATCTCTAAGCACGGCCAGTCGTTTAAGTCGTCGCTTACTAATGTCAATCACATAAACTCTGGCGGCATACGCACCCAAAGGTCTTATTCGTCTAGTGTAAACAATTTCAATTTGTCCCTGTTGCCATGCGGCCCAACTCCAAGGACAAACTGGCTTTATTTTTAGAAAATAAAGTGCCCAATCAACGCTTGGGTGGTTTCTTACCACGACCACGACCACGGCCCATAGCCATTTTATTTTGTTTTTTCATATTTTAGTTTCCTTTAGAAGTCCAACATCGGTGTCAGACATATCAAGCGGCAATGCCTTTGATTACAGCAAAATTAAACACTGGTTGCTCAGTTGTTACGCCGCCAGTGGTGCGAAATGTGATATTGAAGCTACCACCAGCCACCGCAGTGACCATAAGATCGTATAAGTCAGTGCCTGACTTTTGATTCAGGATGATCACATCAGTTGCTGCCACAGTGCTGTTGGTCACAGTGAAAGTTGTTGCAGTTGTGGTTCCTGCATCACTGAATAATGTAATTGCTCCAGTGCTTTTGTTTAGCGTCACGCCTGTAGTACGGCTAGTGGCCTGTGTAACGGTGCCACCTGCACCTGTTGTATATCCTATGGTGCCAGTGGCAGTAATATTACCTGTAACGGCAACTCCGGTTGGACTGAACACTGCCACATTGGCCACTGTTGAGGCGCCTGGAGTAGCACTTGGCACACCTGCCGCAATAATTGTTTCACTGATTTTACTTTGTATTGTTGACAATCCTAAGAATGTAGCACCTGTTTGGTCACCATTGGCCAGGTTCAGTGACCAGATATAATCACCTGTGCTACTATAATTTGAACTTAGATCACTCATGGTGTAGTTGGTGCCGTTTGATCCAGCAACACGACTACGGAAACCAGTGCCGTCACCTGAGGTAGGTGCCGCTTGATCACTGCGAGTCAGTTGAATATTAAAACTTGGACGACTTTCTACAACTGTTGGAGTGCCCACTGTGGTTCTTGTGATTGTGCTTAGGCCTGCACCTGTAATGTTAGTGCCAGTTGAAGTAATTGTCATGTAGTTGGTGGCTGTCAATGTTGAACCAGTTATAACTTCATTGGCAAATGTGTATGCGTTTGACTTGAATGTTGCGGCACTTGCTGTAAGATCCATAAAGTTGAATCTATTGCCCACAGTCATGTTGGTTGAGCTGGCAAAGCCACGAATTCTAAAGCCCATGCCTGCGGCTGTCACTGTGTTCACTGCCGCAATAGTTCCACCTGATGTAAAGCCAGTTGTGGTATTGGCATAACTGATACTGCTTGTAGTTGCGGCTGTAATAACTGCGGCCGCGTTGTTGTAGCCACTTGGTGTCATACCAGCAATTGCAACTGTCTGACCCACCACATACGGTGCTGTGTTTTGTGTGGTGAATGTTAAGGTTGCTACTGTGCCAGTGCCTGACGCACCTGTAACAGTGGTTGTCAACACCACGCTGTTGGTAAATGCTTGTCTAGCATAACCTTGAATCTGTAGCGGTGTTATAGCGGCTGTGCCAGCACCTTGGTTGGCTGTGGCAATTTGTTGAGCAAAGTTATTTGAGGTGCCTGCTGTATAACCATCAATGTTAATATTTCCAGCAACTTGATTATTGGCAATACCACCAGGTGCGGTGCTGGTGCCTGAAGTGCCTGCCATTAAAATATTGGCACTTGAGTTTGTGCCAGCAGTGGTATCACCTGAACTGTAACGAATAGACACTGCGGCACCATTACCAGTTGAACTGGCTATAACTAAACCATTAGCGCCTGAGAGTGTTGTCAACGCACTGACAGGTGGCACATAAGCTGTTGTTGGAGTAGCAATCAATTGTCCCAACACATAGTTGTCATCTGTGATGTTGGCATCCACTGTGTCAAAAACTGCATCATCAGTGGTGTCCAAGTTTTGATTGGGAATGTTTACATAGGTTGAACTGTCAACTGTGGTCTGCCATCTGTCTGAAGTTTCATTCCATTTGATTTGTGGATCACCAACACCGGGCTTCTTCACTGTGATAAAAGCATCAGCCAGTGTGGCACCGTCTTCATTGTTGAAAAAGATTTCGTTGCCGTTTAGACCAAGAGTTGTTTCGCCAATGATCTTTTCTGACACATATAAATCTTTGTTAAATGTCCAAAAGCCTGTGCTTTCACTCCATACTAATGTGGCATCAGTGCCACTGCTACCACGATTTGCAATGATACTTAAATTGGCACCTGCACCTGCGTTATCAGCATCTAGGGTCAATGAGGTGCCATTGATTGCTAGATCATTTCCAATTGTAGTTGTTCCTGTGCCTGCACCAATGGCAACAGTGGTGCCTGCACCGCCAATGTTCACTGTTGTTGCAGTGGCATTAAACAAATTACCTGTAGTTTGAGTAGTGGTAATATCACCACCATTCACTGCCAAGTCTCCTGCAATAGTTAAATCATCAGCAACCAGGCTGTTGTTGATTGTAGTAGTGCCCGAGTTGGCACCAATGCTGACTGTGGTTGCCGCACCACCTAGGTTCACTGTAGTTGCTGTGGCATTGACAATGTTGGCAGTTGTTTGCGTAGTAGTAATATCACCACCATTCACTGCTATATCACCTGCAGTGACAATATCACCTGTGGTGCCATCCACTGTGGCCGCAGTATCACCTACTGCTAGACCAAATTTTACTTTGAATTTTTCGTTTGCCATAATTCACACAATCCTTATGTTTAATCTAAACTAATACGAGCCACTGTAAATGTGGTACTATTAGTGCTTAGTGGAGTGGCCTGGATGCTGGTTAAGCCGCCTGTGCCAATCACTGTAAATGTCGCTAGTGCGGCATTCGTATACATTTCAGCGTATGTTGTTAGATACCCTGCTGTACCTTTTCTGAATGCTAGAGCTTCAAGCACTTGCATTTCACCAGTGACATTATCAATTACATTAATAATTGCTTTTAATGTTAATTTTGCGGTGCTAGCAACTGTCACTGTTGTTAGCGCAGTTGTAGTAGTTGTTTGGCTGTTAAATGTTGCAATACCATCTACAGTAACATCACTAAACGATACACTATCAGTTGCGTCCAAGTTTTGATTTGGGATGTTTAGGTATGTAGAGTCATCAACAGAGGTCTGCCATCTATCTGTGGTTTCATTCCATTTGACTATGGCGTCGCCAACGCTGGGTCTCCTGACAGTGATAAAAGCATCTGCGGCAGCACCATCTTCATTGTTGAAGAAAATGTCATTGCCGTTTGTGGCTAGACTTGTTCCAGCCGCAATGAGACCTGCGGCAAATACATCATTACTGAATACCCAAAAGTCTGAACTTTCAGTCCATGTCAATGATGCGTCAGTGCCACTACTACCACGATTGGCCACAATAGATATGTCGTTGCCTGCACCAGCATTATTAGCGTCTAATGTCAGCGTGGTGCCATTCACATTTAAGTCAGCGTTGATTATAGTTGAGCCAGTTGAGGCACCAATGTTTACAGCAGTGGCCGCACCACCAATGTTTAGTGTAGTGGCTGTGGTGTTGACCAAGTTAAATGTTGTTTGAGTGGTTGTTAAGTCACCACCATTCACAGCAATGTCGCCTACAATTGTTGCATTTCCGCCTACAAAAATATCTGACACAACACCAATACCACCATCTGTTTGTATTGAACCTGTGAATGTTGATGTAGCATTAGTTGTGTCGTCAACGCTGACAGTTCCGCCCACATGCAATTTCTTAACAATGCCAACTCCACCAGCAACCTTCACTGCTCCAGTAGTTGAACTACTTGAGTCTGTTGCGCCACTGACTGTCAGGTCACCATCAATCTGTAAGTCACCTGCGTTGTTCAATACCATTACAGGACTGGCAGTAGCACCTGCTGTCATCAAGCCAAAATTCATTATGAAGTCTTCGCTG
>Ga0209353_10001804_pt1 | contig 12016 bp, 13 predicted proteins | sample LauGreSpBDMM15SD_2_FD_187561 | JGI IMG/M metagenome (GOLD analysis project Ga0209353, IMG submission 187561) | Freshwater lake microbial communities from Lake Michigan, USA - Sp13.BD.MM15.SD (SPAdes) (version 2) | ecosystem: Environmental > Aquatic > Freshwater > Lake | place: Lake Michigan...
TCACACAATGGATTTTACAGCAAACCCTGGCCGTAATGTAAAGATTAATGTAAAGGATAGAGTGAGTGGAAAACTATTAGGACAGATTTCATTAGCATCCGATGTAACAGCTATGGCAGTTAGAGATAACTTCATTGGTTGGACTAAAGATAATAAGTTTGTTGATGGTAAGCTAAATAACACTACTATTGCTTCTACTATTGTATGTACTCAGCCATTAGGTTATAACTTCTTAGGAGGTAAGTTAATCGCTATGATGACAACTACACCGGAGGTTAGAGCATATTGGAAATCAAAGTATGATAATGTTTTGATTGCAGTAGGTACAACATCACTTTACGGAATTCATTCTCAATACAATGGTATTCCTTTATTTAAAACATTAGGTGAATCGGCTGGTAAAATTAGTATGAAGCCTGATGATAAATTCTATGACCCGTGGCATCAATGGATTAAAGAAACTCATTCAGACTGGTATGAAGAAAATATTACTAGAGAAAGAGCTCGTAATGGTGCTAATATGGGATATGAAGCTAACGGACCTGTTAGTGGTATCAAACAAAAGATATTAGGAAAGATTTTCAAAGAGTGTAGTATTAAAGCTAACGAATACCATCATGGATTTAAGAGAGGTGTGTATATGGCTATGATGTATGAAAACGGATGTGAATTCCTTCGTAAAGAAATTGATGAAGATAAATTAATCCTTAAGGATAAGTTTAAGCAAGGTACTGAATACATCAACAAATGGTGGAAGAAACATGCAATCAGTAGATACACAAAACTACATGATGAAGGAAGAATTAAACCCGAACACTTATTCTACATAGATGCTATTGGAATTAGTTGGGAAGAAATGAAAGCAAAATACCTATCAGAAGTAGGAAGATAAAAATAAAAACAAATATTATGGCAAAGAGTAAAAAAACAAAAAAACAAGAAGTAGTTGAACCAGTTGGTGAAATTACATTAAGACAATCTGAAAAATTAGAACAATGCGAATGGGTATTTCAATTTGATGATGATGAACCACAAGTATTTGCATGGACAAGTGAAGATATGACAAATGAAGAACCAACAGTAACATTTACAATATCTAATACTAAAGATGCATACATATCTTTTACAAATAAAGAAACTTTAAAGAAATTTAAATTATATGCTAGAGAATTAACTGATGCTGGTATAAGGCTTAGAGATTTTCAAACACAACAATCTGATTTAGTAAAAACAAATATAGAAAATGAAAGTAAGAACAAAGAAGCTTAATCAAAATGCAGTAATTCCAACTTACGCAAAGGATGGAGATGCTGGAATGGATTTAGTAGCAACTAGAATTATATCTAATACAACATTTGATGTTAGTTATGGTACTGATTTAGCAATGGAAATTCCTAACGGATTTGTAGGATTAGTATTTCCTCGTTCATCAATTAGAAAATATGAATTAGTATTATCAAATTCCGTTGGTGTAATTGATAGTGGGTATAGAGGTGAAATACAAGCTACATTCAAAAAAGAAAATGGATTAGATTCACTTGCATATAAAGTAGGTGATAGAATTGCACAAATTATGATTATACCATATCCTCCAGTTGAGTTTGAACAATGGGATGAACTATCTGATAGTGAAAGAGGTGATGGTGGATTTGGAAGTACTGGAAAATAAAAAAATAAAATATGTTTGAATTTAAAGAAGAACAAAAGAATCATTCTCTTTGGGTTGAGAAATATCGCCCAAATAAATTGGATGATTATGTAGGTAATGAGCACTTAAAAACAAAAGTTGCAGGATATATAGAAACAGGCGATGTACCGCATTTACTACTTTATGGAAAAGCTGGTACTGGTAAGACAACCTTAGCAAAGTTAATTGTTAAATCAATTGATTGTGATTATATGATTATAAATGCATCTGATGAGAATGGTGTTGATACATTACGAGAGAAGATTAAAAATTTCGCATCTTCTATGGGATTCAAGCCATATAAGATTATGATATTAGATGAGGCTGATTACTTAACTGGACCAGGCCAAGCTATCCTTCGTAATTTAATGGAAACATTTAGTGGACATTGTAGATTTATTTTAACGTGTAATTATGTTGAGAAGATAATTGAACCCGTACAATCTCGTTGTCAAACATTTCAAATTATTCCGCCAACTAAAAAAGATGTAGCTGTACAAGTTAGTAAAATCTTAAAGAATGAGGAAATACAATTTGATGTGAAGGATTTAGTTCCAATCATAGATGCAGCTTATCCTGATATTCGTAAGATATTAAATACTTGCCAACTAAACTCCAATAAAGGAAAGTTGATGGTGGACGTGCAAAATCTTTTAGATAATGATTACAAAGCAAAGATTGTTGAAATACTTTCTTCAAAGGATGATAAGAGAAATAAGTATATGAAGTTAAGACAAACTATTATAGATTCTAAAGTAACTGATTTTACGGATTTATATACAACTCTTTATAATAAGGTAGAGGAATATGGTGGAGAAAATACATCTAATGTAATTCTATTGTTAGGTGATGGAGTAAATAAATCAGCAACTGCAATTGATAAAGAAATTATAGCAGCAGCTACATTAATTCAAATTTTAAATATAATATAATGGCAAACATTTTAGGAGCAAGTGGACAACCAATGGGTGAGCAAGAAGAAGTAAAAATACCTTTAGAAAAAACAGAACCTATTGCATGTAAGTGTGGTGGTGAGATTTTTGTACAAGGGTTTGGATTTCGTAAGATTTCAAAATTATTAACTGGTAAACCAAAAGATGAAGTACTGCCGGTAGAATTATTCCTTTGTGGAGATTGCGGTGAAGTACTTAATGAATTATTACCTCCAGGTTTAAAAGTAGAAGAAGAAGCATAATATGGCTAAAACATTATTTGACCATCTAAACGCAATTTGTGATAAGAAAGACCCAAAGTATTGGGACACACTTGATGAGAGTGATAAAAAGACTTGGAGTAACTATATGATACTCCGTTTTCTTTCTATGAAACCAGAGTGGATAGAATTAATTGCAGATATACAACCTTACATACAAGAGGCACCGCCTAAAGCAATGTACTTATGTTTGATAGGATTAATTCCAAAGACAAGAGCATTTCTAAAATATATGAAACCAGCATCATCTGAAAAGTATGAAGGGTGGCTTATTAAGTTAGTAGCTCGTTACTATGAGGTATCTGAAACGGAAGCTGAAGATTATGCTAATATTTTATATCAAACTACAACTGGTAAGTTGCATATTAAAGAAATAGCTGAGGCTTATGGTACTGAAACAAAAGTAATCTCCGCTCTGAAACTCAAAGTTTAATTTGGTAAATTCAGGTATTTTTCGTATCTTTATATAAATAAACATAATGGCAAAAGTATCATTTTCGCAATACTCTATGTGGAGTAGTTGCCCGCATCAATATAAGTTAAATTACATAGATAAGTTAGGTGAAAGTTCATCTAATATACACACAATATTTGGAACTGCTATGCACGAAACAATTCAACACTACCTTTCGGTTATGTATGGTGTTTCTAAAAAGCAAGCAGACGAAATCAACAAAGATAAGCTCTTATTGGAAACTATGAGAAAGGCTTATAAAAGTGAAGCTGATAAAATGAGTGAGGGAACTCCTTGTACTCAAATTCAATTAGAAGAATTTTATGGCGATGGTAGACGTATATTAGCTTGGTTAGATAAGCATATGCACAAATTCTATTCAAAGAGTGGATTTGAATTAGTGGGTATTGAGATTCCATTAAACGCAACTATTAAAGAGGGCGTACACTTTATTGGATTCATAGATATCGTATTAAGAGATATGGCTGAAAATTCAATTATTATCATTGACCTTAAGACATCTACTATGGGATGGAATCAGTATCAAAAAGCTGATAAGATGAAGAACTCTCAAATTCTCCTATATAAAAAATACTATTCAGAATTATTTAATATTCCTTTAAACAAAATTAAAGTAGAGTATCAAATCCTTCGTAGGAAGTTGCCCGAAGACTCGGCATTTCCAATTCCACACGTATCAAAACACATTCCAGCACATGGAGCACCATCGGTTACAAAAGTATATGATGAGTTTATGAAATTCATTCACACTGTATTTGATGATGATGGTAAGTTTAGGGATATTGAGTTTCCTAAAGTACCAGGTCCTGCTAAAAAGAATTGTAAGTTTTGTGAGTTTGGAAATAGGGGAATATGTGATAAAAAGGCTACAAAATAAAAAATTATGTTTTTTTTATTTCATTATACTTATATATATAAATATATTACAATGAACGAAGAAAACACAAAACTGACAACGGTGAAAATACTAAAAGATGTATATTCAAGTTTCAAAAAAGTGTCTTTTACATCAGATGTTACACTTCAAAAGCTGGTAAATAGAACAGTTGAAAGATATGTTACTGATGATGGATTTAGACAAGAAATGAACGAATACTTGAAACTACAAATATCAGGTTCACAATTTTAAGAAACAAAATAAGTTATGGCAAAAAAGAAAATCCTTTTACTTTCGGATGATTTAAGAATGGCAAGTGGTATCGCTACTGTGTCAAAGGAATTAGTACTTGGTACAGTTCATAAATACGATTGGTTTCAGGTAGGAGCAGCTATTAATCATCCTGAAGCTGGGAAGGTTTTAGATGTTAGCGAAGATATACAAAAAAATTATGGTATAGCTGATGCTAATGTAAAAATACTTCCTTGGAATGGTTATGGTAACGCAGATTTGATTAGACAATTAATCAATTCAGAAAAGCCAGATGCTATCCTACACTTTACTGACCCTCGTTATTGGACATGGTTGTATGATATAGAACATGAAATCAGACAAAATGTTCCTCTTTTATTCTATGCAATTTGGGATGATTTACCAGACCCATTATATAATCGTAACTTCTATGAAAGTTGTGATTGGATTGGATGTATCTCTAGACAAACATATGGTATCATCAAACGATTATCAGCATTGGATACTAAACCAACTTGGAAACCTAAAAAGGATTGGCAAGTAGGGTATGTACCACATGGTATTAATACAAACATATATAAGCCAGCAGAAGTTTCTGCTGAATTCCGTAAAGAAATTTTAGGTGGTAAGGATTATGAGTTTGTACTATATTGGAGTAATCGTAATATCAGAAGAAAACAACCAGCAGATGTTATTGTAGCATTTAAAAAGTTTTGTGACAAGATTGGTAAAGAGAAAGCAGAGAAAGTTTGTTTAGTAATGCACACACAACCTGTTGATGAAAATGGTACTGATTTACCGGCAGTAATAGATGTAATGGCACCTGAATGTAATATCATATTTTCAGAAAAGAGAAGACCTCAAGAAGAATTAAATCTTATTTATAATATAGCAGATGTAACAATCAACATAGCTAACAACGAAGGATTTGGATTGGCAACTGCAGAATCAGTAATGGCTGGAACTCCAATCATTGTAAACGTAACTGGTGGATTGCAAGACCAATGTGGATTTGAGGTTGATGATAAGTTATTAACACATGAAGATTATATTAAAATTGGTTCTTTGCATGAGTGGAGAAAATGGGAAAGTAAAGCAAAACCTGGTCCTTGGGTTACGCCGGTTTGGAGTAGAGCATTGGCATTAGCAGGTTCAGTTCCGACACCTTATATTTGGGATGATAGAGTTGATATAGAGGATGTTGCTGAAGCAATTGAGAAAATGTACAACACACCAAAAGATGTCCGTAAAGCAAACGCATTGATAGGTAGAGAAGCATTTATAGGAGAGATGGGATTAACACATACAAATATGTGCCAAACATTAGTTGATGGAATTGAATCAACATTTGAAAATTGGAAACCAAGAGAAAGATTTGAAGTTTTTAAAATAAAATAAGTTATAATATATGAATAAACCAACATTAGTATTTCAAAGCCCATGCTTTACTCGTTCTGGATATGGGGACCATAGTCGTGACCTATTAAAGTCACTTCGCAAAATGGACAAATATGATATTAAAATTATACCACTACGTTGGGGTAATACTCCACAAAATAATGTTGATGGTGAAAGTGATTTTGGAAGATGGATGTTAGAAAGAGTTATTACAGAAGTTAGTGATAAGCCAGATATATTCATTCAGGTATCAGTAGCAAATGAGTTTAGTGCAAAGGGTGGTTATAACATTGGTATAACTGCTGGTGTTGAAACTACAATTTGTCCAAAAGATTTTATTGATGGTTGTAATAATATGGATTTAATCATAGTACCATCTAATTTCACAAGACAAAATGTTGGTGGAACTGTATATCAACAAAAAGATAATGAAACCGGAGAAATAGTTGGAGAAATTAAAGTAACAAAACCAATTGAAGTTCTTTTTGAGGGAGTTGATACTGAAATATTTTCAAAAGGAAGTGGTAAAGATGTATTAGAAAATGTAAAGGAGGATTTCAACTTCTTAATTGTAGGACATTGGTTGAAAGGAGATTTAGGACAGGATAGAAAAGATATTGGTATGGCAATTAAAACATTTGCTACGGTATTTCAATATATGCCAAAGGATAAAAGACCAGGTCTTATTGTTAAAACATCTCACGCTGGATTTTCGGTAATTGATAGAGAAGGAACTAGAGAAAAATTAGAAGGTGTATTAAAAACATTTGGTGATAAGTGTCCATCTGTATATTTGATACATGGTGATATGGAAGAAACTGATATGAGTAACTTATACCACCATCCTAAAGTTAAAGCAATGATTTCATTTGCTAAAGGAGAGGGATATGGTAGACCAATGGCTGAGTTTACTTTGACAGGTAAACCAATTATAGCTAGTGGTTGGAGTGGGCAATTAGATTTCTTACCGGCAGAAAATGCAGTATTGTTAGAAGGTAGTTTAACTCCAGTACACGAATCAGCAGCAGACCAATTTTGTATGAAAGAAGCACAATGGTTTACAGCAAATTATTCAGCAGCAGCTAATAAGTTATACGATGTTTACAACAATTATGATACTTATAGTAAGAAATCTGAAGGATTAAAAACTAATACATTGGATAACTTTACATTGGATAAAATGAATGATAGATTTACTCAAATGTTGGAGCACTATGTTAAGGTACAACCTAAATTAGTTCCATTTAATGTTCCAAAGGTAAATTCAACAAAGATGCAAATACCTAAATTAAATAAATTATAAGATGCCATTTACATCACAATATAAACCATTTATTGAATCTGAAAAATCGGTTTCAAAAACACTAATTTTACCTAGAAATGTTTATAGGATAACTTCTTATACATATTCGGATGGAGAGCAAAAAAATCTAAGTGGTAATAAAGCATCATTAGTGTTTGTTACAGGAATTTTTGATAAAAAAATATATTGTGTTAAAATAAGTGAAGTAAAACCTGATATGTTTTTTAAATGGTTAAAAACAATAATGCTTAAAAATTTAAAAGAGGAAGATTTTTCAAACTTAAAATTATTAGAAAATTTAACAATAAAAACAGATAAAGCAGGTAAACGATTATATAGTACATTGAAGGGGAAATCTATTATAAATCAAAATATCCCATCATTTAGGACATACATTTTACCAAATATTAAGCAAATATCTTTAGTTGAATTTAAAATGGAAGCAATTGAAAAGGTATATGGAATAAAAAAAGTTAATATAGAAAAAAAATAATTTATATATAATTATTAGTACAGTTAACAAAATCCCCCAACAGAAACAAAAAAATAGTTTATTTTTCCAGTCGTATATATTTACTGTTATAACATTACAATTATAATAGTAAAATATAGATTATGGCATTAGTTAAAAGACTTACGAAAGGTTCTCCATTAACCGCATTGGAAATGGATACTAATCTAGATTTTTTGCAAGCCCAAATAACAGCAGGTACAAATGGTGCGGCTGGCTCATCTGGTACAAGTGGTACATCGGGAACTTCTGGAACAAGCGGTACATCAGCAACATCAGGTACATCAGGAACATCTGGTTCATCTGGTTCATCAGGAACTTCTGGTACATCGGGAACAAGGGGTACATCGGGAACATCTGGAACTGATGGATTTAGTGGTGATAAATTTACATCAGCATCAACTGATACTCGTACAATAACAAATGCAGGTTCTATGAGTTTTACCATAGGAACTGGGTTACAATGGACAGTTGGACAACAAATGTTAATAGCATACGATGCTAGTAACACAATGACAGGTACAGTAACTTCTTATAATAGTGGTACTGGTGCATTGACTGTAACACTAACCGCACAAACAGGTAGTGGTTCTTATAGTAGTTGGGCAATAAACACATTGGGAGCGCCAGGACAAGCAGGTACGTCAGGAACAATGGGAACAAGCGGTACATCAGGAACTTCTGGTACATCTGGTAGTAGTGGAACATCTGGTACATCGGGAACATCAGGAACTTCTGGTACATCTGGTATAAATGGTAGTAGTGGAACATCTGGTACATCGGGAACATCTGGTACAAGCGGATTAGGTACAAATGGTTCATCGGGAACTTCTGGTACAAGCGGTACATCTGGTACAAGTGGGGCTGGTACATCGGGAACTTCTGGAACTTCTGGTTCATCTGGTACAAGTGGGGCTGGTACATCAGGAACTTCTGGAACTTCTGGTTCATCTGGCACAAGTGGAGCAGGCGCTTCTTTTGCTGGTTCTACACCAAATGGTGTAATAACACTATCAGTTATAGGTGCACCAAACACAAATGTAAATAGTAATTTAGTATTTGATGGAAGTTTATTAACGGTAACTGGTAATATATCTGCGTCTGGAACATTAACTGCATCATTAGCAAGTGGATATGCTTGGGTTGGTGGAGCTGGTAATAGAGCAACATTAGTAGCAACCTCATCATTTGGCGGCGGAACTGCAACAACAGATGGTATATTCAGAACAACTGGTTCTGTGGTAGCAACAACAAATAATGTACAAATTACTGGTTCATTGGATATCAATGGTCCTATGACTGCATCTTTAAGACAAGGATACGTTTGGGTTGGTAGTAGTTCAAATAAAAATAATTTACAAATAACAACATCATCATTAGGTACATCTTTAACGGTACAAGATGCCACTCCAACAATAGTATCTGCAGTAAATAAAATAGTATTTAGTGGAGCATCTGTTGCAGATAATACTGGTGGACAAATTACTGTAACTGTAACTGGTGGTGGTGGTGGAACATCGGGAACATCTGGAACTAATGGATTTACAGGATTAAATGGTACAGGTGGAACAAGCGGAACTTCTGGAACATCTGGTATAACTGCAGCGGGTGGTACATCAGGAACTTCTGGAACATCTGGAACAACCGGTCCAGCGGGTACATCAGGAACTAATGGATTAGATGCTATTGGTACAAATGGAACTAGTGGTACATCTGGAATAAGTGGTTCAAATGGGACATCGGCAGTAGGAAGTAGTGGTACATCTGGTTCAAACGGAACAGATGGTACATCAACAAATGGTTCAAATGGATTAAATGGTTCAAGTGGTACAAGTGGTACTAATGGAACTAGTGGTCTAACTGGTGGTGGTGGTTCATCTGGTTCATCTGGTACGTCTGGTATAAGTGGAACGAATGGAGCAATTACATTAACTGGTACATCTAATAATGGTGTATTAACATATGATAATGTAACAACATATGGTGCTGTTGAATCCAATTTAACTTTTGATGCAACTCAACAAATACTAACAATTAGTGGTTCTATTGATTTATATTCTGGAATTCACTTAATACCAAATAAATATCCACCAACTGGACAGGCAGGCATGTTATACTCATCTGGTTCAGCTGGACTATCTTGGTTAATGTTCCATAATGGTAGTACTTGGATAACTGTTAATACAACATATTAATAATATTTAATAAAATATAAATGGGTAATCTTAAAAAAGTTACCCATTTTTTTATGCTTTCTATAAAAATTGTATATTTATATTTATATATACATATACAAAAATATATACACATATATTTGGTAAAACGGATAAATTTTCGTATATTTGTATTCAAATAAAATATTATGATTAATATAACATACGCAATTACAGTTTGTAATGAATTAGAAGAAATTACAAAATTAATAGATTTCTTAAAAGATAAAATTAAAAAAGAAGATGAAATTCTAATTCAATATGATGAGGATTCAGCATCAGATGCTATTAAAAACTATTTAAAGATAATGTCTCAATTGCATAATACTAATATTAAAGTTATTGGATTTCCACTTAATAATGATTTTGCATCATACAAAAATAACTTAAAAACCCACGCAAATGGAATTTTTATATTTCAAATTGATGCAGATGAAACACCGTCAGAATATCTTATGGAAAATATACATGAATTTATAGAATATAATAAAGATGTAGACCTTTTCTTTATACCAAGAATTAATACAGTTGAAGGATTGACAAAGGAACATATTAAAAAATGGAAGTGGAATGTAACAGATGCAGGTTGGGTTAATTTTCCTGATTATCAAACTCGTTTATATAGAAGAACATCTGAAATAGAATGGCAAGGTAAAGTGCACGAAAGAATTATTGGATATAATACACTTTCAGTATTACCATCAGAAGAACAATATTGTTTATACCATCATAAGAAAATAGAAAGACAAGAAAAACAAAACGCTTATTATGATACAATCTAAAATAGCTTTCCTTACTGAAATGGGATTTGTTGGTAAAGTCCCAGCGAATCACCCAAATATGAGAACGGAGTTTGCTTGGATGCATGCTTTAGATGCGGACCATTATAATATTCATTTGTTTGGTGCGGATAAAAATTTGACAGGTTATGACCATGTCTTTATTATATTTCCAAAAGGCAAAACATTTTTAAGTTCGGAAGGTAGTACATTAGTAAACGGAGTTAATCCAGTTTCAGAATTACTTAGACAAGATATTGTTGGTAGAATTAAAGAGAAGGGTAATATTAAAGTTCACTATGTACAAGAAGGACCTCATTGGTGGTATAACGATTATGAAATAGCTGACCAAATTTATTTTTATAATTTCTTAGCAAGTTGTGATTCAATCTTTACACATAACGACTCTGATTCATATTACTATAAAGGATTATTTCCTAATAAAAAGATAAGACCTATTGGTACATTAATGATTGATACTTTAATCAGAGATATCCAGCCTACAAAAGAAGATAAAGCAATTATAGGTGGTAACTTTGCAAGATGGTATGGTGGATTTGAAAGTTATATGATAGCTGGTAATTTTGAAGTTCCTATTTGGGCTCAAACATCACACGCTATGAGAGATAATGAAAACATAGTTGATAACTTAACTCACTTACCTCGTATGATGTGGAATGAGTGGATGGCTGTATTATCAACATTCAAATACGGAGTACATATGATGTCAACGGTAGCAGCTGGTACATTTGCTTTGAATTGTGCATACTTTGGAATTCCTTGTATTGGAAACCAAGATGTAGATACTCAATTACTTTGTCATCCATCACTATCGGTAGCGGTAAATGATTTGGAGGCAGCAAGAGAATTAGCAATACGATTAAAAGAAGATAAATATTTTTATAATGAGTGTTCAGAAATAGCAAAATCTAATTATGAAGCTTGCTTTTCAAAGGAAGTTTGGTTACAAAGAATAAAAAGAGAATTATGATAACGGTTATATTAAATGGTTACAAAAGAGGAGAGAATCTAAATGAACAATTGGAGGCTCTCAAAAATCAAACATTACCGCCGGATGAGATATTAGTATGGTACAATAACCCCGGCGATAATGATTTGATTAACTACGATATTGGTACGGAAGTTCCTGTTGCCTATTGTAATTATAACTTCGGAGTGTGGGCAAGATTTTACTTTGCTATGAACGCTAAGAATCCTTATGTATGTGTATTTGATGATGATACAATTCCTGGTAAGAAATGGTTAGAGAATTGTATGAACACAATGAATGAGAGGGAAGGTTTATTG
>Ga0209353_10001806_pt1 | contig 12004 bp, 9 predicted proteins | sample LauGreSpBDMM15SD_2_FD_187561 | JGI IMG/M metagenome (GOLD analysis project Ga0209353, IMG submission 187561) | Freshwater lake microbial communities from Lake Michigan, USA - Sp13.BD.MM15.SD (SPAdes) (version 2) | ecosystem: Environmental > Aquatic > Freshwater > Lake | place: Lake Michigan, USA...
GTAGTAAGCGCTTCTTGTTGTCTTGCTAATAAAGGATTAATTTTTTCTGCTTGTCTAAATTTTTGAGCGTTAATAGACATATTCATCATGTCAGCTAATGACATGCCTTCAGGGCCTTTAACTTTTGCCGCTACATCTGATACGCTAAAATCTGCCATAATTTATCCTTATCCTAAAAACATTCCAACACCACCACCCGATGAAGAGCCGCCTGTGTAGCCTGGAATAGTTCCACCTTGACCTAATAATTTATTCATGTAAGCCATGTTGCCTAATGTATTTAATCCACCACCTATTGCGTTTACTGTTCCAATTGTTCCTGCCGCTCCTGCATTGGCAGCGCCTACACCAAGCGAACTTACAGCGTTAGCAGTATTTCCTGATAAATTGGCTGTTGTTTGATTTGCTGTTTGACCAAAACCTGCAATACCAGCTAAAGTATTGTAAATGTTAGAGCGTTGACCTTGAAAATTACCAAAAGCTTGTTGATAAGCATTTCCTGCAAAGTTTTGAGTGTAATCTTGAATTCCTCTTATAGCATTTCCGCCGATAAGACCGCCTGCTGAATTAGCAAGATTTCTTACGCCTCCTTGACCTTGTTCTAATTGAAATGCGTAATTGGGTGCTAAATTAGCGTTTAAGTCTTGATTAGTAAACTCTCTTGTAAAATATCCTGATCCTAATCCCGTTCCTATTGGATTGCCTTGAGCGTCATATTTTTGATATTCATCAGGCAAGAAAGAACCAATTGTATTAAGTGCGCTATACCCAGCTCCTCTAAATGGTGCGTTTTGAGCATTTTGAACATTAAACATTTCAAGTTGCTGTTGTTGACCTTCTCTTGCTGCTTGTGATTGCTTGTCTGCGGCTTTGTTAGCGCCATAAGCACCAATTGCTGCTGATCCAACTACCGCTGCGGCTATCCAACCTGCCATGATAATTCCTTTTCTAATATAAACGTTTTAACTTTACTTAATTGTTTAACTCTATTTTCGCCCAAACCACATTCAGGCACAACATATAACCTATCTTCTAATTCTTCTATGTTTTTACAATTGTCTAAATTGTCGTAAATGTCAACCCAAACAACTTCTTCATCAAAAACTCTGCCAACTCTTTTTTCGCCAGCTTTTGCATCAAACTCCATAGGCGCTTTTAAGGTTTCAATTTTATTGCCTATGTTTACAGCAATTGTTCCTTTTTCAAGCCTAACCTTATAATCTGTTTTATGTGGCGCACCTGTTAAAATAGTCCATTTAGGCACAGTAATTTTACGCTCATAAACTTGGTCTAAAAATGTATGGTCAGTTATAATGTCTGACTGTTCCATTTCTAATAATACATTTTCAAGCTTTTCAATCTTTTCTATCGTAACATTTTCAATAGATTGAATATTTGAAAAGTTATCTACTACATCAATGTCGCTCATTGATTATAATAAGGCACTTTTACAGGCTGGCCATTTACTGTCATGTTTATAAATCCTGCTGGTTTAGCAGGTAACGTTGCTGTTCCTGTAGTTGCTGATTGTGAACTACTAAAATTAAGCAAGTTAATAAAGAATTGTTGCCAAGCACGAGTTGGTCTTTTTGATGAAGCATCTAAAAATTCTGTCTGTGGGTATGGATTAGTTTGACTTGATCCATAAATACCATTTCCTGTGGACATTAGTTTTCCCCTACCGAAGCTTTAAGATTAGACGATATTATAACTGCATTTATAGGGTCTGTAACTACAACTTCAAAAACTCTATCTCTAGACCAACCTAATCTACGCCAAATAGCACGATTTTTATATAGACCGACTGCGCCAATAGAAGTCCAATGTTCGTTTGACCATGTAGAGCCACCGTCATTAGACCAACGAAGCATAGCTTGAGGTGTTTGACCTGGGTCAACTTGATTGCCTACGCCTGGTTGAAATTGAATTTGTAATTCATCTAAATACTGACGTTGTAAGTCTGTTACTAAATGAGGCGCTCTGCGTAATCTGCGAATTTCTTGACCATTGTCAGTAAAATTACTAGGATCAAGCAAATAAATAATACCGTTTTCATAATCACCTACATAAACTTTACCTTGAAATAAAGCAGAGCAATTGCCACGATGTCTATGGTAAGTATTAGTATTGTCTATCCATAACCATTTATGCCACATTCCTGTTGATACGTCATATACCCAAGTTAAGTCTAAATTAGGAAATGTAACCACATAACATTCATGGCCTTCTTGTTGGTAAGTCCAAGCAATAGCGTTATCTATATTTTTATTTAATAATGTTTGTTCAACAGCATGAGTTGAGATGCGAGTGGGAACGTATCCATTCATCATCATAATTTGTGCTTCACCACGATTGTTTCTAGATACATAAGCAAACGAATTGCCTAGTCTAGACATAGAGAATTTAGCTGCAATACCATGCTGTGTTGATGTGCCTGGAATTCTTTGAAAAGGAAAAGGAAACGTTCCAACGTCAACCCATACTTCAGATGAATTTTCACCAAGACAATATACTTCTCTATGATCTACAATTATAGATACTAAATCGTCAGGCGATCCGTCTTTAGATGAAAAGCTTAAAGCTGGTGTAATTGGGCTTAAAGGATTTGTGGCAGCCCATTGTTGTGAGTTAGGTCTATTATAAACAAAATAGTTATCTACAATGTCAACCGTATTGCCACCTTCAAACGCACCGTCAGTAGTGGGTAAAACAGTAAAATTTAACGCATACATTGTTCTAGACGTTACAGTTTGAGATGCGCTTATAGGATATGTTCCTGTTGAGCCTGATCCTGTGCCAAACGTTAATGTAAGTTTTAACCCTGTGCCAGCGCCACTTGATGATGTAGATACATCGTTAGAAGGTTGTGAAGTGTAAGAACCAGCATTAGTTAAAGTTAGTCCTGTAACTACACCGCTTGCTACAGTTGAAACCGTATAAGTTGCAGGTGTTGTTCCGTAAACACCGCCTAATACAGTTACAGTATCATTAACTGCATAACCTGTGCCACCTGCGGCAATTGTTTGGCTTAATACTGAAGCATTACCTAATGCAGTAATTATGGTGTTAGCTGAAACAGTTGAACCTTGAATAGTTTGGCCTGGAAACAATGTGCCTGAGCTAGCTGTTACTGTCATTGTAGTGCCTGACATTGAAGCAGTTAATACTGACGCTACAGCAGCAGTATTCATTAATCCTGAAGCTACTGTTTGGCTTTGATTAACGGTGTATGTTCCAACACCACCTGTTCCTGTGCCTAAAGCTGTAATAACAGTTGCATTAGTAACGCCCAAACCAAATAAAGCTTGATTAATCCCTATTGTGCCTGATGTAACTGCGGTAACTGTTAATGTTGTGCCTGAAATAGAACCTGTAAATAAAGCGCTTGAAGGAGTAGAAATGCGCCATGTGTAACGATAAGATCCGTCAACAATATAAACGTTTAATCCGTTATCACTAATGCCTACTCGACCTGTTGAAGTGTTTAATTGACCTATTAATGTAGGTGTAAATTCATTAGTTAAAATATATACAGAAGGGCCAACAACTGCCACCATGTATTCGCCACCTGATACAGTTCGCATACCACGAACTTCTTGTTTGTTTTGAAATACAATCGATGCTGTAAGGCCAGGCGTTGGGTATAAAGCTACAACACCTCTTTGGCCTTCGCCTTTTAATGGATCAATTTCAGGGCGAAAGTTAATGCACTCTTGGCCATCTTGATAAATGGAAGGTGCTTCATAACTTGGGCCTACAAAGCCAAAATCAGCCATTATCTAAAGAATCCGCCTGTTAGTATCCAACCAGCGTCTTTTTGACGGCTAGATAATAGTGCATCGTTAAATCTTGCAGATTGCATAGGTTTCATGTTAGTGCGTTTTAGCGTAGCTTTGCCTTGTGCAGCAAACGCTACAATCATCGCTATTTGCGTTTGAGAGGCTTTTCCATACATAGGCATCAATCTCTCAGCTAAACACCAACGTAACGCCATTGTGTAGCCTTGTGGCAGGTTTATATCGTCATTTATAGAGGCGTAGTTTCTAAACAAGGTTTGAGCAAACATGTGGATTTCACCCTGTGCAGGATTAGGCCATACAAAGACGTTACCATTATCAGAATTAGGATTGAAGTATAAAGCTTTAGGCCAAGGGCCATTTAAGGTCTTTAATCCAATCATGTTGTAGTCATCTAAAGCTAAAATAGCTATTGGGTAATCTAAACCGCCATTTATAATTGGTTGGCCGTTAGAAGTTGTATTAATACGAACATAAGCAGAATCAATGCCAAGAGGCTTTTGATAGTAAGCTTGAATAGTGGTAGATGCAACAGGGCTTGCATAAGTAACATTAAGTAGGTATGTGCCTGCATAGTTTACATTACCACCTGCGCCTGTTATGTTTTCTAAAATTTTAGTGCCAGCAGTAATACCTGTGCCACTTAAAGTTTGTCCTTGAGAAACTGCGCCTGACAATATATTAGTGACTGTTAAAACATTACCTGTAATTGATCCTGTAAAACTTGCGCCAATAAAATTAGATGATGTATGACTAGGCCCAATAGTGTATTGAACTTGTCCTGCAACAATAGGCCATATAATCTCAGTTGTGTTAAAGACAATCATGTCCTCATTTGACCATTGGTCAATAAGGTCGTTTAACATATCAAAAGCGTCTTGGGCTTCGTCTGCCGTTGGAGTTTCTCCCGATGCTAATGCACCGATGTCTTTCATGGCTCTTGATATGATGTCTATTGGCTTTGGCATAATAAATCCTAGATATTAGGTGTAAATGTGTTAGAGAGCCAAGGAAAACCAATTTTTTTGTCTTTTTTTAGCTCTAATAATTGCTCATCTAAACGAGATTTTATACTAGAAACCTCACCTACGGTTGTTTCGTCATTAATCCAATTTAAAATTGTTTGTTCTCTGATCTCTGCATAAGGAATAACAGCCTCTTTACCTTTAAAGTAATGGTTGCCTTCTGTTTCTACAGAGTTTTCACCGTCAGTTGCAGTTACATGATAATAAGCGTGAGTTACCAATTCATTCTCAGCGGTTACTTCTAAAAGTTTCCATTTATAGTTGTTCATCAATTACATCCCAAGCTAATGTTTCTTCATTCCAAACGTATCTTTTATCATCTGTAGGCATATCCACAGGTGCTTTCCATTGTGCTTTATCTTCATCTAATAACCATGAAGCGTAAGGTTGAGGCGGTATAAATGCATCTAGTGTTGCATCATACTTATATCCAATACCTGCGTAATTCTTACGGATGTTACCATTGTAAGATGTTTGAACCCATTTACCACCAAGTAAGGATGTGCAGAACTCAATGCCTATAGCTTCGTTCTCTACACCGTCTTGATCGGCTGTGTCTTGGTTAGCAACTACAATGACTTGTGTTACTAGGTTTTCTTCGTTAAGTTGTGCGAAATGTGCCATATTTTTCCTTTATCTTGCGTTAGCGTTTTTAAATGGGTTTTCTGCAAATGCCATGTATATATTAGTTACTGTATAATTAATGTCAGAATCAGATGTTCTAATTTTAAAACCATTAGATAAAAAATCAACAAAAGTTGATGTAGCTTCTGCATTAGAATTATTAGGAAAAAGTCTTAAATTTGCGACATTAGATGGATTTCTAGTTGCATCTAAAAGATTCCAACTTCCTGTATCTCCTGATGATTTAAATAATACAAATTTAGGTCTAAACCCTGTGTATATAAATGGGCCATCAGCATTAAAATTACCTGTATAAGAACCAAACTTACTAAACCCTGCTATTTCTGCCCAGCAATAGGCTACATAAGTAGATGTATTATTATTAACTGCTGAATTTCCTACTGTAATTAATGTGGATGTAGGTGCTGTGTTACCCCAAACTGAAGCTGAATTACTTACTGCACCAGTAGTATTTAAAGACATATTTCCTTGTGCTGTGTTTGAAAATGACTTGTGCCATGTAACCCAATTTTCACCTGTTTGTGACCTAGACTTAATTATAAACATAGCAGGTGCTACGCCAAGTCCGTGTCCAAAAGTTCCACTTGATGAACCATTGCCTGTATAAGTCACCACACTAAACCCAGCAGTTGTGTTTACAGATACAGTAGATGTAATAGAGCCTGAAGTGTTAGATGATGTTGAACCTTGTCCTGCTTGCCATTGCCAACCTACAAAAGTTCTTGCAGAACCATTATAATTAGCGTCAGTTCCTAAAGTAAATCCATTGCTGTTAAATGCAGTAAGTCCGTTGGTATCTGTAGCTTCTGCGGCAGTTGAGTTAGATATAAGTGACTTTGTTACGCCACGAACAGAATCAGTTAATTCGTTATCTGTAGCATTGCTTCTAGATTTTAACCATACCAAGTCAGGCTTAAATAATGCTTGGTTTACTATAACTTGTGATGTTCCTGTTCCTGTATATAGCGTTGCATCCATATACTTATTACCTTGCAATATAGTAGGGGTAGGTAGGTTAAATGTGTTTAGTCTTACAAAGCCTGTAGGAGGTGTGTATGCGAATGGGCGTTGTCCACAATTTATAGAACCACCTTTAGTAGAAGCTGCACCACCTGCTGATAAAGCAAATACATAAGGTTGAGCAGTAATACTTGTAAATGCTGTTCCTTGTGATGTTCCATTTTTGTAAAATGTAATAGTTTGGTTATCTAAGTCTAATGCACATCCAATAACATCGCCATTAGTCCAAGTTGCACCATAACCTGAAGTATATGAGTTATATGCTACTTTACGACCATCACTTGCATAAGCATAACCTTGTAATTGATTATCTGCTATGGCATTAGTATTTGATGAAACGCCTACCCATAATGAGCCACTTGGAATAGATGTAGTTTGTGTGTATTCAAAATACCATTTACCTGTGCTTGGTGTTGCCATTGTAGTGCCAGCAAGTAAGATATTAGTTGCAGTTAAGTTAGCTTCTGTTAATGTAGAAGTGTTAGACAATGGGTTAAGTGTTGGGAAATTAGCCACAGTAGCACTTGTATTAGTAGGCACGTCTGTCATAGCATCATAGGTTGTGCCTGCTGTTAAGCTAATGTTGTTGGTAGTCCAATTGTTATTGTTACCTGAACTATCGTAACCTAATGTTGTAGTAGATGTTGTATTACCAAATGTTAGGTAGAAACCGTTAGTGCCATACATACCTGCGTATTTAATTGGTTTCCATACACCGTTAGCGTCATTATTACCGAAGTAATATGGTTCTAGTGCTTGACCGTCAATGAAGTTAATATCAGTCATGTAACCGTCAAAGTATTGAAAACCATCCCATGTTCTACCTATATACTGTGCAGTTGTGTTATTAATATTAAAATCTGCATTTTGTGTAGGATATGTTGAAGAAACGAATGCTGTTTGTTGAACACCATTTACATAAATTTTAACTCGGTTAGCTGCTGTAGCTTGAGTTGTATCTAATGCAATAACAAAATGATACCAAGCAGATGGATCTCTAAACAAAGCTGTCGTTTGAACATTCATTGTAGATGTATTTCCGTCAGCAATACCTAAATTTGCTCCGCCTGTGCTTTGACCATAACCAATAAAACAGTTGTTAGTAGAACCAAATAAAGCATAAAAATCACTTGGTTTTCCTAATTTAACCCATGCACTCCATGTCCATGTTTTTCTGTTTCCTGCAACACTTGGTGTTCTATTTAGATAAGCACTAGCACTACCTCTAAACCTTAAAGAATTGTTTAGGTTATTAGTAAGTGGTGTTAAAGCACCTGTAGCGTTAAATGTGTGGATAGTATTACCACCTGATGATGTGACTAGACCACCGTTAAATACTTGTGAGCCAGCGTATGAGATAATAACTGTTCCGCTACCACCAGCCGCACCTGCGTAACCTGTTCCTCCATTTTCACCACCACCGCCTCCGCCACCACCTGTATTAGCCGTTCCAGAAGTTCCTGCTCCTGTTAAACCACCTGCGCCACCACCACCTGTTGCAGTTCCAGCAGTTCTACTACCGCCATTTTGCGCTCCGCCACCTCCGCCACCTGCATAAGTTACAGAGCTTCCTGTTATGCTGGACGCAGTTCCAGTTCCTCCATTACCGCCTGTTGCGCTTGTAGCGTTAGAGCCAACAGCAGAAGCACCACCACCACCGCCTGCATTAGTATATGTGACTAAATCTGTAGAACCATTACCGCCCGCAAAACCTTGACCTGACGTTCCAGCAGCTCCATTAACAGTTCCTCTGCCGCCACCTCCTGAACCGCCTGTTTGAGCAGTTCCACCAGAATTTGACGCTCCACCACCGCCACCTGTAGATGTTACAGTAGTTAAACCTGTTCCTGATAATTGTGAATTAGAACCATTAGACCCACTTCCTCCAGAAGCAGTGTCGCCAGCACCACCAGCTCCTACAGTTACAATGTATGTAGCACCTGAATAAAGAGTTGTAGATGAAGCAAGTAAACCACCAGCACCTCCACCACCACCAATTTGGAAACCACCGCCTGCACCACCAGCTACTACTAAATAACTAGCTGTTACAGGTGTAAGAGGGCTTAATGTGCCTGAAGATGTGAATGTGTGTATTTGATTACCACCTGAAGTAGTAAGAGTGCCACCTACGAATCTAGGTGTAGCAGATGCGTAAGATATGATGACTACGCCTGAACCGCCTGCACCACCTGGTCCTCCATAAGTTCCACCACCACCGCCTCCTCCACCTCCACCACCTAGGTTAGCAGTTCCAGAAGTTGCAATAGTTTCAGAGTTGCTTCCTGCTCCTCCTCCACCTGAACCTCCTGCTCCTGGTGAACCTGCAACGCCAGCACCACCACCGCCTCCGCCTGCATAAGTTACGGATGAGCCTGATATAGAAGATGAACTTCCTGCGCCGCCAGCAGAACCAGAAGCACTAGATGCTCCAGCAGCAGATGCACCACCACCTCCACCTCCTCTTACTCCAGATGCACCTGCTCCGCCATTATTTCCTTGACCTGATGTTCCTGTTCCTCCAGCACCTGACAAATATCTATTGCCACCACCACCTGAACCACCATTTCTACCAACATTTGAACCAGAAGGACCTTGATTACCAGCTCCACCACCGCCACCACCTGTAGAGGTTACAGTAGATAAACCAGTTCCTGATATTACTGAATTTGAACCATCTCCACCTGGGTTTTGACCAAAGCCTCCAGAATTAATTGCTCCGCTAGTTCCTCCAGCTCCTACAGTAATTGAATATGTGTTAAGAGTAGATAAAGTAAATGTAGAAGTTTGGTAGCCACCTGCACCTCCACCACCACCTTCAGCAGCACCTCCACCTGCGCCACCAGCAACAACAAGATAAGATGCAGGAACATTGTTAGCTGATCCGCTAACTAGCATACCAAAACCTCTAGCTGCCTCTACTGCTATTCTTGATAATAGTGACATTAACTATTCCTACTTAAATTGTGTTTGTGATGCAAATACTGTAAATGCGGCTGAACCTGTTTTAACAATAGTATATGAATAAGCGTCTATACCTGAAGCATTGCCACTTGACCATGCTGTGCCACCTTGATATTTAGGTGTAACTGAAGCACCGTCAATTTGAACTGCATTATTATAGTAAGCTGTTGCACCTTGTGACACTAAGAATACTGCCGTAATAGATTGACCTGTTGACATAGCTGTATTTAATGATGTGCCACTTGAAGCTCTAAAATTTACAGTCCAATTAGCAGAAGCGTTAGTTGTGTAATAAAGAACTGATTGTGTAGTTACATCGTAGTTAATTGTGCCTGTGGCAGCAGTTGCAGATACAGTTGTCACTTCAGCTGCGTTTGTAAATACAGCCGCTAATGCGCTAGATGATCCTGTAAATGTTGCTGTGCTAGATGCAGATAATGTTGTAAATACACCTGCTCCATTAAATGATGTTGCAGATAAAGCGCCTGTGCTTGGATTAAAAGCTAATTTAGTAGAAGATACATCTGCTCCAGTAATTGAACCAGTTGAAGCGCTTGTAAATGTTAAATAACGAGTTGCATTAGTAGTTGTGTCGTCTGTAATTGCTAATCCACTAGCATTTGCTTGCCATGTAGGTGCAGAAGCACCATTAGATGTTAATACATAACCTGCTGTGCCTGTTGACCCAGCTAATGAAATTGTATTATTTACTCTAAGATCAGTAAATGTTCCAGCTAAAGGCGTTGTTCCACCAATAGCTACGTTATTCATTGTTGATGCGGTTGCTGGATTAATTGTTGCAGTTCCAGTTCCAGTTGGGGCTATACTAATCGCCGAATTTGCACCGTTCATATTAATTGCGCCATCTATTGTAACGTTTGTGCCACCACCACCACCCCATTGTAAGCAAGCATTTCCTGTATTAGTCTTTAATGATCCACCGCCTGATCCTGCTGCATTAAAATTTGACCCAACAAAGCTAGTTGTTGCAGTAATAGTTGTGCCTGTAATTGCGGCAGCTAATGTGTTACCGATAACAGGAGGGCTAGATAAATCTAATGATCCACCTAAAGTTAATGAGCCTGAGCTTGTAACTGTTCCTGATAAGCTGATACCTGATACTGTTCCTGTGCCTGATACAGATGTAACTGTGCCTGATGAAAGTGTAGCCCATGAAGGAACGCCACCAGCTAAAGTTAATACTTGTCCATTAGTGCCAGCTGATAAGAATGTTGTAGCGCCTGCACCGCTTTGATATGGTAGTGAACCTGCTAAACCACCAGCCAAATTAGTAGCTGTTGTAGCTGAAGTAGCTGAAGTTGCAGTTGCAGCATTGCCACCAATAGATAATGAAGTAGCTGTGCCTGTTAAACCTGTGCCAGCGCCACTAAATTGTGTTGAAGCTGTAATAGTTGTGCCACCAAGCGTTGTAAAAGCGCCTGTAGAGGCTGTTGTAGCCCCAATTGTTGTGCCATTAATAGTTCCACCTGTAATTGCTACTGAACTAGCGTTTTGGGTGCTTAATGTGCCTAATCCTGTGACTTGTGTGTTAGCAATAGATATAGCTGTGTTAGTAACTGATGTTGCTTGACCTTGTGCGTTAAATGCAATCACAGGAACATTGGAAGCTGATCCATAAGTTGCAGCAGTAACGCCTGTGTTTGTAATACTAAATTGTGTGCCTACTAAAGTAAGGCCTGTGCCTGCTGTGTAACTTGATGAAAATGAAAGGTTATACCAATTCATTGCAGTAACACCTAATGTGCCACCTGGTTGAGCAGTTGTATAGAACGCAGCAGTCGCTTGACTACCACCTACTATATAAATAACCGCACCAATGTATTGCGCCCATGTTGTAGAGCCAACAGCGTAAGTCCATGCACCTGTTTGAACGGTATAAATACCATTTTCTGCAAGATTTGTTTGATTTTTAACTAAAACTGTATCGCCTGCAACAACTGATACGGTGTCAATAGTTTGTGGGCCTGAAAGCGTAATGTTTGCTGTAGTGGCTACTTTAGCTGGCGCTTTCCATGAAATGCCTAATAATGCGTAATCTACATATTGTTTATTAGCAATATCAGTAGCGGCAGAAGGTGTTGTTGAAATAGTGCCTGTGACTGTAGATATGTTAGTAAAATTACCTGTCGATGGAACTAATGCACCAATAGTTGTGCTATTGATCGTGCTGCTTGTAATGTTTAATCCTGATTGGTCAGGATCAATTGTTGCTGAAAATGGCTTGTTCTGCCCAATAAATGTTACAAAGTTATCTTGTAAGTCAAAATATGCCTGAACAGGCAATAAATTCTGAATTGTAGATTGAGCAGGACTAGTCATTATATTTCCTTAGTTTTGATCGATAACAGGCGTTACATATAGTGTGGTTGTATCTGATCCACCACAAATTGCTGTAATTTGAAACGGAGCTGTTGGAACTGCTAATGTTATTGGAAGTGTCATACTTGCTGGTAATACAAAATCACCTGGTGTTCCTGCTACAGGAAATACTGAAGCTGGAGCAGTAGCTAAACTAGAAACGGTTACAGCACAAGC